>Ga0315334_10002328_pt1 | contig 11884 bp, 8 predicted proteins | sample M150034915metaG_FD_205555 | JGI IMG/M metagenome (GOLD analysis project Ga0315334, IMG submission 205555) | Ammonia-oxidizing marine archaeal communities from Monterey Bay, California, United States - M1 500m 34915 | ecosystem: Environmental > Aquatic > Marine > Intertidal zone | place: USA... | reverse complement strand
ACCAACTGATTGGAGTCCAATTCGTCATACCTTTGATATGAATAATCGTTGTAATCCAATGCGAAATCAAGTCTTGCAAGTTCTTTACCAAAGTACTTTTGAATTCTACCATCAACAACAAATCGATTTTCTCTATTCTGATAATTTCCCATCAAGAAATTATAATCCAACCCCACTCTATGATTTAGCTTCGCGGAATCCTTGTAGTTACTTTCGAGTTCAACATTTACATTAATGCTATTGTAAATCGTTCTGATCTCCTCTTTTGCATCTTTAAAATTTGCAAAAATAGAGTCGTTCAATTCAAATCCATAATAGTAAGCCACATCCCTATTGTATTTCACATTAAAGCTGAGCGTATGGTAGTCTAGAAAGTGCTTGTAATTGGCTTTAAATGCATTCTCACTAAATCCGGAAAATCCCACATCCTCCGGTCCTTGTCCGGAAGAAAAGTGTCTTAAATTTAGGCCCCAGCTGTTCTTTCTTGATCTTGTCCCTCCGTAATAAAAATCTACCAACGGCATAATGTAATTTCCAAATCCTGCTTTCAAATAACCTGCATATAATTTTTCCAACGGTTCGCTCACCTTCAACCTCGCGGGCTTAATGGGTTTCGGCATGAAGGAAACGTCAATTTTTTTGGACAATACTTTATAAGAAACAAGCGGTTTATCATGTACTTCCTTCTTTATTTCCGGCAGTTCTGAAATCTTGGATGGAGGAGAAATCGATCGATTTCCCTGTCCATGTACATTCAAAGAAAAATCACCTTCATCGGGGTCAGTTACCTGACCATAGACAGCACTTGTTAAAAATACCGTCAATAAAAAATAGAATAAATTATTCATCTTCATCCTCCTTTTCTTTTGGCTCTTCATTCTTTTCCGGGTCATCATTCTCCTCTTCACTTTCTTCGAACAAGCTTTTATTCCTAAGGTTTTCCTCCTCGCCCAGATCAATTTCTTCCGTGTCGTTTTCAATCTGATCTTTTTCTTCCTGCTTATCCAAAGCATCTAATTCTAATAATTTTTCCTGAGCAAGAGGAATGATATCGTCATCGCCTTTGTATCCATTGATCACACTTTCAAGATTATATCTGGCATTGAAATAATCAGATCTGACCATATAGACCTCAGCCAATAATATGATCCCGCTTGCTAACCAATAGTCATATCCCGGTTTCTGCTCTACTAACTCGTGAACTTCATTTTCACATTCGTCATATTTTTCCTGAATAAAATAGATCCTGGCAATGGAATATTTGGCTTCTGCACCTTTTACACTTTTTGTAATTTCTGTTGTTCTACGGAGTGCGATCAGTGCTGCAGAATACTCCATTAGTTCTTTCAAAGAAATTGCTTCAATAAACTGGGCTTCGACTTCAAGTTCCTCGTCGTCACTAATCTTATTTAAGACCTTTCGAGCATATTCTCTGGCATACTGATAGTTTTCCATGTTGTAAAAGCATCGCATCTGACCAATAATTGCCTTATTGACGTTCTCAGATTCCTGTGCCACTTTTTCGAGAGTGGCATAATTGCTTAGTGCCGCCTGATAATCTTTCAATTGATAGAAGTTGATCTCAGAAGCTTCTGAAAGAGCCTGCTCTGTGTATTCATTATTGGTTGCCTCAATGACTTTGTTATAGGCCAAGATCGCGGCATTGAACGTCTGCAATTGATAATTGCATTGGGCTACAAAGAAATAGGCAGCCATCCCATGTTTCGGCTGCTCTATTTTAGCTAAGTAGTTTTCAAATTTCTCAATAACCTTATAACAATCTACTGGTTCATTTTCCAGTTCATTCATAGCAATTGAGAAATATTCATTATCCAGCTCTTCAAAAGAAGCGTCAATACCTTTACTTTTTAACCAGGCAATATATTCATCGAGTTGTTCAGTTGCTTTATATACTTCTTTCATTTGAACAATGGCAGCATTCTTTTCCTCTGAATTCGGATATTGATCTACAACCTGATTGAAAATATCCTTTGCCCGCGGATAATCTCCATTTCTGTAATGTATTACCCCAATATTGAACAGTGCTCTTCTCGCATTAACATTTTGTGAATAATCAGAAACGATTCGTTCAAAATAGCCAAGAGCTTCCTCATTTTTATTCTGAACCAAATACGCTTCTCCCAGTTCATACTCAGCAGCCACTGCATAAGAAGATTTTGGGAAATTATCCAATAAGGCCTGAAGCGATGCTATTTTCCCTTCCTGATCGTCCTTAAAACCTTGACTTTTAGCCATCTGGAAATGTGCATAATCCCCATTTCTAACTGACATTTCAATCGCTATCAGATAGTTGCTGATCGCGTTGGGATCCTCCTTGAGTAAATAATAGTTGTCGGCAATTCGTAGATATGCGTCAGCTTTCCTTTGATTTTCTGCTGTTGATGCCCCTTGTATAAATTGTCGGAAAGAGGTCAAAGACGCTGAGTAATTCTCTTTTTTCAAGTAGGTATATCCTAGATTGTAATCTGCAAGAGCTCTCTTTCCGGTTAAAATTGCCCCCGGTTCTAGCTTAAATTCGTTGTATTTTGCTATTGACTTTTGGTATTTACCAATTCCGAAAAATGCCTCTGCCTCCCAATAAACAGCTTCGGAAGATAGAATTTTATCGACTTTATATTTACGCGAATCTTCAAAGCTGGCTATAGAAGCAGTAAATGAACTATTATGAAACAGTTCAACTCCTCTATTAAAAGCAATTGTCTGATATGCCTTTTTCATTTTCTCGTTTTTATTCTGAATTCTCGAGATCGAGGCCAACGCCGCTTTATAATTCTTGGTAGTTGTGTAAACGTTCAAAAGAAACTCATAAGCCTTATCTACTTTTGAGCTATTGGGGTATTTGTCTATGTATTCATGAAATGCGCCAATTGCCTCATCATAGGGGTTGTAAGATAGCTCGAAAGCTAATTTAGCGTAGGACCAAAGTGCATCCTCTTCTATTTCTTTGTCAAAAGAAAACTGTGAAGCTGTTTTGAATGCATTACGCGCGTAATCTTTTTGGTCGTTCTTCAAATAAGCATCCCCCAACTGATAATATGCAACTTGTGCCAGTGAATCTTTCTTGGATCTCACCTTTCCTAAATATTTTATTGCATTCTTATAATCCCCTGTCCGGTAATATGAAAATCCCAACTGATAATAATCTTCCCTGGAAGATTTCTCAACGAAATTGTATGCTTTCAAATAGACAATGGCGCTGTCATACTCTTCTAATCTGTAGTAGGAATCGCCGATAATGTGTGCAAATTCTGATCTCCTTTTCTTGGATATACCATCGTAAAACCGAGGAGCATAATCCGTTACTTCCTTGAACTTGTTTTGTTTGTATAGTATCTGACCAATATAATATGGAACTATGGCTTTAAATTTGGCACTCGTATCGATCGATCTGAATCCACCCAATGCAAGCTGATTCTGGTCATTGCTATATGCAATGTGCGAATAGTAGTAGATCGCAGGCGTTTTATATGCTGACTCTTTGCTCTTTACTTCCAGAAAATTATCTCGAGCAGTTGAAAAATCCTTCGTATAAAAAGCTCCGTAGCCTAATTTAAATTGGTATTCGATCTGTTCTTCTTCAGAAAGCTCATATTTATCGACTTTTTTAAAATACTTAAGTGCATCTCTGTATCGCCTCCTTCTATAATGATGTTTTCCTAAATTAAAATACACCGTTTTCGTACGCACATTATCCGGATGATTGTAAACAAATTCATTAAGCAAGTGCTCTGCGTCCAAGCTGAACAATTCCAATGCGCATACTGCTGAATAATACTCCGCATCGATACGGATTTCATCGTGAGGACTGTCAATTCCCTCAATGGTCTGGTTGAATTTCGTTTGAGCCGCTTGATACTGAGCCTTGTTGTATAGCTCCATACCATCCTTAAAAGCTTTATATTTTTCAGTGTATATTTTTGTTTGCTGGCCATATATAGTACCACCTAACAACATTATACACAACACTATTTGAATTGTAGCCTTCAAAATAAATGATCAAATAAGATACTCGAGCTCTAAGTTCAACCAAGAGACATCATAAAATTACTAAGGGCGCTCAATCACAGTGGCTGTTTAATGTTTAGTTATTAACTCGGTTCTGTTAAGTTTATTTTGTCAATAAGTTTATTTGGTACTTGCTTCTGTTTATTTATATTTTCTTCAATTTGAGTTACATTTCGATTTACACATGACTGGAGACACGATAATAAGGCTAGCGGATACGGTAATCAAACAAGATGACATTACTATACTTGATCGTGTCAACATAGAGATCAACAGAGGGGAGTTTGTTTACCTTATCGGCCGGACCGGAAGCGGAAAAACTTCTCTGCTGAAGACTTTGTACGGAGAGCTTAAACTAAAAACTGGAGAAGGTAAAATAGTCAACTACAACCTCAAAGGGATCAAACCCAGGAAGATTTCAGAGCTGCGGAGAACCATCGGTATAGTATTTCAAGATTTTCAGCTACTCATGGACAGGTCGGTCAAGGAAAATCTAGTTTTTGTTATGAGATCGACGGGCTGGAGTAATAAAGCCGAAATGAACCAAAAGGTAGACGAGCTTTTAAGTCGTGTGGGAATTGAAGGAAAGCACCATCATCTACCGGGACAGCTCTCCGGTGGTGAGCAGCAAAGGGTAGCAATTGCAAGGGCCTTGATCAATGATCCGGAACTAATACTGGCTGATGAACCTACAGGAAATCTAGATCCCATTACGAGTGATGAAATCATGAAGTTACTTTTTGAGATCAGTAGCAGCGGAAAAGCTATACTCATGGCGACACATGATTATCATATCATCAACAAGTTTCCATCGAGAACCCTAAAATCTGGCTCAAGCAGAAGAATTTCGTTTCTGATCTTTCTCGATCTGATCGATCAGCAGCATCAATTTGTAAAAATTGAACTGCTTTATCGTCGCAGTTCCTTTTAACAATCTTCTCAGTATGTTCTTTTTTAAGATAGAATAGATGAATTTGAGTCTTTTGATCCTTCTTTTCTCTCTGGCTTCACTATAGTACTGGAGCAATCTTACCTCATTGGTAAACTGTTCAGGATCCTTGGATCTGTTGAGGATCTGAATTAGATTGTGAACCCCATCCTTGGTTTTAACAATGTACTCCGCATTGGTCTCCAAATGACCATTCAACACCGGATTCTCAATGTGTACAATTGGAATTGCATTATTCTTCAGCTCATATCCGAACAAGGTGTCTTCATGCCCGTATAAGGTTAATGACTCGTCAAATCTGATTTTCTCAAGAGTGACCTTTTGAATCAGGAAATTGTTGGTCATGAAAGAGCGGTAAGGATATTGGTTGCGAATCTGTGCCGGTTTACTTTCAGATTCAATACCGTATCGCCATCTCAACAGGTGTTCGGATGAAGGTGCAGTTTCCGGGTAAACCCTGCCTCCACAGACAACTTGCTCGGTACCATTTTCATTTTGGATTGCATTGACGTAATTAGCTATAAAATCAGAATTATTTACCAGAGAATCACAATCCAGAAACAACAAATGGTCAAACTCAGCATGTTTCAAGAACAGATTTCTGATTTTCGAACGGCCAATATTTTCTTCTAATAAAATCATTCTCACTCGATCCCCCAACACATTATTGGCCTCTATATATTTTGCTTCTGAAGCATCATCAATCAAAATTATCTCGCACCCCGCTTCAGCTGATAGGAGCAGTAATTCATCTACCAAAGGAATCACATTGAAATTATATGTCGGAATACAAATTGAGATCATGTCTTTATTGCAACCAATATAGTTTCATTATCAGAAAGACCCATCCTATTTTCGGGGTCCGTATTAAAAACACGTTGCTTCACATTAAATCCAGCGGCTGTTAGCTTTTCAGATATCCCACCAACAGAGTAGATCCTAACATGATCTTCCTGTCCAAAATGAGCAAGCCTATCACTCGGAGTTTCAATTGCCAAATTTTCATAGGTATTGCCTTCTTTGAACGGGGTTTGAATTAGACAAATTCCATCTTTTTTCAATACTCTATATAGCTCAGAAATAGCAAGGTCATCTTTTAAAACATGCTCCAAAACATGATAACAAATTATCAGGTCAAAACTTCTATCACTTTTGTTAATCCTCGTGATGTCAATTTTTTCAGCCGCTTGAAATTCTCCTTCAAAATCTGCTGTCAAATACTCTTCAGGATTTTCTTTTCTTATTCGTGCCGCTATCGATCCGGGAGGTGAAAAATGCAGTATTGTCTTATTCTGAATTCCTATTTCTGTGTTTAAAAAGGAAAATAACCTTCGTGTTCTTGGCAGACTTCCACACTTTGGGCATAATTTATTACCATTGTTCAGAACAATGAAATTTGACATATGAAACTCACAAACAGCACACTCGTATTCAGAACCCCGATAAGTAATGGCAACCAGTTTTCTCAAGAATCCTTCATTTCTATTAATGAAACTCCTAGGCAGTACTTTTTTTGCGACGTTCTTTACTTTTTCATACATAGTCCTGACTTCAAAAATCCCTATTTCTAATCCGTCAATAACGGCTGATAGATTGAATCGAGCACAACCAATTCGTTTTCCCAATTCAATGTATTTGCAGCTTCCTTCAAGTTGTTTTTCATTATGTCTTTAGGTAATTCTTCAACAATTTTTCTAATCGTTTCTGCAATTTCACGAGGATCGTGTGATGAAACAATTGCTCCTACCTCGTATTTTTCCACTATGTTCTTAACCTCAATCAGATTCGAAGCCAGAACAGGTATACCCGCATGGATATAGTCGAATATCTTGTTGGGCAAGCTGTATTTGTAATTTATATTAGTGTCTTTGTCAAGAGAAACACCTACATCCGCATTAGCCGTATATTGCATCATTTCCAGATACTTCTTTTTACCCACGAATGTGACATCTTCTCTCCCTTTAGCTCGTTCGGTCAATAATGCAAGGACGTCTCCTGACCCTACTATTATCAAATGATATCCATTAAGGTAATTCATCGAGTCCAGAAGCTCTTCTGCCCCCCTATCAATATTTATTCCTGCACCCTGGAGGACAATTATCTTCTTATCAACAGGCAAGCCCAAATCTTTCCTGGATAAATTTCCTTTGGATACATATCGCGGTGACAGATTTCTCACCACATGCAACTCTTTATTGTATTTCTTTTTATACAGATCGGCAATACTATTGTTCACCGTATAAATATGTTTTAGCTTCGGAAATATCCTTCCTTCTATCCTCTCCCATATTTTTTGAATTCTTGGTCGTGAAACAAGTTCGGGGACTTCTGTAAAATATTCATGTGTATCATAAACCAATTCACAATTTATTTTAAACCGCAAAGCCGTTTTATTAGCAAGCAGAGTGTCCAGATCATTCGCCACTAATATATCAGTGCGGCGGAACAACAGGTATAAGAACAGCCTTTTATTAAACTCGGCATAGAAAAGTGCCCCTTTATTGAATAGAAGCCTAAACCTCTTACATTTATACAACCTGTCAACAGGCAAGCTGGTTGAAAGTCGCCTACCAACCAAAGTTACATCACATCCTTTATTTTGAAGGTAGGTACATACTTTATGTACTCGTTGATCCGTTGCTAGGTCATTGGTGACAGAAACTATTACTTTCTTCTTACCCATACGCTTGAACGAAGATAAGAAACGGTTGAGTTATTCAGTTATTGCTGTTGATGGATTAACAATGACCATCCTACAAACAATCGGCTGCAATTATAGTTTTGTACTATGCGCATAGAAAAGGAAAAATCATTACACGCATATAATACATTCGGAATTGATGTTAATGCTAAATTATTCGCTGTGTTTCGGACTGTTAACGATCTGAAGGAATTGCTCTCCGATGAAACTTTGCGACACGAAAACAGGTTGATTCTTGGTGGAGGCAGTAATCTGCTTTTTACCTCTGATTTTGATGGGGTAGTTTTGAAAAATGAAGTTTATGGGATCGAATTATTACGCAATGATCCAGAACACTATTACGTAAAGGTTGGGGCCGGTGAAAACTGGCATCAATTTGTACTACACTCTATTGATCAAGGTTGGGCAGGCCTTGAAAACCTATCTCTCATTCCTGGTTGTGTTGGTGCAAGTCCAATGCAGAATATAGGAGCCTACGGAGTTGAAATAAAAGATCGATTTGAACAGCTTGAAGCTGTGAACATCAACACATTAGAAGTTGAAACTTTTACAAAGGATGATTGTGAATTCGGTTATCGTGAAAGTATATTCAAACAGTCTTTGAAAGACAAATATATTATAACATCAGTCATTTTCCGCTTATTTAGGTCGCCTCAAATAAATACTGCTTATGGTGCAATAGAAGACAAATTAGAAGAAATGAGAATCACAGAGCCTACCATTAAAAATGTAAGCGACGCAGTGATTGCGATACGGTCTTCAAAACTTCCCGATCCTTCTGAAATCGGAAATTCGGGCAGCTTTTTTAAAAACCCCGTTGTTACGAACGAGCACTTTGAATCGATCAGAGCAAAGCATCCAAACATAGTATCATACCCTTCAGAGCCCGGTCACACGAAAGTAGCAGCAGGCTGGTTGCTTGATAATGCCGGCTGGAAAGGATATACTGAAGAAAATTACGGTGTCCATAAAGATCAGGCCCTTGTGCTTGTAAACTATGGGGGTGCAACAGGATCACAAATTTACGAGCTAAGCTCTAAGATCGTAAAGTCTATCCAAGACAAATACGGGATACAGCTGGAAAGAGAAGTGAATATCTTTTAACCGTATTTAATTATTAAGCGCCCTCAACTCCTCTCTTACGAACGAAACCAGCTCATTTACATATCTTTGAGAGAAATCAAATTTGATTCCTGCTGCTTCGTATATTTCAGGTATAGACCTTGTATATCCAAATTTTAAAGCAGCCATGTATTGCTCAATAGCATTGGCAGGATCTTGCTTATAATTTCTCCAAACCGCTATTGCCCCGAGTTGTGCCATTCCATATTCTATGTAGTAGAAAGGAACTTCGTATATGTGTAGTTGACGCTGCCAGCTACTTGCTTTTGCATTAGGGTATTCAGACCAATCAACTATCCCTCCCGAAAAAGTATCATTGATCTCATTCCAAGCCTGTGTTCTATCCTCAGCAGTATGTGTCGGATTGGTGTAAAGCCAATGCTGAAACTTGTCGACCGTAGCTACCCATGGTAGTATCTTCAAAAGTGTTTCCAGCTGATCCTTTTTGGCCCTTTTCAGCTCAGCTTCATCTGCATAAAAAATGTCCCAATGCTCCATTGAGATCAGCTCCATGCTCATTGAAGCAAGTTCAGCTACTTCGCTAGGGAGACTTTTAAATGCAGTTAGCTTCAATTCTCTAGTCAAAAAACTATGAACTGCGTGTCCACCTTCGTGCAGCATGGTGATCAGATCACGTTGGGTACCAACAGAATTCATAAAAATGAAAGGAACGCCGATCTCATAAAGGGGATAGTTATAGCCTCCCGGAGCCTTCCCCTGTTTAGAAACCAGATCAAGGTGCCCCATTTCCTTCATCGTTTCCAAACACTCACCAAAATAGGGGTGAATTTTATAAAACAACTGTGTTGACTTATCCAATAGTTCTTCACTCGAATCGAACGGTTTCAAGGGCTCTTTGCGCTCAGGATCTACCTCCAGATCAAATGGTTTCAGGGTGTCGTATCCAAGAAGATTTTTCCGTTCCTGCTGAATTTCTGTGATTATGGGTACAATTTCTTTTTCAATACTATCGTGGAAATTAAAGCAATCCTGCACAGTATAATCGAATCGGCCCATGGATTCAAACTTATAGTCTCTGAAATTTTTAAAATTTGCATTCAGAGCGATCTTGTGTCTTAGCTCCATCAACACTTCAAATAAATCATCAAAAGCCGCCCTGTCCTCCAACCTCCTAGTAACCATCTTTTCAAAAACTACTTTTCGATGAGCTCTATCCAGCTTTTTCAATTCTTTAGAAGCTTGTTGCATGGTTAGCACACCCCCATCTACCCCCACACTCTGGGCCCCTGAGATCGCTCCGTATTTTTGAGACTCCTGTGCTATCTGTGCAGCCAGAGGAATATTTTCTTCCCGAAACAGCTCTATTGCTTTTCTGAGTCCTCTCTGGTAGATCTCAAATTCTTTTCCTTTCAACAATTTTGACTGCTCTGATTGTATGAACTTCTTATTGAAAAGGTCTTCAAATCCAGCGGTATGCGGATGAATCTCTGTCACGTAGAACTTGTAGGCTTCAGAAAGTTCCTCGTCGGTTGTATCAATTGTCATTTTAATGTATCTCCAACCAGCATCTTCGGACAATACGGCCTCCAGTTCACTTCTGTCCGACATCCAATCCAGTAAGGATTCCATTGAGGTGATCTCCCGCTCATTCAACTCTACAAAGAATGGCTTTAATGCTTCCCAATTAGTGATCTTTAGATCATCAGGCAATAACCGTCTTGCAGGTCTGGTTGGAATTGTAATGCTACTTGTACTCATAAGATTGATCCCGGTCTATTCTTCCTCTTCTGACTCAACCGATTCGTCGGCAGAATCCAACTTTAAAGCTCCGGCTGAATGCAGAACATTATACCATTGAAACAGCTTTTTAATATCTGAGCTATATACTCTTTCTTCATCGTAATCAGGTAAAACTTCAGAAAGGTATGCTTTCAATTCGCCCATTTCCCCTTTATGATCCGGTGCCACACCACCATTCTCTTTGGAGTAGATCGAATCATAAACCTCCATTAATGGCACATCATCCTGCTCAGTGTAAATAGAAATGTCTTCCAATGCACTTATCTTGTGAGTGGATAACGCCGTTGAACGTTTACCATCGACCAACGATTCAACTACCAGATTTGAGCGATTATTTGCAACAACCTTGTAAAGGCCCGGCTTTCCCGATATTGAGATTATTCCTGATAGATCCATGCTTTTTCTAAAAATTAGGCGACTAAAATAAGAAATTACGCCTTGCGACACACTTATCTGGTAATTTGAATTTTCGAATTATATGATTCCTTACCTGAGATAAATCGCAGTGCGTAGGTCCCAAAAGCAAGATTTGAAACGTCAACTTCACCTTTCTTGGATCTTATCTCTCTAACATACAGCAACTTCCCGTGAAGGTCTCTTAGTTCAATTCGATCGATAATCTGACTTGACGAAACGACCAGTCTATCCTTAACCGGATTGGGATAAATGTTGTATTCGATTCCATTTTCATCAATTGACCATGGAGCCACCAACAAACTATCCGAAAATGATGAGCACCCATTTGAATCAATATGTTCTACCTGCATCCATTGGGACGATCCTGCAACACAATGGATCGTATCATTGGTTGGCATCGGAATCCCATCTACATACCACACAATTGAGTCTGCTTGTGAAGTGATGGCGCACCCTATACCATCAATGATGGGCGGTTTCGGTACAGAGTCATGCTCCACAACATTATACCAAACAGAATCACTCTTACAACCATAACTATCTTCAACAATTAAATATCCGGAATCCGTGCTGTCAATAAGCAATGAAGGAGATGAAGAGCTACCATTCCAATCATATACTGCATAGGTACTATCTGTAGCCAAGGCTGTTGACTGATCATAACAAAAAGCCGTGTCTCCAATTACGTTTGGATACACATTTGTAGCCGACAGCAAAGCTAATGCATCCGTTTTACCGTATCCCCAACGATAATTGGGTAGCACACCGGTGTACTGATCTGAAAACGAAGTTGCGTGTAAATACTGAATGAAGTCATGAGTAGTAATGTTCGGACATTTTTCCAACAGTAACACACCCAGTCCGGCTACAACCGGAGACGAAAATGATGTGCCGGCTCTTCTGGTATG
>Ga0315334_10002324_pt1 | contig 11890 bp, 20 predicted proteins | sample M150034915metaG_FD_205555 | JGI IMG/M metagenome (GOLD analysis project Ga0315334, IMG submission 205555) | Ammonia-oxidizing marine archaeal communities from Monterey Bay, California, United States - M1 500m 34915 | ecosystem: Environmental > Aquatic > Marine > Intertidal zone | place: USA... | reverse complement strand
CTGATGCTGATGGCTAAATGGTTGAGGTATTAGTTGGTAGGTCGAGTAGGGATCTAGATAAAATTTGATCAAGGACCCGAAAGTTGCAGGTAACCAAACAGTCCTGCCACCACTTTTTTTTAATTTAGTAAGATGAAAAGACTAATATTACCATTATTGATTGCAGGATCTGTTTTCGCAGATGACACACCATCGCATGCGCCGATGAAAGTTAAAGGCATTTTACATGCTGGTTTAACACGTGATGAAGTTTCTATAGTACAGAAGTACAATGGATTGTTCATGAATGTATCTAAAGCGACACCGGATTTAAATTATCTTTTATTGTATGGTGAAACATATGCTGAGAAGGCTACAGATAAAATCAAACTACACGATGCTGATTTCGCTCGAGCGATAAAACAGACAGGCGGGAGATTAATTTATGAATTATCTGCGAAGGGAGGTGTTCTGACTCATGTTGCAATTGATAGCTTACATAATCAACCTCAATTACGTAAATTAAATTTAGCGAATAATAAGACTATTGATGATGAGGCCTGTAAAAAAATCGCTATGTACTTACCTAGATTGCAGAGATTAAATTTATATGGCACCAGTGTTACAGATAAAGGATTAGTTTATCTCCTTGATTTACAAGAGTTAAGGTTATTGCATTTATTTGGCACAAAGGTGACGTGGCGAGGTGCAAATGAGTTTAGAGGTAAAATGGAAGCAATCTCCGGTAATGATGATTTAGAAGTAACTACTGGTTATAATAATCCACCATTAGCTAGCTTCAATCATAACTAATTTTTAAAGACTACTTATCAAAAAAATGTTGATTTAGGTAGACTAGATCCAAATTATATTGACAAATATCCTAGTGTGAAAGTTGAAAAAGAATTAGCAGAGAAATACGAAGAAGAAGAAACTCCTTAATATGGAAATAGTATTTTTATTCCCAACAGCATTTGTTTTTGTGTTAATAGCTATATATCATCACAGCCGTAAACAAGCCGAACGCGAAGTTGAATGGGAGAAAAATAAAGATAAGTACAAATATAAGGGTTACAGATAATAATGGGAATGTTTGATGAAATAATTATACCGAAGTCCTATTTAAGAGGAATTTTAGATAAGAAGGATGAGAAATTGTTTGATACTTATCATAAGTTTCAGACTAAAGATTTTTCTCCAGCGCCTACTCTTGATGTATACAAACTTTATAGAGGACATCTAAGCAAACGAATAGGTAAAGATAAATGGAAGAAAGTAACAACAACAGCGGAAATAAGTTTTTATGATACCTTCACCTCCGCGAATGGTGATGAGTATTGGTTTGAGTTTAAGTTTAAATTTGTTAAAGGTAGATTAGATTCGAAAGAATTAGTCGATAAGACTATGTCGAATAAAGAGAGTCAAGAAGCTATTAATGTTATGTGGGATATTGAACAAGAGCTTTTTGATGAACATAGGAAGAAATGGTCATATAGATTTTGGACAAAAGTAGAGCGTCTTTGTCAGAAAATTACAGTGATGGCTCGTAACAGACATTTAATACCATATGACATTCGTAAACAAGCATACAAAGCATCTGGTCGTTTAGAAAAAGATCCAGACTGTCTTAAACAGTATCAAGATATTTAACATGGCACATTTTATAAAATTACATACGACGGATGGTCACGAGATGTTATTTAATCTCGATGTTGTAGTTAGTATTGATCCGTTAGCTGATGGTACTATGGTACAAACTAGATGGGGCAGTACCAAGGTGAAAGAAAATATAGATAAAATACTTAGTTTATCTAACCCGACTTCAACTCCAACCGGGCATCAGTTATTAACTGAGAATGAAATGCCTTATTAGTGCCTGAACAAATACAACTAGACAAAACTTATTTAGCTATGGCTGATGTATGGGGTCAATTATCTAAAGCTAGACGAAAAAAAGTAGGATGTCTTATTGTTAAGAACGGCCATATAATCTCTGATGGATATAACGGTACACCAGCTGGCTACGATAACGACTGTGAGTATGAGACTAGATTTGGATATGAAACTAAACCAGAGGTGCTCCATGCTGAGTCGAATGCCTTGATGAAGTTAGCAAAGAGTACTATTAGTAGCGAAGATTCGACGATTTATTTAACTATGAGTCCTTGTTTTGATTGTGCTAAGTTAATCATACAAGCAGGAGTAACTCGAGTAGTGTATGGAGAAGCTTATCGAGATGAGACAGGGATTAATTTTTTAGTTAAGAATAGTGTATTTTGTGATCATGTTTCAACTACAGTATAGTGATAAAAATATTTACAGGATGGAGTAATCCGGGAGGCTCAACTACAGCGTTTATTAATTTATGTAACTTATTTAATAATAACGGACATGAGTGTGTAATGTATGGTCCACATGAATGGCATTTAGATAAATGTCGTAGTGACAGATTACAAGTTGCTAGTACCAAAGAATCAGATAAAGTTATATATCATTTTTTAGATGTAAGAAAAACTAGACCAGCTGTTGATAAGTTTGTCTTAAGTTTGCATGAGAAAGCTTTATATCCTCTCAAAGAAAAACCTGTTCATATTTTTGATAAGATTCACTTTTTAAATAAAGAGCAAATCAATTGGCATGGAGTTTATAAAGATCTTTCGTGGTTTATATGTGGTAACGTCCATGAGAAATTAATACCCTTTAAACAACCAAAGCAAAAAGTAGCTGGTATTGTAGGTAATATTGATGAGAATAAACAAGTACATGTTTCAATACAAAGAGCTCTTAAAGATGGACATAAAGATATTCGAATATATGGTAATAATAATGATCCTCAATATTGGAATAACTATGTACAACCATTATTAAATAAACATTCTAAGGTAGTTAAATTTATCGGATATGAAAGCGATAAACAGAAAGTGTACGACACATTAACTGACGTATATCATTCTTCATTATCTGAGAATGCTTCACTTGTATGTGATGAATGTAAGTTAACAGAAGTTACTTTTCATGGAAATGAAAATATTGTCAATCAACCTATTTGGTTAGATTGTGCTATTTTAAAGACTTGGGTGCAACAATTAGAATTGTGAAAAAACTTTTAGTAATTGCTGATATACCTGGATGGGCATTTGATCGTATATACAAAGGATTAAAAAAGAACTGTGTTGATTGGGATGTTGGTGTTTATTATTTAAATTTACAACAAGCAGTACCTGATTTACAGAATTATGATCTTATATTATACCTTTGTGATAATTTTCCAGATCCTGTTATACATTTAGTAAAACAAGGTATACAAAAAGAGAAGATTTTGATGGCAATTAGATCTGAAGTTACACACCCATTATATGATAGAAAAGATATATTGTCACAAGTATGTATAGGCTTAATTACAGCTAATGAAATGTTATATGAAAGATTTAAAAATATGCATAATAATGTGTTTCTCGCTGAAGGAGGTGTAGATACAGATTTTTATTCTTATAAGAAGAGAGAATTGAGTAATGATATCAGAGTAGGGTGGTCTGGTTCAACGGGAGTTTTTGATAGAAAGTTTAGAGGGTTAGATGTTATAGAGGAGTCATGTGAACTAGCTAATGTTAAATTTAATCCAGCCTTAAAAGAAATAAAATTAAGAACCCCAGAAGAAATGGTTGAATATTATCATAATGATATTGATATATATGTAGAAATGAGTGAAAGTGCAGGTCGTCAGAACGGATTAGTTGAAGCTGGTTCATGTGGAGTGCCTATTATTTCTTATAATTGTGGTATAGCTAAGCAATTGATAAAGCAAGGAGTTAATGGATTTATTGCTGATCAAAGAGATCCTGTTTTATTAGCAGATTTAATTAAAAAAATAATTAAAGATTATAATAATTTATCTTTGAATATAAGAGATAGTATTGTAGAGAGTTGGTCATGGAAAATTCATGCAAAAAAGTTTGAAGAAATTTTTAATAGTTTAGTTTAAAATGTATAAAATAGTCTTTTTAATTAATAAACAATATTTCGACACTAAGATGTCAAGAGTACGCTTTCATTCAATTAGAGCTATATTTAATCATAAAGATGTAAAGGGTATTTATACCGGAGTTGGCTGGGAAAACTGGGACTCTACGTTATCGGTCCAACGTAATTTAGATAAAATTTTAGATAATACAGGTTGTGACTTAGTTATAGGATATAAGCCGCTAGAAATATCTGGTTTTGCGGAAATAACATATAATAAATGTATTCGTTATAATGAGATGTATGATAAGAATTGGACATTGAAAGAAATAACTGAAAGTAAAGCCAATATTATTATGTGTCATCATTATAATGATTATAAAGAATATATAAACATCTTAAAAAATAAAAAACTTAATCATGTTAAGTGTTTAACATGGATACCGCATAGTGCAGAAGCAAATATATTTAAACCTAAGCCTGAAATAGATAAAAAATATGATGTAGCATTAGTTGGAGCTACAAACGTTATAACAATGTTAGGAGAACACTACCCTTTAAGAGCTAGAATGTCTAAGCTAATCAATAAAATTCCTAAAAAATATAAATGTGAAGTAATAGTACATGTAGGAGGTTCTCATTCTGATGCGTATACAGATAAATATGCTATTGATTTTGCTAATAAAATAAATTCTGCTAAAATTATTATAACAGATAGCGGTATTCCTAAATCTAGATTTGGAAAATATATAGAAGTACCTATGTGTGGTGTTGCTTTAGCAGGAGATGTGTATGATGATCACCCGAAGGATGTTGAGTTGTTAAAATCTTTTTTGATTGATATTAATATGCAAATGTCTGATCAAGAAATCATTGATAAACTTGTTTATTATTTAGAAAATGATAATGAAAGAGAAGAAAAGGTAAAGGCTGGTATTGAATATACTAAAGACTTTACTCAAGAGAGATATGCAGAAAGATTTATTAATATATTAAATGAAACGTAGAGTTAATTATTTCGATTTAGGTTTACATACTGGCTTAGAGTTGAATTATATTCTTACTCTTATATTAACACCTCTTGCAAATAAAAAATTAATAGATTTTCAAGTTTATGGTTTCGAAGCATCTGAGAAGTTCGCCCTACGTCTTAAAGAACAATATCATCCTCACCCGGAATTAAATACAACAATAGTTCATAAAGCCATCTCAAATACAGAAGATAAAGTTAAACTTTATCGTGTTAATTTGAAAATACAACCAAATGAAGTTGGTAATTCTATTTTTAGAACTAAAAATAACGTAACAGATGATTATGAGGAAGTTGAAGGTATTATATTTTCTAAATGGTTAGAGGAAAACGTACCAAGCTACAAGGACGATATTAATATCATGAAGGTAAATATAGAAGGAGCAGAATGGCATTTATTTAATGACATGGTAGATAATAATATCTTACAATACTTTCCGGTTATTTTAGGAGCAGGTCATGACGTAGATAAGGTGTCTGAACTAGATTCTGACAAATATTGGAAACTTATTAAAGATAATAATATAAAAATTCACAGGTTTGTCGCTGATTGGAAACCAGAAAGGAATGCAGACATATTTAAGTTAATAGAATGTACGTTAAAGAAGCCATGATATCATCATTATCATACAATAAAATAATGGATCAGGTGTATGCCAAGGCAGCTATAAAAGAACTTTATAATATCTCTCAATTATTTATTGATAATAATATAAAGCATTGGCTGGATTGGGGCACAGTACTTCATGCTTACCGAGATAAAAAATTAAAAGTAGAAGGTAATGATTTAGATTTAGGAGTTTTAAGACAAGATTATGATAAGGTGTTAAAAGTTTTTCAGGAGAATGGTATTCAATATAATCAATTTGTTGTTATGGCGGATTGGCCGAAGGTACCTGTTCCTCGATGGTATTGGAAAGCTCATGTTGACCAGCCCGGCGCTCGCGATCACAATAAAGCTTTTATGCGGATACTCGAAAAGCAAGATACTCCGTGGTTAAAAAATGCATTTAATCATGTAGATTTATATTTTTGGGAAATGAATCCTACGTATTTAACATTGAGTGATATGATTTTACAAAGAAATTATGTTCAGTACCAAGAGGAAATTGATACTATTAGTCGTAGTGATTTATTTTGCTGGTTTTGCGACCCATGGAAATCTAATAAGTATTACCGCCGCACTAAAAAATATTTTATAGAAGAATTAGATACAATCGATCTTTATGGGTATCAATTTCCAATTCCTAGATATATTGAAAGGTTTCTTACTTCTAGATATGGATCTTCTTGGCAAATAGATAGGACTGAAAAAGAGCATAGTGAGTATACAAAATCTGGTTGTGAGTATGAAGATATGTTAAAAGAAGATAACATTACAGTTTTCATTGAAGGGGTTTGGGATTTGTTTCATCAAGGTCATGTGGAATTATTAAAACGCGCACATGATATTTATGATCGAGTTGTAGTAGGTGTTGCATCAGATGATTTAGCGACAAGTTATAAAAGACAACCTATTATATCTTATGACGATAGAGTTAAAATGTTAGAGGCATGTAAGTATGTAGATGAGATCTATCATAATGCACCTTGTCAAAATATTACAGAAAAGGTTTTAGATAAATCTGGAGCAGATTACGGATTGCATAGTGTAGAGGATCCAAATAATTGGAAAGCTGAATTAAGTGAGGCTGGATATGATCAATCTCTAATTGACAGCGGTCGTGCTCATTTTTTGTCTTACACGAGTTATCATTCGAGTGACATTATAGATAAAATTTTATCTGATCAGCCATGACACCCACAACCGCTATCACAGCAATCATCATCCTCACTATCGTTTTCTTCATTACTGAGCTCTGGAGACGCAGACGTCGTCCCCGTAAATGATGTATTTAAAAAATTATATCCAAGCTCCATTTCCATTCTATTAAATATTTATATGAGATATATATTATTCTTTCTATTAACTATTTCTGTTATTGCAGATGAAAGTCCATATTCACCTATAAGCAAAAGAAATGCATTTAATTTAACAGAGGGATTACCACCTGCTAGGGAGATACTTGACAAGATAAAAACACCTAAGGTACAGCTTTTCTTAACGGGAGTAACCCGTTGGCTCGGAGAGACTAAGGCACATATGTACTCTAAAGATTTACCTAATAAATATCTAAGTTTAAGAGTAGGTGAACAATCTGGTCCGATACGAGTTTTAAGTATATCTAGAAACGTAGTCAAAGTCGTTAATGATGGTGATGAAGAGACATTATCATTTCTTGATAATAGTCTTCCAAGTATTTTTACTGGTACAAAAGGTAAGGCTACAGTAGTAAAGAAAGAAAGTAGTAGAAGCAGATCTAGTAGAGAGGGAGAATCTAAGAAACCAGCTGCATCTCCTCCAACACCTAATGTTGTAAAGGTACCTTCTCGACGATCGCAGGTTGATCCTAAGATTATTGAGAAAAGCTTAGAGTATTTAAGTAAAATGGAAGATGGTGATAAGAGAGATTATTTGCTTAAGAGAGTAGAGAGCTTGCAAACTGGTCAATATCAGATAAAATCAAATATAGATCAGAATGAAAGACGTAGACAGTATGATGAGTGGAGAAAAAGAAACGAATAGCTTAAATAATTATATGAAGCGCTTATTAATAATCTTAGGACTGGTATTTGGAGTTACTGTACAGGCTCAGGTTCCTCAGCCTGCACCTAAACCAGACAAACCAAAGAAGGAACGTCCTGAAAAGGGAGAAAAGAAATGGGATCCTGCAAAAGCTAAGGAGCGCTTTAAGGCAGCTTTTGATAAACGTAAGAAGGGTAGAGCTGACGCTAAGAAGCGAGGTCATAAAGTTCGTGATCGCAAGAAGGGTAGTGCCTTCGGCAAGCTCGTAAGAGATGATGCCAAGATCAAAGAGTTAAAAGAAGCTTTTGCAGCTGCAGCTAAGAAGGACCATAAGGGGTTTGATAGAAAAGCATGGAAGGATGCCACAGACGACGAGAAGAAAGCTCTTAGGGAGAAAATGGCCGCTGGGAGAAAAGAGTGGTATGAGAAGATGAAAACTCATCGCGAAGAGGTCAGTAAACGCATAAAAGAAATTCGTGAGGAGTTTAAGAATAATCGCGACAAGGTGATCGATGGAAACGATCCAGGCGAATGAAAGGGTGACAGTCTTGTTATAAGATATTATCGGCCTCATTACATTCCGCATAAAATAGCAGATAGAGCCTCAGGATCTACACCTGAGGTAAGTTGGGAGGTTCCAATACCTCAAAGCTTTAAAGGTACAATAATAATAAAGCAACCTGACAACAATTACATAATTAAACGATAAATAATTATGTGGATAGTGCAAGTCAGTTAATCTGGGAAGCTTATACAGAAAGTTGGGCGACGGGCGCGACCCAACCACAACAGGTAAGCAGTTCAACAGCTAAGCCACTATACCATGCATCTATGACGGAGCCAGATTTGAGTTGTTTACACAGCTTTCGTGATAATGGTATAAATGTTAATCAAGCTAAAGGGTATGGACAGGGTGCTGGGTTTTATTTGTTTAGTGACTACAACCAAGCTGTTAAACATGCTGCAGATGACGATTCCATTACAGTAGGCGCTTCAACTTGTAAAGGTGGGTACCCTATGTTAATAACAGTGAATGATTTACCTATGACGCCAGAGAATTTTGATCTTGATTATGAAGTATCACAATTTGCTTATCAAGAATGGTTCGTAGATAATCTTTATTCATTTGCTCATGACTTAGCAGGTGTTAAATTTTATAATGATAAGAATCAATTTCAGGGTACATTTGCCCCGGACAGAATGAAATTAGAACCCGGACAGAAGTTCGTCGGTATTAAAATGATCTTACCAACCGGGGGTCTCAAGTCGATAGGAATGAGACGCGATAGTACTCAAACATCAATTAGAACAGGACAGCTAGTTGGAACTCTAATGAACGCTTTACAACAAAAGAGGCCAGAAATTGTTCATCAGATGGAAGCTGAAATACTTCCGAAAGCATCAGCAGTAAAATATGTAGGTAGTGCACATTTACAAGCTGGTAGAGAGTTTACTATTCAAATACAAACTTCTGATGGGAAGTGGATAGATGCCACGACGCAAGATCCTCAACCAGTTCAATAAAAACTTAGTTGCATATAATTAAGGTGATATTATAATATTGATGTGTCTAAGTATATTTTCGATAAAGACGATGATGGTAGTAAGGAGGGGTTTGGTGGCAATCTTAAGACTAATAAGAAATCACCTAAGGATAAGACCAATAAAACATTTAATCAATTAGTTAAATCTCTGTATAGGTCAACAGTCTTAGCACAGAGCAAAGTCGAACAGCTTCATTATCAAAATTTCATTACTAATTATTTCGACGAAGACGGTAAACCAAATTTTATTACTTTAACGCTACCTTCAAATGATGGAGATGGAGCTCATAGTGTAAATGTAGATGTACCATTATTAACACTCTCTCATAGTACACATCTCAATATTAAAGAACTCGAGATTGAGTTCGAAGTTGAATTAGGTCATTTTGAAGACATAGAGGATGATGAAATTAGCGCAAAAGTAAGTACAGTCACTGGAAAGAATATGGCTAAAATTACACTTAAGCTAGATGCCGCTGATCCTCCTGAAGGAATTGCTAGAATCCGACAAGAATTAATAAAAATTTTGCCTTCTTAAGAGATTTTGTCGTTGGGATAATTAAATACTCTCGTTATGGCAGGAATTGCAGATCAATTTAAAGGGCTCCCTATGTCCGACCTTATAGGTCAACCACTTATCGCGGCCGCTAAGGCGCAAGGACAATTATCCAATATTACTCAGCAGTTTATTAAAGACGTTGGGTTAGACGACACCGGTAGTGGTAGTATGTCAGCTCGATCGGTTGATTTTAGGTTCAATACACCAGTTACTACAACACAGGTATCCGCTGGAAATCCTGATGTCACGACTACAAAATTAGAACCAAATGACTTATCAGTACCAATATTATCTATTGTAAATGTTCCTAATTTATCAGTTAAGAAAGTCACAATAGACTTTGCTATGGAAGTGAAAGCAGCCAGTAAAGCTACTTCTTCATCTGATACTACAGGTAGTATTAGTAGTCAAGCAAAATACGCAGCATGGTGGTCACCTGTTACGTGTTCAATGAAAGCGTCGGTTACTACTAATAAGAAGTCTGAAAATGTAAGGACCACAGATAATTCTGCTAAGTATAATGTTCACGTTGAAGCAAGAGATGATGGAGCACCTGAAGGTTTAATGAAGGTGCTAGACATACTTGCCGCAGGTATCGTACCTTGTGGTCAATCGACTACTGCACCGTTGACTAGTCAACCCGGTCATTAATCTAATTAAATACCCCAGTACTTGTGTTGATAGTCTGGGGTATTTTCTTGTATAGCTGCCTCGTACCAGAGCTTATATTCTTCTGGTTTGTAGTGCTTCATAAGCTCAACCGATGGTGTTATAATATGGTTCATTGTATTAGTTAGCGGACTAGGTTCCCACCTCTTAGCGAGAGCAAACAATTGGTTTTGTTCATACATCTTACAGTTAACCAACACACAAAACCTCTTTAGCACGTGTCTTTGTGGTGGTGGATTAATTCCACTCTCTATTTTTCTCCAAATTTTCCTTTCGAATTTTAATAGTTTAGTTATTTTGTTTGTATCTGGGAATCGCTTAGATCTAAGCTCTTTTAGATAATCATTAAATTTCATTTTGTAATTATTTACAGTTGATAGAACAGACTATGAGTATAAATAGTTTTATGGCAAATGATCCTAATGTAGGTGTTGGTAGTACGGGTACAACGATCCGGGGGTCGCTACCTCCTGATGTTGCTCGATATGAAGAGCTAAAGGCTGCGCGGCGTGCTGGTAATGTAGGAGTTGGTAGTACAGCAACAACAGAGACTCAGTCTTTATGTCCACCAGACAATAGTAACGTTGGAGTTGGTATTATAGCAACAACAGAGACTCAGTCTTTATGTCCACCTGATGATTCAACAGAGACTCAGTCTTTATGTCCACCTGATGATTCAACAGAGACTCAGTCTTTATGTCCACCGGACTAATGTTCATTTGTATTCTTCTATAATAATATAAGAGTCGCCTTGAATATCAATAGTTTTTCCTCTTCTCCATAGAGCTCTACTTAAGCTTTCTATAAAAGCTTCGTCTGACAAGTCATTAGGACACAAATGTCGTGGAGCTTCCTCCATTTTTTGTCGCCATTTTAAAGCTGTTTTCTTTATGTTCTTCATCTCACTACCGTCAGTGCGCTAGCATGGCAATCATAGCACGAATCTTTTATTCGTGGATAAGAATCCATTAGCTCTTTTTTTGTATAAGAGGGGTGGTCTTCATACACATCTTCATCCCAATTATCAGCATAATAAAAAATATATAATTGTCTTTGAAAATTAAGACACTCGACTCTCTGTGCGGATTTTTTAGTTCTAGCCACGGAAGTCAAAAGCATAGCTATTAATATTCCTATGATAGTAATTACTACCAACAACTCAATAAGAGTAAAACTCTTCTTACCATTGATCATTCCAGTACCATCCCCATGAATCTCTTCTACCGTGGCGGACATAAGCATCATATGAGCCGTCATGCCCTGTATTCCATTTGCGCATTTGTCTTGATAACCCATGAACCCATGGGAACCATGTATATTTCTGAGCCGCGAAGTTTTCTATTTTGGTGGTGGACCTATCTTTTAGCCATTTTATATCTACGCTGCCGTATGCTCGTCTTATTCCATACTTGAAATTAGAACCATCAATGTAATATTTACCTTGCGCAGTTTTTGTCCGCTCGTCCAGCCATCTTTTGGTTTCGACATGACCATCTGCGAAAGCTAATGCTGTTCCGTCAATG
>Ga0315334_10002323_pt1 | contig 11893 bp, 3 predicted proteins | sample M150034915metaG_FD_205555 | JGI IMG/M metagenome (GOLD analysis project Ga0315334, IMG submission 205555) | Ammonia-oxidizing marine archaeal communities from Monterey Bay, California, United States - M1 500m 34915 | ecosystem: Environmental > Aquatic > Marine > Intertidal zone | place: USA... | reverse complement strand
TGGACTGGATCCGGAATTTAATTTCACAGCCCCTGCGGGTGGAATACAAGTTTACTATGTGGGTGTCAGCAGTGCTCCCGACAACCTAGGCAAACATGACCCTGCCTATAACCCAGCCGACTTTAATACCGCGCCTTTGTATACAGCCACCACGCTGGATGATCGTCTGGTTGGACGGTTATTGCGAAGCCCTAGCGGTGAATTGCTCAGTGAACGTGTGGGTGATTACCAGATCAGTATGTCGTTTGATACCGAATCGGTTACCTTTGATAGTGCTGTAGATAAACATAGTGTGATCTATGACAATTTTATTGCTGATCCGGAATGGTTTGGTACGCTTCTAGGTGTGGGTTATCAGCCCGATACTTCGGAAGCTACGGGCGAAGAATTTGCGGGTGAAATCGGCGGGACTTTTCGACGAGCCCTTCCTGGGTTTTACGCAGATATACCGATTTCAGATTTGAGTTTATTGGATAAGATTACAGGACGAGGTCGGCTAGATCACACCGCGGCCAACAACCCTAATTTTGATGCTCCGTTGGTGTTGGGGCACTTTGACGTTGGTGGCGCTAATGATGAATCCCGCTTGGCCATGGGTGTTCGCTTCACCAACGATGGTCCCGATCTAGCTTGGCAAGCACATTTAGGTGGTAGTGGAACGGGAACACCAATTCCGCTGACACCGGGTGTCGGTGTCGATTGGACTTATACGTGGAATCCATCGGGTGGCCTAGAAGGTGCTGGACGCTTGACCGTCAACCTTAACGGAACTGTGCAAGTACTGGATATGTCGACTGCTCAACGAACCGCATATCAAACAGCCAATCTCAATTCATTCGGATTCTGGCAAGCACCATCACTGACCGGTGGCGGTTTCAATGATAGGGCAAGCATCTTTGCCGACGACGTGTTCTATACCAGTACGCCTGTAGACAACTTCGGCGACAGCAATCTGTTCCGTGAACAGGGTCAAGTCATTATCCACTCAAACCAGATTTCTAATTCGGCATCGTGGGGTATTCTTAGTGATGATGGTGCGCGTGATCCCGCCGAAGGGAACTCGTCGCATATGGGCCCCGCTCGGTTCCTTGCTGAAGCAAATACCCAACGCCTCGTTCCAGGTGTCACCATCTCTAATAACTTGCTGCACAGTAACGTCGGGGGTGGTATTCGCTATAGTGGTACCGATGTCCTACCATTGGGAGCCGTACCTTTTGGTCGTATTTTGAATAATACCGTTTACGGAACGAGCAATGGTGAAACGGGGATTCAAGTTGATCAAAATGCTAGCCCAACTATCTTGAATAATATTTTGGCGAACTTGGGCAATGGAATAACAGTGGATGCATCCTCTGGAACCACGATCGTTGCTGCCTCAGTTTATCAAGACAATGTTCAGAACATCACGGGTACGTCGGAAGAGTTCGCTCAACAAGCAATCGATCCATTGTTTGTTGATGCGGCTACGGAGAACTTCTATCTCAGTAGTGGGACGAGTACTGTTCCAAATCCAGCGATCGATAGTTCCGTCGGATCGCTCGAAGATCGCTTTGGATTCGTGCTAGTCAAAGATCCACTTGGAATTGCTAAGTCTCCTATTATCGCTCCCGCACGAGATCTGCGCGGGCAATTGCGAGTCGATGATCCGGGTTCGGAACCGGTCGGTGGTATCGGTGAAAACGTGTTTATTGATCGAGGGGCGATTGATCGCGCCGACTTCTCGGGGCCGTCTTCGCGATTAATTGTACCGCTCGATAATGACCCGCTAGGTGTCGATCAAAATGATGGTTTGACGGTTGTGAATCTTAGTAGCAACCAGGTCGTATCTAGTTTTGAAATTAGACTCAATGACGGCCAAGAACCTGCTGACCCGAGTGAAGGTATTGGTATTGCTGACAACAGCGTGACAACCGAAAAAGTCATTGTTAGACGCAATGGCGAACTACTCAAAGATGGTATCGACTATTCGTTTAGCTATAACGTCACTAATGACACGATTCGGTTAACTCCGCTTTCCGGAATCTGGACGCCAGATCGTATTTATACCATTGAATTGGCAAATCTTGATTATTGGAAACTTGACGCCGAAGCTGGCCTCAACATCAATGATGGTGATACGTTCTTAGTTCGCGACTTAAATGGAGTCAACGCGGACTTTGAGTTTGAACGTGGTTATTCAATTCAAGTACCACAGACTTTACAAATCCAAATTCCCGCCGAAGGCGGTGGTCTTGGCGGCGTTGTCGACGGCGAATTCTTTTCGATTAAACAGGGTAATATCGCTCCGATTCAATTCGAATTTGACCGAGACACACCAAGTAGTGTGATTTCAGGACGTGTTGCCGTGCCTTATACCGTCAATAGCACAGTCGATGAAATTGCCGACTCAATGGTCGCAGCAATTGAGTCCACATTTTTGGGTGTACACCCTGTGAATCTGGGTGAAGGGCGAGTCCATCTTGGTACCAACGAGACACATATTCTGGATATCAGTTTGGCACCAAGCCTCACTCAGTCTGGTGTTGCCGGTGGCGTTAAAGATACGGACTTCTTCACGATCGATGATGGATCGAAATTCGTCACCTTTGAATTCGAAGATGGTGATTTTGCCGATGGTGTGAATACCGCGGACCTCGCGAATGGCGATGTGCAAATCGACTTTACAACGGAGGACACGCATGAGGTGCTTGCTACTAAAATCTCCGCAGCGATAAATTCCGCTGGGTTGAATCTTAATACACAAGCACTTACGGACGGGTTATTACATGTTGGTGGTAGTTTAAACCACGTGTTGGTCACGATTGACAGTGAACTGACTCAACAAGGGATACCTGGTGTGCGTCCCGAGTTTGGACTCAAAGTACCGACGATAGCTGGTGCTGTGAGTGGGATTTTGGATGCGGAGAAATTTATCATCCAATTTGGTGCAAACAATCCTGTGACGTTTGAGTTCAACAACACCGACGTTGATCCGGATATTACGCTGGGTAACACCCGAATTGATTTTACCAATGCCACCACGCTGACTCAGTTTATGAATGAGATTATTGTCGCGATCAAAGGTGCTGGATTAGAGTTGGATCCCGTCCGCGTTCCTGGTACCGCGTTGATATCATTGGGATCCACAGCAGCCCATTCGCTAAATGTAAACCAAACCGGATTAATCAAAGTCGGCGGCAATCCTGGTGATCCCGCGGCAGTTGCGGTGAATGTATTGCCAATGGATTATTTTGATGCCACGCAAACAGCAGTGCAGATTATCCAAGCGATTAATCAACAGACTCAACTTAGCGGAGTTGTGGCGACTCCAAACCGCGCCAATGAAATCATTGTTACGGGTGCGGCAACGGTTAGTACAAATAATGCAAATGTTTTCTTGGTTGATGAGTGGGATGTGCAAACACCTCGATTTGTTCGCGAAATTGAAGACCTAGCAACCAATCCCCTTAAGCCAAATCAACTATCGGGCGAGACTTTCTATGCCGTGCAAATTGGTGTTGTTGATTACGATACAGGTGATGCTCCAGATGGAATCGGCATTCCACCGCAGAATGCATATCCAACGATTAGTGGCCACAATCCAGCGATTCATATGTCGGGCAGCGATGTATTCTTAGGGGAGCGAGTCGACCGAGATGTAGATGGTCAGCCAACGGTCACCGACGACCTTGACGGTGAGGGCTATCTTGTTGATATAACGTTTGCTCCAGGTTTAGCATTTGATGCTGTTAGTACGTCAGGGAATATCATCGTCACTGGTGTTCAGGATAGTGACACGTTTACAATTTCGGATACATCTAATACTTATACATTCGAATTTGAAGACACAACGGTTGCCGATGGATTTACCGTTGGTAACTTAGTTGTTAATTATGATCCTGCCGATGATGCCAATGGCATTGCCGCAGCTATTACACAAGCAATCATTGACGCCGATCTTGACCTCAACTTAAATCCCATCGCACGCGATGGTGGACTAGTCGAGTTAACCGGTGATGATGCGGATGGCGTAACGGGTGTGGGCGGAGCAGCGATTGGATTCTTCAACCCATTTGTATCAACGGCGTTAGAAATTAATGCGAGTACTGACGGTCTGTTAGATGCCTGGATTGACTTCAATCGTGACGGCGACTGGGATGATGCTAGCGAACAGGTCGCCTTTAGTATGCAACTTTCGTCTGGCTTGAATGCGATCGCCCTACAAGCTCCATTTGAACCAGAATCCGTTGCCGGTAATACCTATGCTCGATTCCGATTTAGCGATGTTGGTGGGTTGCGAGCGACGGGGCTTACAGTTAACGGTGAGGTCGAAGACTACGTAGTGCAAATTGTAGATGGTCGACCGCCGGAACCTATTAATGATCCCATCGGCGGTACGGCAGGGTTTGCGACCACTGAGGAGGTGCTACTACCAGTACTACCGACGGATCCGAGTTTGCTGACCAACGATACTGATGTTGATGGCAACGATATTCGAGTCAATACTTTTGATGCAACGAGTGCCTTGGGCGCGACGGTTACGGTTGATACGACTTTTAAGAGTGTCGGACCTAGCAGTGGAACGTTTACTTATGATCCAACCGCAGCAGGTATTGCCGCTCAGGAACTATCAGCCGGTGAAATTGGATTGGATACGTTTACCTATACGCTTATCGAAGAAAACAACCCTGCGACAAATGGATATGGGTTTACCTCACAAACCTCCGGTACCGTAACCATCACCCTGACTGGCGTGAATGACGCTCCGACGGTTAGTGACACTAGCATAGCGGCAGTCGAAGATGGCTCAACGGTTGACGGTTTGTTTGTGGGTGACGACGTGGATAACGACGATGATAGTTCGAGTTTAACCTATACAATTGTTGCAAACTTGGGCGTCGGTGAAGGCTCCGTTGCTAATAATAGCGACGGGACGTTTACTTTTGACCCAGGTGCGGACTTCCAAGATTTGGCCGTTGGTGAATCACGAGATGTGACCTTCACCTATAAGGCGACCGACTCACAAGCAACGGATTCGGTGGTTGATGCGACGGTGACAATTACCGTCACGGGCGTGAACGATTTGCCAATCGCAGTGGGTGATTTACGAACGGTTGATCAAAATGTCGTGACCAATGAAGCTGCGGCAGGGGTGTTGGCAAATGATGTTGATGCCGATGTCAGTGACATTTTAACGGTGACTAAACTGGGTGCTGAGAACTTGGTCGCCGGTACCTTTACGACGGTCACAAATCGGGGTGCGTCGTTAACACTCAATGACGATGGATCCTTTACGTATGATCCTACGACTTCCGCTGAACTCATCGCATTGGATGTAGGTGATTCCGTCGATGATGGCGTCCAATACACGATAACCGACCCACATGGTCAGACGTCGACAGCAACATTGATATTTACGGTAAACGGCGTGAATGATGCTCCGGTAGCTGTGGATGATTCATACGCCATTGGCCAAGACGAAGTCTTGTCCGTCGCAGCCAGTGGTTTAATGGGTAATGATTCGGACCCCGATGCTGATGATAGTATCTCCGTGACTCAATTTGGTACACCTTTTATTGGTACCCTAAGCGGGACCAGTACGCTTGGTGCCACGGTTGCACTCAATGCGAATGGTGCCTTTAGCTATGACCCGTCGACATCGGCAGCGTTGCAAGGATTGACGCGCACCGATGTACCACTAGATGATACATTCACCTATGAAATTACGGACTCTAACGGTGCGACCGCCACAGCAGTCGTCACGGTGACTGTTTCTGGAACGAATAAAGCACCCGAGGCGAATGCGGACGTGTTTGCTACAACTGAAGACTTAGCATTGCCAGTTGACGCTGCTCGAAATCTGTTGGCAAACGATAACGAACTCGAAGGTGACCCGATGACGGTAACTGGTGTGAATGGCAGTGCGAATATGACGGGCACTAGCAATCTAGGAGCCGACGTTGAAGTGTTTGCCGATGGAACGTTCACCTACGATCCAACCACCGCTGTGGCGATTCAAGCACTTGCGGACGGAGTGACGGATGTTGACACCTTTAGCTATGTTGTGGAAGACGACATGGGTGGCGTGGCAAACGGTACGGTGACGATTAATCTGACCGGAGTCAACGATGCACCAGTGGCCGTGGATGATACGTTGAATGTCGATTCAGTAACACTAGCACCCTTGGCTCCGCGTAACACGATGATTTCCATCAATATCCTAGGAAACGATTCCGACATCGATGGGACGATCGCCGACGTTGAAATTGTCACATCTCCTAATGCGGCCGAAGCTGTGATTACTTTAGAGATCGACAATACAGTTACGTTTGTGCCAGCCACTGATTTTGATGGTAATGTGACCTTCACCTATCGCATCCTAGATGACTTTGGTGATTGGTCGGATCCGGCGACCGTTTCAGTAGAAGTCAACGATGCTCCCGTTGCCGTTGCCGACAATACCCAAGTATTCTCCGACGTTGCCAACAATTCGACGGCCATCGACGTTTTGGCAAATGATACGGATGTCGACGGAACATTAGATACTGCTTCCGTCCTAGTAACCGTGGGACCCCAACATGGTACTATCGTTGGCATCCTTGCCGATGGTTCGGTCGAATATCGCCCTGATGTCGGCTACCTCGGTGCCGATGACTTTACCTACACAGTGGCTGATGACGACGGAGCCGTTTCCAACGAAGCAATTGTCAATATCGACATTGTTGCCGACCCATTCCCTTGGCACAACCGAGGTAATGGTCTGGATGTTAATGCGGACGGAGCGGTTTCTCCAATCGACGCCTTGTTGATCATCATCGAGTTGGACACAAATGGTTCATCGTTGTTACCTGACCCGGCTGCTGGTAATAGCCCGCCACCATATTTTGATGTTAACGAAGATGGCTTTGTGGCCCCCAACGACGCGATCCAAGTGATCAACTTCCTTAACGCGAATGCTAATGGCGAAGCTGCCGAAGGTGAATTCTCGATTTCAGTGGATATGACGCAATCCGTTGCTGGTGAATCACTCGTCGGTCCTGCGGCTCAAGTCCCTGAAAGTAGTGTTGTCGATAACGGTTTCACGGACATGCGAAACATGCGTAGTAGCGGTTTAAGCACGATTCGTGGTGAAGTCCTCGAAGACTTACTAGGTGAAATTGCCGAAGATCTAACGGACGCTCAGGAAGATGGCCTGCTAGTCGATGTCGCCTTAGATGACTTCTTGGGGTAAGCGTAGGTTGGTATCCATTCTCCAGCGGCGGATTCTGTCTCGGCAATTCGCTTATTGATGGGTTTGTGAAAACCCAGGGTGCCATCACACATTTTTTGCAATCGCCCGTAGAAACCGTTATTCTGTATAGATAGAAAAAATTCTTAGAAAAAGCGTCCTATTGCTAGGGCGTTTGGGCTCTGTAAAGGCAGGCACAATTTTTCCGTGCTGCGAAGAAATCTTTTTCAATCATTTCAGAAAACACCAACCATGCGAAAAGAACAGATCGACGATTTATTGAAGCGAACGTTAGATGATTCTAGAGTGTCACGTGGTGAAAAACGTATACTCGAAGGCATGGTTCGTGAGCATGGTGATTCCGAGCAACAGTTGGGGTTTTTACGGCATCGAGCGTTTGCTGTTGCCCGCGAGTCGATCGTGGGGCCTGAAGGAATTGCTGCTATGGAGTGGCTTGAAGACGTAATTAAAGTGTTTCAATCACGGGAAGAATCGGATCAGAATAGTTCACAAGTCTATTTTAGCCCAGGTGATGATTGCCCCCAGATTATCATTAATCAGGTCGAACGGGCTAGTCAAAGTATTGATATCTGTGTGTTTACGATTACTGATAATCGCATCGCCGACGCGATTCGCGATGCGTTTGTGCGGGGCATTGCGGTAAGAATCATCTCGGACAACGATAAATCGCTAGATCCAGGATCTGACATTGAACGATTTAAAGGCTTGGGTATTCCGGTACGCATTGATCAGACGGACCATCACATGCACCACAAATATGCGGTGTTTGATCAGAAAACGACGCTGACGGGGAGCTACAACTGGACTCGCAGTGCGGACAAGCATAACGACGAAAATTTTGTGATCACCACTGAATCTACAATTAATCGAGCCTACTTAGGCCATTTTGATCGGTTATGGGATGCGCTTGGTTAAGTTCGGATTAGTGATCGCTTGGGAATTAGTTCAATATTTCAAGTGGCCCAGCGAATAGTAAGTAGTTCCAAAGAAAGACATATGGAGTAGCGTTTATCGGTAATGCTTGCGCAATCATTAAAGTTGATACAACCATCAAATCTTTGCTGTTTTGTCTATTTTTTTTAGTCGGAAAAGTGAAAGAAACACATTATACGATTATTTTGTAAGCATACTTATCAGAGGCCTTCGTTGTGCAAAATTGCATGAAGGCTGTAATTGTCCTAAGGACTTTGAACAATGCCTAGTTTTAACGAAATCCCAGAGTACCTATTTACGGATGAAATGACATTCGCTTCCGGTGCTGTGATGTTTGTGATTGCCTATTGGGTAATCTCGGTTTTAACAGGCTTAGGTTTAGATGCTTTGGATTTTGACTTAGATTTTGATACAGATACTGACGTTGGCGGTTTTGACGGATTCTTAGGGATCGGCTTAGTACCACTGCGTTGGCTAAATTTGGGTTCTATTCCATTTATGGTGTGGATTACATTTTTATCCGTATCCTTCCTAGCCGCTTCCGTTGCGGTTGACCAATGGAAAGAACTCAGTGTAGAGGCAACCAATGGAGACATCACTATTCGAGTGTTGTTGAACTTAGTTGCAGGACTAGCCATTACAAAAATTATTACACAACCGATGCGAAACTGGTTCAAAGAAGACTTCTTTGAACCGAGTGAAATGATCGGTGCAAGTGGAACGACACGCATTACAACAGGCCCCAATCGTGGCAAGGTGTTCATTGAACGCCAAGCTGGGGACTTGTTTAGTGAAGCCAGGACGGCTGGAGAGAGCATCCCGAATGGAACGCGGGTTACTGTTGTCGGGTTTGACAGCGATCAAAAAATGTATATTGTTGCGGAATCGCCATCGATGAGCGAGGACGTAGTAACAACCAATAAGGGGTCAGATGATGTTTAATGAAATTCTTGGTGCCGGTGCACCCGAAGGTTTAATTTGGACTGTTGGTATTGGCGGCGGGGTTCTGTTCTTGCTGTTGATTCTGGCAATCGCATTGAATAAGTTCTATCGCAAGGTCAGCCCTGATTTAGCGATTATTCGAACGGGTGTAGGCGGCGTCAAAGTTGCGTCTGGTGGCGGGATGTTTATCATTCCTCTAGCACACCAAGCGGAGATTATGGACTTATCCGTTAAACGTATTGAAATTAAGCGTCATGGAAAAGAAGGCTTGATCTGCATGGATAATATCCGTGCTGATATCGAAGTTGCTTTCTATTTGCGTATTTCAGAAAACAACATCGAAAATGTTGCTAAAAAACTTGGTGCTGTTCGCGCTTCCGACACTGCGGCTTTGGTTGAATTATTCGACGCTCAGTTTTCCGAAGCTCTCAAGACCATTGGTAAGCGATTTGATTTTGTTGACCTCTATACAGATCGCGACCGTTTCAAGATAGAAATTACAGAACTTCTAGGTGACCCCGAAGATCTGCAAGGTTACGAACTTGTTAGTACTGCCATCGACTATCTAGAACAAACTCCGTTGGAGTTAATGAATTCTAATAATATTCTTGATGCGGAAGGTATTAAAAAGATTACGGACCTTACTGCTCGCGAAGCAATCCAGTCAAACGACATTAACCGTGAAAAAGAAAAAGCGATTGTTAAGCAAGACGTGGAAGCCCGTGAAGCGATTTTGGCTTTAGAACGTCAGCAGGTCGAAGCGGAACAACGTCAACAACGTGAAATCGAAGAAGTTACTGCTCGTGAGCAAGCTCAGGGTGCTGTGGTTCGTGAAGAAGAACGTTTGCGTGCTGAAGCTCGTCGAATTACAACCGAAGAAGAGCTCCAAGTTGCTGAAGAAAACAAAGATCGACAGATTATTGTTGCTCGCAAGAACAAAGAGCGAACCGAAGCGGTTGAAACAGAACGTGTAGAACGAGACCGTGGCTTAGAAGCAACAGATCGTGAACGCGTAGTTGCTTTAGCTGATATCGATAAAGACAAGGCGATTGAAGTTGAAAAACGCGCAATCCAAGAAGTGATTCGCGAACGTGTCATCGTTGAACGCGGAGTGGTTGAAGAAACCGAACGTATTAAGGATACCGAACAATTTGCTACGGTTGATCGATTGAAACGTGTTACCGTGACCAAAGCTGATATGGAAGCAGAAGAAGCATTGGTTAAGGAAGTGAAAGCTGCGGATGCTCAGAAGCAAGCAGCCGAACGTAATGCTGAACAAATCGTTATTGAAGCGGAAGCTGAACGACAACGAGCTGAAAAGGAAACGCAAGCTACTAAAATGTTAGCAGAAGCCAAAACGGCCGACCAGGCAGCGAGTGGCTTAGCGGAAGCTCAAGTTCAAGAAGCCAAAGCAGTATCCAAAGAGAAAGATGGCTACGCCGAAGCGGCGGTGCTGCAGCGAACTGCTGAAGCCGAAGCTCTCGGACTGGTTGCCATGGCAGATGGTATCGAGAAAGAAGGGACGGCCGAAGCTGAAGTGATGAAGCTGAAGTATAGTTCTGAAGCTCAAGGTATCGAAGAAAAAGCGAATGCCATGAAACTGTTTGATGACGTTGGTAAAGATCACGAAGAATTCAAGATCCGTCTGAACAAAGACAAAGATATTGAAATCGCTGCAATTGACGCTCAGCGTCTCATTGCCGAAGCTCAAGCGGATATCATGGGTGAAGCACTCAAAAACTCGAAGATTGATATTGTGGGTGGCGAGTCAACATTCTTTGACCAGATCGTTAATGCGGTCAAAGGCGGTAAAGTAATTGACCGCTTCGTTGAAAACAGTGATGTATTACAAGACGTCAAGGATACCTTCTTCAATGGAGATCCTGAGTACTTCCAAGCTCGCATCTTAGGGATGGTCGAACAATTTAACCTCAGTAGTGACGACGTCAAGGATCTGTCGATCGCGGCATTGATTGCCAAGATGATCGGCCTAGCTAAGACGGATTCACTGCGACATGAATTGCAAGGATTGTTAGGGATGGCTAAAAGCAAAGGTATCTCGGATACCGTAGCTAGCGATGCACTAACGGTCGAATCTAGTGGTAACGCTCCAAGCTAACGTAGCTTGATGCTACGCCTTGCCAGCCGTGCTAACAGGTTTCGCAATGACCCTTCCAAGGGAAAGTTTCGAGACCTGTTGGATTCGCAAGCCGATGACGGTTTGCGGTGGTGCGGTTTGGGGAGACGTCGCCGCGTATATGTATCAGTGCAATCCTTGGAAACAATCTGCTCTCCGTAGGCAAAACAATGCCTCAGGAAAGATTAAGAATTCGTATCATGGCTTCAGAAGAACAGCAACCCGATGTTGATGATGGCGGCTCGCCAGAACCAGCAACTCCGCAACTGGAAAGCGGCACGTATGAAATCATACGTAACCGCCTGAAAGGTTACGCGCAGGATCTGCGGGAGCGACTGCAACAATTAGGCCAAATTCGTAAGGACGTATTTGGTTCGATTGAAACGGTCTTGCTTGGATCGGAACGCGTCACGACGGAACACAACTGTGTCCCGCGGGACATGATCGCGATTGGTGACCAGATAATCTTTGGTTACAACATCCACTTTGGCTTGAAAAAGACGACACATATCGATGATGTCTTTTCCGTATACCGATTTGAAGATCATTCATTTCATAGCATTAAATCAGATTTGATTTCCGATCAGGATTTTCAGCGTGATTTTCAGGAAATCTATAAATACTATAAGGATGCGGAGTTTGCCAACTTCTTT
>Ga0315334_10002319_pt1 | contig 11899 bp, 12 predicted proteins | sample M150034915metaG_FD_205555 | JGI IMG/M metagenome (GOLD analysis project Ga0315334, IMG submission 205555) | Ammonia-oxidizing marine archaeal communities from Monterey Bay, California, United States - M1 500m 34915 | ecosystem: Environmental > Aquatic > Marine > Intertidal zone | place: USA... | reverse complement strand
ACCCTCGAGAATTAGATAAAGAAATGGTTGATGCTTATCTCGCTAGAAGGGCTTTGGATTATTTGGTAGGTTTTACTTTATCACCTGTACTTTGGAGAAAACTTCCAGGCGCTAGATCGGCTGGTCGTGTCCAATCAGTAGCCTTAAGGTTGATTTGTGAAAGAGAAATAGAAATAGAATCTTTTAAAGCGCAAGAATATTGGTCAATTGAAAATCTTTTTGCATATGAGGACCAACAGCCATTTAAAGCAAAACTAACTCATATAAATCGAAAAAAATTAGAACAATTTGATCTAACCTCAAAAAAAGATTCAGAAGATTCTACAAAAATAATCAATGAAAATGATTATCAAATTACCGAAATCAAGGAAAAAAATGTTTCCAGAAAACCATCTGCTCCCTTTATTACATCAACTCTTCAAATGGAAGCCTCACGTAAGCTTAATATGTCAGCAAAAAACACTATGATGACTGCTCAAAGACTGTATGAAAATGGCTTAATTACTTACATGCGTACTGATGGTGTTCAGATAGGTAAGGATAGCGTTATAGCTATAAGAGAATCAATTAATAACATTTTTGGTAGTAATTTCTTACCTTTGAATCCAATCGAATATTCTAATAACGTAGCAAATGCTCAGGAAGCTCATGAAGCGATACGACCAACCGATCCAAAAAAATCACCCGAATCAATTGAAAATAATATCGGAAAAGATGAGTATGAGCTTTATTCCTTAATATGGAAAAGAACTCTATCCAGCCAGATGAGAAAATGGGAAGGATTGAGAACCTCAATCATAATCACAAATGAATCTGATGAGATAAGATTTAGAGCTTCAGGTACAGTTACTACTTTTGAAGGATTTAGGACACTATATGAGGAGGGAAGAAAAGACGAAAAGGAAGATTTACAAGATTTACCCAAACTTGAAAGAGGAAACCATCTAAACCTAATTGAAATTGAACAAAACCAACACTTTACTAAAGCTCCACCTAGGTATTCAGAGGCTTCACTTGTAAAATCACTTGAAGAAAGAGGAATAGGAAGACCATCTACTTACGCCTCAATAATCTCCGTCCTTCAAGATAGAAATTATGTCAGGTTAGATAAAAAATATTTTTATCCAGAAGACAAAGGTCGTTTAGTTACTTCTTTTTTAGAAAATTTCTTTAAACAATATGTTGGGTACGATTTTACCGCAGAGTTAGAACAAAACTTAGACAAAGTTTCTAACGGCGAAATAAATTGGAAAGATTTTCTTAATGATTTTTGGGGTGAATTTAATAATTGCTCAACCAAAGCCTTGGAGTTGAGAACTAGAGAAATTTTAGATAAGTTAAATGAAAGCCTTGGAAATCATATTTTTAAATCAGAAGATGGTAAAATAGAAAGGAACTGCCCTAAATGTGCAGACGGCATCCTTAGTCTTAAAACTAGTAGAAATGGAGCATTTATAGGTTGTTCATTATACCCAGATTGTAAATACACAAGACCTTTCGGGAACAACAATGTTGAACCTAAAGTTATAGGTATTGACCCTAATACAAATAAAAATATAAACCTTTTAGTTGGTAAATATGGTCCTTATCTTCAAATTGATTCTGATAATGAAGAAACGAAACCCAAGAGAGCTGCAATACCTAAAACAATTGATCCTTCTGATATAAATATAGAACTTGCCTTAAACTTGTTATCCCTACCTAGAATAGTAGGGATACATCCTGAAGATGGTAATGAAATTAAAGCTGGACTTGGTCGCTTTGGTCCTTATGTAGTCCATGATGGTATCTTTGCAAGCTTAGCTAGTGTGGAAGAATTATTTTCCTTAGGAATTAACAGAGCTATAGATTTGATAGAAGAAAAAAAAGCTAACCCAGGAAGAGGGAAGGCAAGTAAAGCAATTAAAGAACTTGGTAAAGATCCCAAGGATGAAACAATTATTAAACTTATGGATGGTAGATATGGACCTTATGTTAAATCGGGTAAGATTAATGCCTCAGTACCAAAAGATATGAATTTGGATCAAGTTACCTTAGAGATTGCAATTGATTTAATTAAAAATCAGAAAATGAAAAAAAAGAAAAAATGACCAATAAGAGTTTGGTAAAACCTAAACCTGCTTCAAGCTTAATAATTACAAGGATAAATAACAATAAAACTCAAGTTTTAATGGGTCAACGACCAAGCACGTCTAAATTTGCGCCAAACGTATGGGTATTCCCAGGGGGAAAATTAGAAAAATCTGATATTTATAATCCTCACTTGAATATAAGTAAAAAAACTATGCAAGATTTAGAGTTATTAAAAACTAATGAAAAAAACGGATATGGACTTATTAATGCAGCTATTAGAGAGACTAAAGAAGAAACTGGTCTAAAACTTTTAAATTATAACCTAGAAGATCTTTGGGTTTTGGCGCGAGCTATAACACCAACCTATCAAAGATTAAGGTTTGATACTAAATTCTTTGTTACTTCCTATAATAATTTCTCAAACAACATCAAAGGGAATGGAGAATTACATAATCTTCAATTTTCTTATTTAGAGAAAGCTTTAAAATTACCTTTATTTGATATTACTGAATTCTTGCTTGAGGAACTATTAAGAAAGTATAATAAAGAAATATCTGAAGAACTTTTTCCTTTGTTTTGGAGATATAAGAAAAATACTAGAATAATTTCCAGACCTAATAATACTTGACTAAAAATAAATTTTACGTACCTTGCAAACAAAAGGGGTATAAATGGCTAAAGCTACAACAGTAAAAATCAAATTGGAAAGTACAGCTGGCACCGGCTATTATTATGTGACCAGAAAGAATTCAAGAACTATGACGGATAAGATGGTTGTAAAAAAATATGATCCAGTAGTCAGAAAACATGTTGAATTCAAAGAAGGAAAAATCAAATAAATTTAATTGAAAATACCCTAAATCAAATTAAATCATTATCGTTAAATAAAAACACACCAATCCTGATAACTGATGCTGACGAAGTTATTTTCCTGTTTCTAGAGGGATTACAAAGTTTTCTTTTTAAAAAAAATTTATTCCTAGATCTCAATGAACCAAGGCTTACAGGTAATATAAAGAATTTATCTTCAGGAAAAACTGTAGATCAATCAGCAATGAAAGATCTTCTACCTGAGTTTTTTTCCAAAGAGACAGAGAATCTTAAGTTAGTACCCGATGCTAAGAGAGCTTTAGAAAGACTCTCAGAAAGATTACAGATTGTTGTTCTTACCAACATACCTCAAAAAGATAAAAACAAACGAGAGAACGCCCTTAAAAATAATGGTATGAGTTATCCTGTTATAACCAATAATGGTCTTAAAGGGGAAGCAGTTAAAGAAATAGTAAAAGGAATAAGAGCAAAATCATTCTTTATCGATGATATGCCACTTAACATAGATTCCGTATCAAAAGAATGCTCAGAAACTCTTTGTATACATTTCGTGCAGGACAACAGGCTGAAAGAATTGATGCAAACCCCAAAAAGTGCAAAAATAAAGGCCACAAGCTGGATAGAGGTAGAAAATTATATTTTGGAATCATTAAAAAAGGTAGATTAGCTTGAATAAAATTGAAGAAAATTTAATTAAACTTAATATTGAATTACCAAAAGCTGCTGCTCCTGTGGCTAGTTATGCACCATTCTCATTTTCTGGAAATTTATTGTTTATCTCTGGACAGGGCCCATTTGGTAAAAATGGATTAATAAAAGGAAAAATAGGAAAAGATCTAAATATAGAAGAAGGTCAAGAAGCAGCAAGGTTATGTGCGCTTATGGTACTAGCTCAGCTAAAGAAAGCATGTGGAGGTTTTGAAAAAATTGTTAAATGCTTAAAAATAGGGGGCTTTGTAAATGCAACAGATGATTTTGTTGACCATGCTATAGTTCTTGATGGCGCTTCTAAGATACTTATTGAAATACTTGAAGATAGAGGTTGGCATGCGAGATATGCTGTTGGTTCATCATCATTACCTCTAAATATGGCAGTGGAAATTGATGCAATTTTTGAAATAAAAAAATGATAAAGAAATCTTTGTCTGAGAATATAATACGAGTAGAAAATTCTATACTTTCTCTTGATAAAAAATCTTGGGATAAATGCGCAAATCCAAAGAGCAGAGATTTTAACCCATTTATAGGTTATGAATTTTTAAAAGCACTAGAATTAAGCGGCTCAATCAATGGAGAGAGCGGCTGGTTATCTTCATATATAACATTATTAGACAACAATAATAATCTCAAAGGTTGTATACCCTCTTATATTAAAAATAATTCCATGGGTGAGTATGTTTTCGATTATTCTTGGGCTGAAGCTTACGCAAGAATTGGTGGATCATATTACCCGAAGATTCAGATATCCATTCCTTTTACGCCCGCTACAACACAAAAACTTCTTACAGTTAATAATGATTTAGACAATAAAATTAAGGCTGATTTAGTGTCGGGAATATGTGATGTTACAAAAAACTTAGATTGCTCATCTGCCCATATAACCTTTATATCGGAAACAGAGACTAAATTTCTTAAAGATTTAGGATGGCTTATCAGAACAGACCAGCAGTTTCATTGGAATAATTACCATTATAGAGATTTTCAAGATTTTCTTGATACTCTTTCTTCAAGAAAAAGAAAAAATATCAAGAAGGAAAGATCTAATGCCTTAAAGAATTCAGTTAATATTGAAGTTCTTCATCATAAAGATATCAAAACTTCACACTGGGATCATTTTTTTAATTTTTATATTAATACGAGTATGAGAAAATGGGGACATCCTTATTTAACAAGAGAATTCTTTGCCATGATAGGAGATAATATGTCTGAAAATATTTTACTTGTTATGGCTAAGAGAAAAAATCAATATATAGCGGGAGCATTAAATTTTTTAGGTAACAATGTCCTGTATGGAAGAAATTGGGGGGCAGTAGAAGAACATAAATACCTTCATTTTGAAGTGTGTTATTATCAAGCAATAGAATATGCGATTAAAAACAATTTAAAACGTGTTGAAGCTGGGGCACAAGGGCCACATAAAATTGCTAGGGGGTATGAACCACAAATAACTCATTCTGCACATTGGATAAGAAATTTAAATCTATCTAATGCAGTCTCAGAATATTTGAAGGATGAAAGAAAATTCATACAAGAAAATATAAATATATTAGGTAGTTATACGCCTTTTAAAAAAAATTAAAAAATAAATTCTAATTGAATTGAGAGGAAAAATTATGGGATATGATACAAATAATATTTTTGCTAAGATATTAAGGAATGAGGTTGAATGCACAAAAGTTCTCGAAAATGAACTCATTTTGGCATTCATGGATGTGATGCCGCAAGCTCCCGGTCATGCTTTGGTTATACCAAAATTTGCAACAGAAAATATATTTGATCTACCAGAAGAGTTTATGCATTCACTTTTGTCTGCTACTAAAGATATTGCTAAAGCTATTAAAGAGGTTTATGACCCAACAGGAGTTATGATACTTCAGCTCAACGGCCCCGAGGCTGGTCAGAGCGTATTTCATCTCCATTTTCATATTATTCAGCGGAGTGAAGGGTTAAATTATAAGTTTCATTCTAAAGAAATAGCTCCAAAAGAAGAATTAGAGACAGAAGCTAAAAAAATCATTAAAGTATTAAAAAATTAATTAGTAAGTATTTTTTTCTTAATTTTCTTTTCTTTTTTTGAAGGTAAGAAAGTGAATTCTAAATTGCCTTTCTTAATCGATACTTTTACTGTACCACCTTTTGACAACTGCCCGTACAGAATTTCTTCGGCGATGGGCTTCTTTATTTTTTCTTGAATTAATCTTCCTAAAGGTCGCGCGCCCATATTTTCACTATAACCTTTTTTACCCAGCCAATTTGCCGCCTCTTTACTTAAATCAATAAAAACATTTCTATTATCTAATTGAGTCTCAAGTTCCAAAATAAATTTTTCAACAACCCTTGAAATAATTTCATCTGATAAAGAATCAAAAGAAATAATTGCATCTAATCTATTCCTAAATTCAGGATTAAATAGTCTATCTATTTCTTCTTGATCGTCTCCTTTTCTTTTGTCCCTATCAAAGCCAATAGCCGGTTTTACTAAGTCAGCTGCGCCGGCATTTGTAGTTAAGATCAAAATACAATTCCTAAAATCTACTTTCTTACCGTTGTGGTCGGTTAAAGTTCCGTGATCCATAACCTGAAGTAATATATTAAAAATATCAAAATGCGCTTTTTCAATTTCATCAAGCAAAATTACACTGTAAGGGTTTTTATCTACACCATCAGTAAGAAGGCCCCCTTGATCAAAACCAACATAACCTGGAGGTGCGCCTATTAAACGAGAGACGGTATGTCTTTCCATATATTCTGACATGTCAAACCTTAAAAGCTCAACCCCTAAAGTAGATGATAACTGCCTTGCTAATTCGGTTTTCCCAACTCCTGTTGGACCCGAAAATAAATATGATCCTATGGGTTTTTGCTGATCACGTAATCCAGCTCTTGAGAGTCTAATAGATGCACAAATTTCATCAATAGCCTTATCTTGTCCAAAAACAAATCTTTTCAATGACTTATCTAAATCTTTTAATTTCTTAGTATCATCTCTAGAAATATGTTTTGAAGGTATTTTTGCCATTTTTGAAATAGTTTCCTCTACATCTTTTTGACCAATTGATTTCTTTCTGGAAGATTTTGCTTTTAATTTTTGTGACGCTCCAGTCTCATCTATCACATCAATAGCCTTATCAGGAAGTTTTCTATCATTCATATACCGTGCTGAAAGTTCTGCAGCAGTTTTTATTGCATCAGGCGTATACTTTAAACCATGAAAATTTTCAAACCTTGACTTTAAACCCATTAAGATTTCAATCGTATCTCCCAAGCTCGGTTCATCTACATCAATCTTTTGAAATCTTCTTGAAAGAGCTCTATCTTTTTCAAAAAATTGTCTGAATTCTTTATATGTAGTTGAACCTATACATCGGAACCCTCTCTTTTGAAGGTAAGGTTTCAAAAGGTTAGACGCATCCATGGATCCTCCTGAAGTGGCTCCCGCTCCTATAACAGTATGAATCTCATCTATAAATAGAATTGAGTCTTTTATATCTTCAATTTCTTTTAAGATTGCCTTTAGACGTTCCTCAAAATCGCCTCTATACCTTGTTCCAGCTAACAGAGAGCCCATATCAAGTGTATATATTGAAGCGGATTTAATTACCTCAGGAACTTCATTCTTTATAATTTTATATGCTAATCCTTCAACAATAGCTGTTTTTCCTACTCCAGGATCACCTACAAGCAAGGGATTATTTTTGTTTCTTCTGCATAAAATCTGGATTAATCTCTCAACTTCTTTTTCTCGACCTATAAGCGGATCAATTAGTTGATTTTTAGCTTTTTCATTCAAATGCTCACAAAAAGCTTCTAATGCGCTTTTTTTTGATTCCTTGTCTATAAGCTCATCATGATCAGAGGCAGATGAAGAATTAGAAGAATAAGACATATTCTGATTTTTTCTTATTCCATGTGAAAGAAATTGGACTACGTCATATCTGCTCATATCTTGTTTCTCTAGAAGAAAAACCGCATAACTTTCTTGTTGAGAAAATATTGCAACCAAAATATTGGCTCCAGTAACCTCAGATTTTCCTGACTGCTGAACATGAATAGCAGCACGAGTTATTACTGTCCTATAACCTGCAGTAGGTTCTGGCATTAAATCTTCCTGAAAAGTAACAAGATATTCTTGTTCTAGAAGGAACTTTGAGAGTTCTTCTTTTAATTTTTCTATATCTACATTACATGCCTTTAAAACTTTGTGAGCCTCCTTATCATCAACCAGAGAAAAAAGAAGGTGTTCTACAGTAACGTGTTCATGATTGTTTTGTGCCGCATAATCAATAGATCTTTGTAAGGAATCTTCTAGATTTTGGGAGAAACTAGTCATTTTAAGCCTTTTCCATAGTACATTGAAGAGGATGATCATTTTTTCTTGAAGACTCAAGGACCTGGATAACTTTTGTTTCAGCTATCTCATAGGAAAAAATACCACAAACCCCAATTCCATTTTGATGTACATGTAACATAATATTTGTAGCCTCATCATTGTTTTTATGAAAAAATTTTTGTAGTAAGAAAATAACAAACTCCATTGGTGTATAATCATCATTTAAAAGTATTACCTTATATAAAGAAGGTTTCTTTAACTTCTTTTTGGTCTCTATCTTTGATCCTGAATCATTTTGGTTTTGATTTTCCAAATTTGACATGTTTTATTATTTCCTATCAATATTTTTTAACAGAATATCTCTAGCCTCATTAATCTTAGAACTTAAATAATCCGATCCCCCTTTATCAGGATGATTCTTTCTAATAAGTTCTTTATGCGCACTTATTATATCATCTTTAGTTGCATCAAAATCAAGACCTAAAATTTTGTAAGCCTCATCTTTACTGGTAACTTTAGCATTATTATTAAAATTATTTCTATTTTTAAAAAATAAATCATAAATTCTTTTTGCTCTTAAGATCCACAAAGAGGTTAATAATAAAGGACCTGAAATATGGTATGTACCTCGAAAAAGTAAGATTATACCAGCAATAAAGGCAATAACACTTATAAGGTAATTAATATTCCTTTGTATTTTTTTGCCCTCTACACTAATTATATATTTAGTGAGAAGAATTAAAAAAATTAAGAAAATTAAACCGGAAAGGAAAAAAACCATACTCACAACAATCCAAGAGAATTTAATTCATTAATAATAGCTTCCTCTTCAAAATTTTCTTTAAATAAAAACTTTTTGATATCTTTGGGCGAGTCATTTGATTCTAAATATCTCCATCCCTGAAAAGGTCTTTCTTTTTTTGGGTAGGTCAAATAGATATTTTTACTTAATAATATTTTGCATCTTTTTATACCATCATCATCTGAAAATGGGATTAAATCTAAAATCCTTTGTCTGGCTCTAATATTTCCTTTAATTATCCAAAACATAGAGCCACCGTCTTTTAGTTCATCTCCTTTCTTAGGTCGCAGCCGAGTAATATGCAGAGTCTTATTGTATTTATCTCTAATAAATTCTTGACGTTCATATAAGTCCAAAACTTTATTAGCGCCTACACATAATTTTTTAAGATTTAGAGTCATTATTATTGAGAATATATTTCTACTACATCTGTTGGAGAAAAAATTGAAAAAATCCCCGGGCTAATTGCTCCACCAATTATATACCACTTCTTTCCATTATTTACCGATGCCATATCGTGCCTTGGGGTTGGCATAGGTTCTCTTTCAGACCAATCATTATTAAAATAGATATAATGATTATCGTAAGTCTTTAGAGGTGAAAACGTTTTTCCTCCTACAACATGTAACTTTGAGTTTATTTCTGTTGCGCTTGCAGAAGCTATTTTTTGTGGGAGATCCTTTAATCTTGTCCATTTTTTCTTTTCTGGATCGAAAACCTCAACTACTGAGGTTACGTTATTGGAAGAGACTTGAACGCCACCTACCGTTACTATACTATCATTGAACTTCGTAGTGGCCATAGAATATCTAACTGTAGGTAAATTATATTTAGAAATGCTCCACCTCTTTTTACTGATGTTGTATATCATTAATCTTTCTGGTTCTTCTCCTACACCTCCCAATACATATATTTTGTTATTAATTCTTATCATTGAGTGTTCAGCTCTAGCTAAAGGCATAGAATCTGTACGCACCCAGAGAGAAAGCAAAACATCATATGTCCAACATTCATTTGTAATTTTTTGATTATTAAATCCTCCACAAACCAAACCTTTGTCACCAATATTAACTATTCTCGTTCCTATTAATTTTTTTGGCATTATGGATATTGGACGCCAAATATTACCCTTAATATCAAAGATCTCTGAAACAGGACTTCCTTCTACAATGCTCTTTCCTCCTATTAAAATGATGTTATTATCAATTACTGTTGCTACTGTGCCGCTCTTAGCTTGAGGCATAGGGATACCATCTTCCCATTTAGAATTCGCTGGAAATGAAGAAATTAAGAGAAGAAATATTAAGTATCTTAAACCAATAACCATGTAGCCAATCCTAAGAAAGAAAAAAACCCAACTACATCTGTAACCGTTGTTAGGAAAACGCTTGAAGCCAAGGCTGGATCAACTCCAATTTTGTATAAACCTAAAGGTATTAGGATTCCAGATAAACCTGCAACAAGCATATTAAGTGTCATAGCTATTGCTAATACAATACCCAAGGGATTATTTTCAAACCAAATAGCACCTAAAATACCAACTATAATTGCAAAAAACACACCATTATAAAAACTTACTAAAATTTCTTTATTGATTATCCTTCTATAGTTAAGCGGGACTAATTCTCTTGTAGAGATAGACCTCACTGCTATTGTGAGAGTCTGAGTACCTGCATTACCCCCCATTGAAGCAACAATTGGCATCAATATTGCTAGTGCTACCATCTCTTCTATAGTGCCATCAAACAAAGCTATAACTGTTGAAGCAATAATAGCTGTAAATAAGTTTATAAGTAACCAAGTAAATCTTCCTCTAGATGTCCGTAGAGCGCTGTCGGTTATGTTCTCATCGCCTACTACCCCACCAAGAAACTTGATATCCTCCCCTGCTTCCTCTTGAATTACATCAACAATATCATCAGCAGTTATTACCCCTATTAACCTACCTCCTTCATCAATGACCGGAGCAGACACCAAATCAAACCTTTCAAATTGATGGGCGACCAGTTCTTTATCCATTTCTGCAGGAATAGCAACTAAATGGTCAGATTTTAAATTCTCTAATTTATTTGTTCTTTCTGAGCGAAGAATATTTGATAAAGACAATGCGGCAATCGGTTTAAAGGTTGGACCCACTATATAAATCTCATAAAATTCATTAGGTAAATCTTTTTCATCCCTTAAAAAATCTATAGTCCTGCCTACATCCCAATCAGGTGGGGTAGCCACGAAATCAAGAGACATTAATCTTCCAGCACTATCATCGGGATAATTCAAGGACAGCTGAAGTTCTTCACGGTCTCTTTTTGGAATTTTATTTAAAATAATGTTTTTGTCGTCTTCTTTAAGATCTTCAATAACGTGAACAGCGTCATCAGTTTCTAATTTAGGGAGGATTTCTGCTACAAAATTATGACCAAGGAGATTTATTACCTCCTCTCTAGCTCCCTCCTCTAGATCAGATAAAATTTCCGGATCAAAATGATCTTTAATAATATCCAAAAAAGATTTTCTTTCTGAAGATCTTAGTAACTGGATAATATCAGCTATATCAGCCGGAGGTAGCTCTTCTATTATTTTAATAACGCTAATTCTATTATTAGTATCTACTGAATTCATGATTTCGGAAATTAACGAAGGATCAAATTGATTTTGTGTCTTTTTTATGTTCGTCACATCTTTGTCCATTATCACTTCCTACAAGTTTTGGTGCGGCCGAGAAGACTCGAACTTCCACGGGTTTTACCCCACAGCGACCTCAACGCTGCGCGTCTACCAGTTCCGCCACGGCCGCGAATCATTTTCATAAATATAACCCTACTTAATAATGAATTGTAATATAATTAACTACAATTTAAATTAACATTGCTATGACCAGAGACAGAATTGAATATTTTATTGATAAACAATCCATAAGTTATCCCTTTGCCATAAAATTTATGGAAAGTAAGGTAGATAAAATAAAATCTGGTTTATCTAATGAATTTATATGGTTTTTAGAACACAATGAAATATATACTGCTGGAACTAGCGCTAGAAATGAAGATCTATTAGATTCTAAAAAATTCCCCATTTACCAAACAAACAGAGGGGGCCAATACACTTATCACGGTCCCGGCCAAAGAATAATTTACCTTATGTTG
>Ga0315334_10002318_pt1 | contig 11902 bp, 10 predicted proteins | sample M150034915metaG_FD_205555 | JGI IMG/M metagenome (GOLD analysis project Ga0315334, IMG submission 205555) | Ammonia-oxidizing marine archaeal communities from Monterey Bay, California, United States - M1 500m 34915 | ecosystem: Environmental > Aquatic > Marine > Intertidal zone | place: USA... | reverse complement strand
AGGATCGGATAACCCGTGCGGTGGGCCAGGAATGGCACCCCATCGGTCATCGAGTGCATCGGACCCCGGGGCCCATCGGGGGTAATCGCAATGGAGGTGCCGCTGCCCAGCGTATTGATCATCTCCTTCATGGCCCGAGCACCGCCGCGGCTGGAAGAGCCCTCCACCACGGGAATACGCAACCCACGCAAGATCGCCATGGACAGCTGCCCGTCCTTAGAAGGTGAAACCAGGACCGCCGCCTTAAACCCTCGAAGGGAGCGCACAGCGGGCAAACTCCTTCCATGCCAAAAGATACCTAGGGCCCCCCGCTGAGTCAAAATCTCGACAGCGTCGGGATCTTCGGAAGTCAACTTCACGCGCCAGGTGGACGAAATTAACCAATAAATCGGCGCCCCAAACCAAGTTAGGATAGGCAGCAAGATGCGCCGGCGGGCGTGGCGCACTCGTCGAGTCGTGCGGTGCTTGCGCGGTTTTCCGTTGGCCCCCTCGGGCTCTCCTCCGTGACGGGCCATGGGCGCAGAATACCAAGGCGAAGCGCCCTGCGAGGCATCCCCACCGGGATCAGTCCTCTGAAGAAACTCCAAGGAAGATGCTCAGGCCACCGAAGGCTAGGATGACGACTTCCGGCCCGAAGGAAGATTCCGAGTGGTATCGGAGGCCCCCAGCAGTGCGCGTCTCCCAGCAGCGGGCGGGTTTGAAGTGCTGAGAGAATACATCTGCCCCGGGCAAATCCTGAATGAACTCCGCGGGAGAGGGGGAAATGCGCTCGGCTTCCGAGGGAGGGGCCGCGTCGGGATCGCGGCCGGGCGAACTAGACATCATTCCCGCGATCCCCTTGACTCCCCGGTAGAGGCCCGCCACCACCTGAATCCAATCCGCATGGCTGACCTCCGTTGCAACCTCTGGCCACTCGCCCCCCGCCAGGGGCGCTGCCCCCGAGCCCTTTGCCAAACCTCGAACCGCCCGTTTCGCGTGAGTCGCGCTAAGGGTCACCAGCAGCCTATCCTCGGCCACAACCACGGTTGGCTTAATCATTCCAGACAGGGAGCCGAGGATACTGCCGAGATTCAGGAAACTGCCTGAACCCTCCGAATTTTCCTCGGTCATGGTTGCGCTAAAGTCGCTCTTGGCCGGGAGGAAAGAGAAGGTGTAGAGCTCACGCCTGCGATAGGCTTTTGTTTCGATGCTCATCCCCTCGGGCAATTTGGGCTCGATGTCTGCCATCCATGCGGCAAGGGCCTCGCCAGCCCGAGCGGAATCTATTAGGGGAACCGCAACCTGAATCCCCGGCGCGGCCATCACACCTATATTGTTCGGTACCGAAAGAGTTACCCGGTCTCCGAGCTCTGCAAAGAACGCTTGGCCGACGGTGGAATCGTCCGGGCCAAGGCCTTCGGCTTTCAGAATCCCAAGCAACGCAGAGCAATCAAGGGATGTCGTAAACGCCACGGCTGCTTCCGGGTGGGTCAGCCCAAAGGGCTCGGCATCGAGCGCTGTCGTTCCAAAAGCCTGCGCGCCCTTAGGGCTGGGGTAGTGGCCATCCACGTGATAGCGCCCGTCGATTAGCTGTGCGCGCCACACTCCTCCGCGGCTCCACATGGTGTAGTAAGGTCCCATAAACCCCTCGGCCAAAGGCATGAGGCCCTGGGTCAGGGGATCAGCGCGATCCCACCCTCCCCCTTTGAGGTCAGCTTCCAAAAGCACCAGGCCCTGGGCCTCACCCAGGGGAGAGGCCTTCGTGACGGCTGAAGGCACGCCCTCACCCCAACCCCGAGCCCAACTGGCCGGGGAAAAGAGGGCCAAACGTTTGCCTTCCCTGTAGAGCACCAAGACCTCAATCGGGTCAGAGGGCGCGCCCTCACCTGACCCCCCGGAGGCGAGGGAAAATCGAGACAGCCGCCCAACGGATAAGTCCTCGTCCCCAACCTCGATTCCAGGAACCTGCCCGAAAGTCGCATGAATTTGATCGAAAGCAACGGCCGCGGAAGCCGAATCGATGTAGTCCGCCACCAAACGAGCCTCAACATCCTGCACAAATTGCGTGTCGTTAAAAGCAGTAAGGGTTTTGATATCTGCGAGCTCAGAGAGGGATACGGAAACCCCGGCCATCCCCCTAAAAATGCTCTGGACCTCACCCCAGGACAGGGTCGATGCCTCCTCAAAGCCCCCCGCAATCTGGGCGCCAGCCAGCCCTGAAACCCCCGCTATCAGAGCTTGGATCTTGGGCTCTTTAATGGACCGCCCCACGGCGGTTGTGCCATAGGCGGCCACATAGGCCTGAATCTGTGGGGCCGCGATATAGATCGGCGCATCCTGGGGGTGAAGCGTCCGGTGATCGGCCTGAGGGCTGAGGGCGAGGAGAAGAAGGAGGGAAGCGGTCATAGGAGATGAAATACGGGGAAGGGTCCCGATCATGCGGAGTTTGGCGGAGAAGTCCTCATTTCGAGGGAAAAAATCAGCGCCTCCCCTCCAAAGCGGGTGTTTGGGGCCTTCCCCGTGACGCCGGGATTGGGCCCTCTCTCTCCCATAAATCCAAGCGGGGCTTCGGAGGCGGGTTACTCCTGCCGATCAACTAGTACCATCCCTGGAGTTCGAAGCGGTCAAGGGCCTCCCCATAGCTAGAATGCCGCGCGATCCCAGCACCTAAAGCCCCCCCACTCTGGGCACCCACCTCCGATCCCACCGACTATCATGGCCAAGCACAAGGCTCCCACCCAGGTCACTATTCTCCGCGAGGAGAAGTCCACCCTCCAGAACACTGTCGACCGTTTTTGGAAACCCGCCGCCCTGATCACCGTCGTCCTTTCCGGGATGTTGCTCTACAACATTTGGTCCAACCAGCAGGCGGGTGCCAGGGCGGGCACCGAATGGGTACCCCTTGACGACGCGCTCCGTGATCAAGACCTAGCCGCAATCCGTGCCGTGCGCGAGAGCAGCCAAGGCTCCAAGATCTTGCCCTGGGCACTTTTGGCCGAAGGTCAAGTGGCCCTCAGTCAAGGCAATGACCGCGAGGCACAAGAGGCCTTTGCCAGCCTGAGCGCCACCACGGATCCAGTCCTGAGCAAGCTTGAACTGCCCATTGGCCCCGCTGGCGCCCCCACCACCATCGCAGCCCACCTAGCCGCCGCATCGACGGTTCAGGCGACCTGGGATGCCGAGAACCCCATTTTGACCAACCCGGCGCCGGCAGACAACATGCCTAAGATGGTCTTCGAAACCGATGCCGGCGAGATCGAGGTCACCCTCTATATGGATCGGGCCCCGGTCCACGTGAAGAATATCGTCAAGCTTGCCAAGGAAGGTTTCTATGACGGGACCCTCTTTCACAGAGTCGTCCGCAACGCCAACATGTGGATTGTTCAAGGCGGCGACCCGAACACCCTTGAGGGCGAAGAGGCAATCTGGGGTCAGGGCGGCCCTGGCTATGACCAGACCCCCGAGAAGAACGGCCTGGTCCACGCGAGGGGTTACCTCTCCGCGGCGGCCCCGTCAGGCGGAGCGCGCAGTTCCGGCAGCCAGTTTTTCTTCACCCTCAACCCGTGCCATTTCCTGGACGGACGCCACACAATTTTCGGACAGATCACGTCCGGGCTATCAATTGTGGAAGAGATCGGAAAGGCCGACATTCGCCCCGCAGTGGGCAATTTGAGGGACATTCCGGTTGAGCCCATCAAGATCACAGGGACCCGAATCACCGGGGCGTAGGGGCTCTCCCCGTGGGCGCAGCGCTATCAGTTGCCCACAAAGGGCGACCCCACAGGCGTAGGGGCTCGTCACCCAGAATTCATCCTCTTTGTCAAGGGACGGCCCTTTAGATTTCTCAGTTGGGGTCCGGGGAATTGACGTAAACCCCTCAGGGCAAAGGGGTTATGTGCGCCCAGCATTTATGAGAAACAAGGGAACCCTGCAAGTTACACGGGGGGGCCTTGTGTGTGGACGGGTCCCATGGGGAGCTTCTCGTGGGTTATCCACAAGAACTCCACAAGTTGTGGCGTGCGCCGGGACGCATCAGATCAGAGCCTCTTGGCGGGAGCGAGGCGCTCCATCAAGTGCTCGAGCTGCCGGCGGTCATTGAATTTCAACAGGACCTGCCCCTCGTAGGAATCTGAGCACCGCAACTCGGCAGCAAGGCCTAGGCCCTCTTCGATTCTGCGCTTGAAATCCACCTGCCAAGTGGGGACTTCTGGACTGACTTTCGGGGCCTTGGGTGCGTCTCCGCTGGAGGGCTTCGTCACACCACCGGATGCGGGGACATCCCCGCGCACCAACTGCTCAGTTGCGCGCACGGAGAGCTCCCCGCGCACGATTGTTTCCAGGGCTGCGCATTGGTCCTTATGGCCCTCGAATCCGGCCAGGGCCCGCGCGTGGCCAAAGGACACGAGGCCATTCACCAGTGCCTCCTGTACCTCACTGGCCAACTGCAAAAGGCGCAGGTGATTGGCAACCGCAGCACGGCTGACCCCCACCCGCTGGGCCACCTCCTCCTGGGTGAGCCCAACCTTGTCCATCATCTCCTTGAAGCCCTTGGCCTTTTCGATGGCGTCCAAGTCCTCGCGCTGAATGTTCTCGATGAGGGCAAGCTCAAGCACAAGGGCTTCGTCTGCGTCTCTTATGATCACCGGAATCTCGGTTAGACCGGATAGCCGCGCAGCTCGCCACCGCCGCTCCCCAGCGATAATTTCATAGGAGCCATCTACGGCCCGCACGCAAATGGGCTGCATGACCCCGTGGCACTGGATGCTCTCCTTGAGGGAGTCCAGGGCTTCGGTCACAAAGACCTTTCGCGGCTGGTTGGGGTTGGGCCGAATCCGAGCAATGGGCAGGTTGCGAGGGATCTCCTCTTGGGCCGGTGTATTAGGAATTAAGGAGCCGAGTCCGCGTCCGAGTGCTGTCATTGAAATCGCCGTTTGAAACTAGCCGGAGGAGTGTTCCACGTGGAACGTGGGCCTGAGAATACGCCCGGGCAGGGGCTGAGCGCAATGGGCTTAGGTGCTAGTAACAAGACAAACCCGCCCCTGAGGCCTTAGGGGGCAGCATTTTGCCTATTTTCCACGGAAAGCCAATCGCGGGGCGAGGTGTGGACGACTCTCCCCCTGCAGGGGCACCACCCATTGTCCCCGGGGACCGAGGCTCTCGCGCAACCCCGGGGAACCTTCCAGCCCCCATGTTCCACGTGGAACACCCTGCCCCGACCAAGATCAAACAGCTCGGAGGTATGGGCCCGGTCCGGGGGCCAGTCCATGTTCCACGTGGAACATGGACCTCGCCGGCTTCCCACCTCAACAAGCAGGGGCCAACAGAACAAAAGCTCCCCCGGGGTGCGGCTCCCCCACCAAGATGCCAGAGCTGCGCGGCCTGGCACTGTTCCACGTGGAACACTCCCTTCTCCCCCACCGGGGCACCCAAAAGCCCCCTTTGGGGCCCACCGGCCCCGAAACTAGAGAGGATCCTGCTAGGCAGAGGCCCCCGTGGAAGTCATGATGGGCACAGTCCATGGCCCCCCCCTCCTCCCTCATCTCCTCCCTTCGGGGGACGCTCCGCAGTCCGTGGACGCTTGGGCCTTGGGTCGTGGCAGGGATCCTGCTCCCCTATGGGGCGGCCTGGACGAATCTCTCGATCCTGGACCGGCATGGGGCCACCGGCGGGACTCCCACGGAGTTCGCGTTCCTGGCTTCCCTAGTGGCTGTCATGGGTGCAAACGCCGCCCTTGGGCGAGTGGAGTGGCTCTTGGCCCGCACCGGGCGTTGGCAGCGTGTGGGACACGAACTCTTGGCTTTGGCGGTGCCCGGGCTCCTTGCTCCCCTTGGGGTCCTGATCATCGGCGCGTACTATTGGGGCTGGGGCGGCCCCGAGGCCCTGCTGGCCGGAGCCGCGGGTGGCATGAAGCTGACTCTCCTCGCCTTACTGCTCAACCGTGCGGGTTTGGGCCCGGGAATCTCCGCTGCCCTCTTGCCCCTACTCGGTTGGTGGCTGCCTGCCACCCTGGGCGGAATGCCAGGCGCCGGGCCCTGGCTGGCGTCCCTGCTCAGTGCAGGAACTTGGCCGGCCCCGCAGGATTCTGCGTTCGGTTTCGCCGGAGCACCGGCTGCTCTATCTTTGGCCGGTTGGTTTGCGCTCCTCCTCGTGTGCACCCCTGGCCGGGGCAGGCATGCGATACGCAATTCTCGGTGACATTCACGCAAACAAAGCCGCGCTAGACGCAGTTTTAGAGGATATTGCAATTGCTGGCGTGGACCAAATTTTAAGTCTCGGAGATGTGGTTGGCTATGGCGCCGCCCCCCAAGAAACCATCGAAACCCTCCGAGAAATCGACGCTGTGGTCATCCGCGGCAACCACGATGAGGCCTGCGCCGGCATGGTTGAGCCCGTTTTTTTCAATCACAACGCACGGGCGGCAGCCCTTTGGACCAGAGACCTTTTGACATCGAATGAAATAGACTGGATCCAAAACTTACCCCTGACCGCGGACCTCGATGAGTGCTCCTTGGCGCACGGGACCTATGACCACGCGCAAGAGTTTCGATATCTAAATTCCGTTGCTTCAGCCAAGGGCAGTCTCGACTTAATGCCGCGCCCAATTTGTTTTGTGGGCCACACCCACCTTCCGCTTGTCGTGGTACAAACCGAACACGCTCCGGAACAGCTCGCCCGTCCCCTTGCAACTAAAATTCGCCTCAACGACATCCGTCGTGCTGTGATTAACCCGGGCAGCGTGGGCCAACCTCGTGACGAAGATTCACGGGCTGCCTGGGGCCTGTTTTTGCCCGATGAGGCCACCTACGAGCTACGCCGGGTTGAATACGACATCGAACAGGAGGCCCACCGCATAAGGGCTGCGGGGCTTCCCGCGTTCCTGGCAGATCGCCTGCACCTGGGGATTTAGCCCCGCAGATAAGCGAGGCTGTCGGGCAGGTCATCGAGGCCCTTCTCCCCCACCCCGGCCTCGATCAGACATTGCAAATCGGCAATGGGACGTGCGTCCCCTTGGAAGCTCACGGTGCGCGCTTCTGGGTTGGATCCCGCCAAAATCATGACCTCAAGAATCGAGCTGGCATTGGCTGCTTTATCACCAATGGTGATTTCTACCGGCGTCCCGTGGTGATTGACAACCGCAACAATAAGAGCGATCGGCCGCGCGTGCAATGTGACGCCCTCAGGCAAATTCACTTGGACCGTGCCCACGTTGGTATAGGACGGCAACAATTCCGCCGCCAAAGAACTGCCCGCCCCCAACGCCCACAGGGCGCGCTCAAGCAAAGTATTCAAGACGATGTCTGTGACCTCTTCTCGCCGGATCAGTTTGGTTAGGCGCTCTTGTGCTTCCGCACCACGCTCACCACTTTCATGTCGCTCCATGAAGTGAACCAACTGGGTCACGGCCTGCAGCAGATGCAGGCTGGTGGAAATGTGGCCCCGAAGCAAGGGCAGCCGAGAATCGGATGATTCTTGGATGGTGTTCTTGATGTGCGTGTCATAGGCAGACTGCAGGTTGTGCACAGTCGCCTCAAACACACGGGCATGCTCTTCCCGGCAACGCTCAAGCAGGAGCGCATCTCGCTCCTTGGGGCATTCCAGCGACACCAGGCCCGCCTGCTCCAGCATCTCGCAGGCCTGCATGTACTTGCTAGCCACCTCGGCGATCCGCTGGTTTTCATCCGCCAGGTTCTCAATGCCTAGGGTTCGCGGCAGCTGAAAGCGGACCGGTGGGACCCCAGCTGGTTTTAAAGCGGCAGCTTCGGGGGGCACGCCGATGTCCACCAAGGCGGCCTCATCAAACAGACCCTTGAGCAAAGTCATGAGGGAGCGCTGCACGAATTCACGGGACCGCTCCAAGCCAAGCTTGAGGCATTCGCTTTGGGCCGCACCCCCATGGCCGTGGATCCCATAACCGTCCAGCCGTCGGTGTAGGTGCTCGAGGGAAAGCCCCGCCAGGCTGAAGCCTCGAATGGATGCGGTCAGCTCCGTGAAAAAGTGATAGCGCGTATTCCAGCGCGCCCCGTAATCATCGAGGCAAATCTCAAGCTCGTCCGCCTCGCTATGGAGCTCGAACAAGTCGCGCTTGCCCCAGTGATCGTCCCCGCGGGCAAATAGCATCCGAGCCTGCAGGAACAGCCCATTTGACGTGCCGGCCAAAAGGAGGGCAAAGTCATCTTCGGGGACTAGTTTGACAAGGGGGGATTCAGCCATGGGTATCCAGGGTGTGCGCCATTATACCAACTAAAAGGCCCGCCTGAGGGGGCCTGAGGGGGCCTGAGGGGGCCTCCCCGAAACACGCCTCAAGGGAACCCGTCCCCTATTCCGATCAATCCATTGGCAGGAAAACCTTCCCTGTCCCCCATTTCACTCAACCCCCATCCGCCCCTTCGGGAGGCCCGCTATCAGCTCAGAACGCTGCCTTGAAACCTACCTCGTTGAAATCAACGAGGTCTCACTCCTGACAAGGGAAGAGGAGACCGAGCTCGGCACCCGCATTCAAGCGGGCGATGCCGATGCCCGGGAGCACATGATTCGGGCCAATTTGCGCCTGGTCGTGTCCGTAGCCAAGCTCTACTCCGGACGCGGCCTGAACCTGCAGGACCTCATCGCAGAGGGCAATATCGGCCTCATGCGGGCCGTGGAAAAGTTTGATCCAGAAGCCGGTTGTCGCTTTTCGACCTACGGGACATGGTGGATTAAACAGTCGATTCGCCGCGCCCTGACCAACACTGTGCGCTCGGTGCGCGTCCCGGGATACATGTCCGAAATGCTGAATAAGTGGCGCTCCACGTCCACGGAGTTGACCTACGTACTGGGCCGCACCCCCACCGTGGAAGAAGTCGCCCAAGAGCTCGAAATTCCGCGCGAGTCTTGGCCCCTTCTTAAGCAGGCCCTAGAGAACACATCCGCAAGTCAAGTTTCCCTGGACATCCTTAGTAAGAACCAGGACACGGTGCGGGACATCCGCACCGCCACTCCCGCTGAATCCGTCACCCAAAAGGACCTGGTTTCGCGCCTACGCGAGCTGTTGGGAACCCTTGGGGCGCGCGACGCGACGATTCTCCGCCTTCGCTATGGCCTCGACCCTGGCATGGAACCCATGACCCTCAAGGCCATCGGTGAGGTGGTCGGTGTCACCCGTGAGCGTGTGCGCCAAATCGAACAGGACGCTCTGCGGCAACTGCACGAGACATTGGACGAAAACTAGCGCATTTGGGCGCTAGCGGTCCACTGGCGGTTATCCTGTGCCCATGGCATCGGGAATTGACCGCGAAGCGCTGGCGAAGAGCTTGGCGAGAATGGACCCTCAGCAACACAAGATTGTGGGGGGCTTATTGGTGGTTCTCTTCCGCCACCCAACGAAGATTCACGACCGTGAATGGCTGCTGGAACAACTCACTGAGGTGGTGGTTCTGGCGGGGGATTTTGAGAATCCCGAGGCGGTCCAGAACTACCTCAAAACCGAAGTCGACGGCCTCCTGAACGGCGCCCTACGCATTTTTGGTTGCGTGGGGGAAGACCTCGCACCGCGCGCGGCAGAGGGCCTGACCCTCGAGGCTGTGATGCTGCAAGCCCTGACCTATCTCGGCCAGTCGGAAGCCGCCCCCAAAGGGCCGAAGGGCTAAGGCTGCCTCAGATGAGTTTCCACAAGACCTCGCCGCCAGAGCTCGCCCTGCCCCAACCAGAAGATGGCACGGCGCTTTATGTCCACCTCCCCTTCTGTGCCACCAAGTGCCACTACTGTGACTTCTTCTCCGTCCCGGCCGAGGGCCAGGACCTTGGAGGCATGGTGGACGCAATCCTGGTGGAGGCGGCGGGGCGCGCACCCAAGAAACCCAAAACCCTTTTCCTCGGGGGGGGCACCCCGAGCCTCTTACCCGCCAAGTTGCTGAAACGGCTGCTCGACGGTCTGCAAGGAATCACCGGCTGGCGTGATTCGGTGATCGAGGCCACGGCCGAGTGCAACCCGGAGAGTCTCGACCAGGACAAGGCGCGAGCCCTCTTAGACCTTGGCATCCCGCGCCTCTCGGTGGGGGTGCAAGCCCTCGATGATGAAGTGCTCGAACTCTTTGGCCGCGTCCACAAGGGCCCGGATGGCCTGCGGGCCCTAGAAGCCGCGCGGCAGGCGGGAGTCGAGCACCTAAGCGCCGATCTGATCTACGCCTGGCCAGGACAGACCCTAGAGCGCTGGGAACACGACCTGGGGGAAGTCCTGGCACTAACTACCCAGCATATATCCGCCTACAACCTCACATATGAGGAAGAGACCCGGTTCAAGCAATGGCTCGACCAGGGGCGCCTGGCCAAAGCCCCCGAAGAGCTGGAATTAACCCTCTTTGAGCGTGCCCAGGAGCTCTGCGGAGAGGCCGGCCTAGGGCCCTATGAGGTATCTAACTACTCACTAAAAGGCCATGAATGTCTCCACAACATCAATTACTGGAAGAACGGGACCTACCTGGGTCTGGGCCCTGGGGCCGTCAGCAAGGTTGGTAGTGTTCGAGCCGGAAATCCCCGGGGTATCGCGCCCTATTTGAGGTGGGTCGAATCCTCCGGCCATGCGACCCAATGGCGCGATGAGCCCAGCGATTTGACCCGCCTCGCCGAGGGCTGGTGGCTCGGCCTACGCCTTGCGGAGGGCCTCAATCCCGCCCAAGTCCGGGCCGCCGCACACTGGAACGGCCCCCCAGACCAAGACCCGGCCCTCCCCGTGGCCCGTGAAATGATCGAGCTGGGCCTTCTCGAGATTAAGACCGACCTGGGCGAAGAGCGCTTCTGTTTATCCCCCAAGGGCCGCCCGGTGGCGGACGCCATCGCCGTCCAATTTCTGCGCAAGGTAGCGGGAGATTGCGACCCTAAATCAGCCCCAGTGGGCGCGCTAGAATGAAGCCCTCCTCTCCCACATGGGAGCAACTGCCATGACCTTCTCTGACCGCCTCGATCAAGCCATCGCCCAAAAGGGCAGTCCAGCCCTTGTGGGCCTCGACCCTTTTCTCGACCGCATCCCCACGGAGTTTGCCGCCGTCCACGACCCCGGGGCCTCACGCGCCGAACAGGCCGCGTCCATGGGGGACTTTCTCTGTGCAGTGGTTGACGTGATCTCCGACCGCGTTGCGGCGGTCAAGCCCCAGTCGGCCTTTTTCGAGGTCCTGGGCCACGATGGAGTTGCCCAATGGGAACGGGTAGTGGGCCATGCACGAGATGCGGGCTTGCTCGTGATCGGAGACGTGAAACGCGGGGACATTGGCTCTACCGCCGCCGCCTATGCGACCGCGTTCTTGACCGGAACACCGAAGACTGACCCGCGCACCCTTTGTGATGCGGTCACGGTCAACCCACTCTTAGGTCATGATTCGATCACGCCCTTCCTGGAAGCCTGCCGCGAATCGGATACGGGGATTTACATCCTGGTACGCACCTCCAATCCGGGCGGAGAGCAGTTTCAAACCAAAGGCAACCCGACATTGACCAACCAAATCGCCGATGCGGTGGTGGCTTGGGGCGAAGAGTTGATTGGGTCCTGTGGCCTTTCTTCGGTGGGGGCCGTGGTGGGGGCAACACATCCCACCGAACTCAAAGCCCTGCGCGAGCGCATGCCTAGAACGCCCCTGCTGCTGCCCGGCTACGGGGCCCAGGGTGCTGGCGCGGAAGATGTGGTCGCGGGTTTCTTGCCCGGCGGCCGCGGAGTTCTAGTGAATTCCTCCCGGGGCATTTTGTACCCCGCCCGTGATCCAAAAACCCCTTGGCGTGACGCCACGAGCCAAGCCCTCGACCAAATGCGCGCAGATCTCGCAGCCACGGGAGCTTGCTAGGTTGAATCTGAATACCAGGTCCTTGCCCGCGGATATTCTCGGGCTGAGCGCGGTGGCCCGAGCGGGCTTGAGCGGCAGCGACGGCAGCGGCTTGCCCCTGGTGCAACGCCTCG
>Ga0315334_10002312_pt1 | contig 11915 bp, 9 predicted proteins | sample M150034915metaG_FD_205555 | JGI IMG/M metagenome (GOLD analysis project Ga0315334, IMG submission 205555) | Ammonia-oxidizing marine archaeal communities from Monterey Bay, California, United States - M1 500m 34915 | ecosystem: Environmental > Aquatic > Marine > Intertidal zone | place: USA... | reverse complement strand
GCAGAGGAAGCTCCGGCAGCAGAAGCAACAGAAGAAGCTCCAGCGGCAGAAGTAGCAGAGGAAGCTCCAGCGGCAGAAGTAGCAGAAGAGACTCCAGCAGCAGAGGAAGCTCCGGCAGCAGAAGCAACAGAAGAAGCTCCAGCGGCAGAAGCAACAGAAGAAGCTCCAGCGGCAGAAGTAGCAGAAGAGACTCCAGCAGCAGAGGAAGCTCCGGCAGCAGAAGCAACAGAAGAAGCTCCAGCGGCAGAAGAAGCAGAGGAAGCTCCAGCGGCAGAAGTAGCAGAAGAGACTCCAGCAGCAGAGGAAGCTCCGGCAGCAGAAGCAGCAGAGGAAGCTCCGGCAGCAGAAACAACAGAAGAAGCTCCAGCGGCAGAAGCAACAGAAGAAGCTCCAGCGGCAGAAGTAGCAGAGGAAGCTCCAGCGGCAGAGGAAGCTCCAGCAGCAGAAGCAGCAGAAGAGACTCCAGCGGCAGAGGAAGCTCCAGCAGCAGAAAATGCTGACGAAAAGGCTGAATAAATATTAACTTGAATGAATAAAGCAGATTGCTTTCATTTAGGATACATTGCGAAACTTCACGGATATAAAGGTGAAGTTTCGTTGTTTTTGGACGTTACCAATCCATTGGATTATGTTTCTCTCGAATCCATTTTTATCGATATCAACGATTATTTAACACCCTTTTTTATTGAATCAATTAAGTTGAAGCAAAAAGGGTTTGCCGCCATTCGCTTAGAAGGGGTTGTCGATGAACAAACTGCGCGAAATCTACTAAGAAAAAATGTATACCTTCCTGAGAAAATTTTGCCCCGGCTTGATGGTTTAAATTTTTACGATCACGAAGTCGTTGGTTATAAAATTATTGACAAAACACATGGAACGATCGGAATATTGGAAAGGGTAATAGACCTGGAGGTAAACCCACTTTTACAGGTAATGAGTGGTTCGAAGGAGATATTAATTCCATTGCTTGATGGGCTTGTAATCAAAGTAGATAGAGTTAATAAAGAACTTCATATTCAGGCACCGGAAGGATTGGTTGATTTATATCTAGGATGATGTCCTATTTCCATTTTAAAAATTTTTCTATTCTACAATCGGATGCAGCCATGAAAGTTGGTACGGATTCAATGTTACTTGGTTCGTTCATCAATAGTGCCAATAAAAAATTTGCTTTGGATGTGGGGGCGGGAAGTGGAGTTTTATCGCTGATGGTTGCTCAGAAAAATAATGAGATTAAAATTGATGCTGTTGAGATTGACAAACTATCCATGAAAGAATGCGTGCTTAACTTTGAGGCATCTGCTTGGTCCGCTCGGCTTGAAGTATTTCACACTGATTATCTCGATTTTAAAATCGATCAAAAATACGATCTCATATTTTCCAACCCCCCTTATTATCAATCAACTCTTGTAAGCAATGATGACAGAAAGGCAACAGCGAAGCACGAACGTAGTTTGCCAATTCCTGTGTTTCTTAAAAAAGTAAGCTCTAGTTTAACTCCGGATGGAGTAGTGTGGATCATTATTCCTTTCATTGATAGACATTCATGGGAAAAAAATGCAGAACAGAGTGGCTTATTTGTTAGCAAAGAAACACGTGTTTCGGGCAAAAAACATAAGAAACCGAATCGCATTATTCTTGAGCTCAAAAAACGGAAAAATAATTTAGTGAGCAATCATTTTGTAATCAGAAATGATAACGGTACGTATACTGATGCGTACATTGAACTAACTAAAGAGTTTCACCGAAAAGAACTCTAAGCCCTGAAAATTCTAGTAAATAGAGGGGTATTCTTTCGGATTTGCTTCGTGCATAATTGAATAAACCCTTTCAATTATGTCTTCAATATTAGGCTTTGAGAAATAATCACCATCCGAACCGTAGGCAGCCCTATGGTCTTTTGAGCTCAGTGTTTGTGGTGCTGAATCAAGAAAAAAGTAAGCCTTTTGCTCCACCATTATCTTATCCAGCATGTATGCCGTGGCACCACTGCTAACATCTTCATCAACAATGAGTAAACGATTTGTTTTTTCAAGTGATTTTGAAATCGAATGTCCAATATCAAAAGGTAATAAAGTCTGGGCATCGATCAGCTCAACTGAAATCCCCAATTCTTTAAGCTGTTTAGTAGCTTCTTGACATAAATTAAACGTAGCGCCATACGAGACCAATGTGAGATCATTTCCTTCTTCAACAATTTCTGTGATCCCGAGTGGTTCTTTAAACTCTCCAATGTTAGTCGGCATGGGTTCTTTTGTTCTGTATCCGTTTAATGGTTCGATCACTAAAGCAGGTTCGTCTGATTCAAATAGAGTGTTGTAGAATCCTGCTGCTTTAGTCATATTCCTTGGAACACAAACGTACATTCCCCTCAATGAATTTACGATCATCCCCATTGGTGAACCACTATGCCATATTCCCTCAAGTCTATGGCCCCTTGTTCGAACAATTAATGGTGCCTTTTGCCCGCCTTTGGTTCTATATTGTAATGTTGACAGATCGTCGGACAATACTTGAATTGCAAAAAGAAGGTAGTCTAGATATTGTATTTCAGCGATCGGTCTTAATCCTCTCATTGCCATACCAACCCCTTGCCCAATAATTGTACATTCCCTTATTCCTGTATCAAAAACCCGAGCATCGCCAAAATATTCCTGCAATCCTTCAAGTCCTTGGTTCACTCCTCCAATTTTACCAGAATCTTCACCGTATATTAAGGCATTCGGGTATTTCTCAAGTATTTTTTTAAAATTTTCCCTCAGTATTATTCTTCCATCTTCCTTTTTCGATGCATTATCGTAAACAGGCGCAACAGGTTCAATTTTTAAGACAGATTGCTCTGATTCAGAGTATAAGTGAGAACTGTAGCGATCTTCGTTTAAACTGTTTTGTTTTTGGATCCAATCGGATAGTGCTATTTTTGAAGTACATTTTTCTGCTCTGACTATTCGAAGAATTTTTCTGGCACTCCCAATAATGTCTTTTCTGATGGGACCTGTTTGATTTTTAAGGTTATCAGCTTCCTTTTTTATAAAAACACTGCTTTCACTTTCTTTTTCCAGCGCCTCGATCAAGGTTAATACTTCATTCAGATCATTCTTGATATCGCGTGAATATGCCTTCCAGGCTTCATTCTTTTGTTCTTTAACACTTTTCTTTGCTTCTTCTCGAATTTCTTCCAGCTCTGCTTCAGTTGCGAGCGTTAATCCGTCCGACTCAAAATTTACTATCCATTCCTTAAATTTACCGATACAGTCGAACTCAACCTCCCAGTTTAATCTTTTCTCATCCTTGTAACGTTCATGCGAACCACTTGTAGAGTGTCCTTGAGGTTGGTTGACCTCTTTAACATGAACGATTACAGGAACATGTTTTTCACGGGCTAGTTTTACTGCCTTTTCGTATGTTTCACACAGATCTGAGTAATCCCATCCTTTCGTTACAAAAATCTCATAACCAGGTTTTTCATCTGTTCTTTGCATTCCGGCAAGAGCCTCTGATATACTGTCTTTAACAGTTTGGTACTTACGCGGAACGGAAATTCCGTATCCATCGTCCCAAACAGACATCACAAGTGGAACTTGCAGTACACCAGCTGCATTGATCGTTTCCCAAAAAGGACCTTCTGATGTAGCTGCATCTCCGATAGTACCGAATGCAACTTCATTGCCACTATTTGTGAATTTCTTAAATTCTTCAAGTGCAGCAAGTGTAGAATTTTCTCGGTAAACCTTAGAGGCTAAAGCAAGACCTAATAAACGTGGCATTTGTCCCGATGTTGGGGAAAGATCTGAAGAGCTGTTTTTCTGTTCCATTAAATTTAGCCAGTTTCCCTTTTCATCAAGATTTCGTGTAGCGAAATGCCCGCCCATTTGCCTGCCGGCAGATTGGGGTTCATGCTCTAAATCTGTGTGTGCGTATAGACCGGAAAAATACTGTTGCACATTTAATTTATCCATGGCCATCATCATTGTCTGATCACGATAATAACCCGATCTGAAATCACCATTTCTGAACTGTTTTGCTAAAGCTATCTGGGCCAGCTCTTTTCCATCACCAAATATCCCAAATTTAGCTTTACCCATAAGAACTTCGCGACGTCCGAGTAGTGATGCTTCTCTTGAAACACATGCCAATTTAAAGTCTTCAAGAACTTCATTTTTGAAGGATTCAAAATCAACAGGAAGTAACGTGTCAGCAATCGATTCTTTTGCCATATGGAAAATATATTAAGGAGTGCAAAGTTAGCAATTTGGTAGTGAATCTGAAAGTAAAATGAGTTCTAAAAGAAACGGAAAAATAGAATATATATATTTGAATAATGAAATTGATTGACGCAATTAAGAAGTTTACGCCTTATTTTGTTGATGTTTGGCAATATCTGGTGATTATTTTACTGTTTATATTGGCAACAATCTTTTATCTTTAAGGCCGTTATTATTTTGTAATTACAATGCTATAATAGAAACCATGAAACTACTAACTGTACTAATAGGATTATTTTATTCCTTTTCTGTCTATTGCCAAAATACACCATTGAATATTGATTCATTAGGTAGAATGGATTATAATATTCTGCATAATAGTATGCTGAACGACATTTGGGGATATGTTGATGAATTTGACAATGAGTACGCCTTAGTTGGGGGGACAAAGGGGACGAGTGTTGTTGATGTGACCGCACCTTCCAGCCCGGTTGAAATATTCTGGGAGCCTGGAATAGAATCCGTGTGGCGTGATTTAAAGACCTGGGGGGATTATGCATATGTCACCACAGAGGCACTCAATGGCTTGTTGATTATAGATCTTTCACCGCTTCCAAGCTCGACTGCTCTTACCACTACCTATTATACAGGCCCGGTTGGATCAGAATGGCAGTCAGCGCATAACTTGTATATTGATGAAAATGGGTTTGCGTATATATTTGGAGCAAACAGAGGAAATGGTGGAGTTATTATATTAGACCTTAATACTGACCCCTTAAATCCAGTTGAAGTTGGCATTTTCGATGATTGGTATGTTCACGATGGGCAGGTTCAAAATGACAAAATGTATCTTGGACATATTGGTGAAGGGTTTATGAGTATTGTGGACGTGACCGATAAGGCAAACCCCGTTCTGTTGGGAACACAAAACACTCCTTCAACATTTACACATAATGTATGGGCCTCAAATACGGGTGACTTTGCATATACAACGGATGAAATTTCAGGTGGATATATTGCGGCTTTCGACATAACAGATCCTGCGAACATTATTGAGGTGGATAGAGTTCAAAGCTCTCCTGGTTCCGGTGTAATTCCGCACAATACCCATGTTCTGAATAACTACATTATAACGAGTTATTATTCTGATGGAGTTGTCATTCACGACATAACCCATCCGTATAACATGATAGAAGTAGGGAGCTATGATACTTATTATACGCAAACTACAAGTTACGATGGTTGTTGGGGGGCGTACCCTTTCCTTCCATCAGGAATTATTTTAGCTACCGATAGATCGGAAGGTTTTTTTGTGTTGGGCCCTACATATACACAAGCTTCTTATTTGGAAGGAATTGTAACGGATGCGATCACCACAAACCCTGTTGATTTGGTAGATGTCCAAATTACAGGAAGCAATCAATTGGAAAATACAGATGTTAATGGCTTTTACGCAACAGGCATGGTAGATTCAGGAACATATGATGTGGTCTATTCAAAAATCGGATATTATCCGCAAACAATTCCGGTTTCTATTAGCACCGGTTCGATTACAACACAAGATGTACAGATGGTACCGATTCCACCATACAATTTAACCGTTAATGTGCTCGAACAGGGTACTGCTACTCCAATTATCGGGGCGAATATACTTCTACAAGCTCCGCTCATTGATCATTCTGGTATTTCGAATGGATTGGGACAAGAGAATATCACACTATTTTATGAAGATAATTATGTGGTTTCCGCTGGTAAATGGGGATATGTAACGAGTTGCAGCACAATGTATATTGATAGTGCAACCATCGTATTAGACATTTATTTGATACCCGGTTTCTATGACGATTTTACGTTCGATTTTGGTTGGACAACATCCGGGACAGCCATTACTGGATTGTGGGAACGCGGTGAACCCAATGGAACATCGAGTGGATCAGCACCCGATTTGGATGTGCCGAACGATTGCGGAGAATTTGCCTTTGTTACAGGGAATTCAAGCTCGACTGTACCGGATGCCGATGACGTGGATAATGGAACTTCGCATCTTTCTTCTCCGGTGATGGATCTATCGTCGTATAATGATCCTTACGTAAATTATTCGAGGTGGTTTTACAATTATTATGGGCCAATCCCTCCACCGGATGATAAATTAATAATCTTGGCAAGTAATGGAACAACTGTTGTTCCTATTGATCAGGTGGCAAGCGATACTGCATTATTCTATCAATGGATCGATAAGAGCATTAGATTGTCTGATTTCATTACTGTCACTTCAACAATGCAGTTTTTTATTCAAACATCGGATATTAATCCAGGTGTCAATATTACAGAAGCCGGGTTCGATAAATTTTTCATAGCGGATTCAAGTCAACTTGAATTAAGTGAATTACATGGTGGGATCAGTATTTATCCCAACCCTACAAATGGCATATTGATTGTTGATGGGATAAAAGACCTAAAGAATTATAAAGTGATGGGAATGGATGGAATTGTCAAAATGAGAGGTGTTTTGGATGAATTCGACTCTGAAATTGATATCTCACAATTGAGTGAGGGTGTATATTTTATTAATTTCGATACGTACGTGTATAAAGTAATAAAATCAAATTAAGCCGGATGGTTTCTAACAGGGATCTGTTTCGTTATATTTGTTAATTCAAAAATTGTAATAAAAGATAAAATTGGATCTATTATACGACATTTCAATGGTAGTGCCATTGCTCAATGAAGCTGAATCGTTACGTGAGCTCAATCAATGGATCGGGAAAGTTATGGACGAAAATGAACTTTCCTATGAGGTTATCTATATCGATGACGGAAGTAAGGATGGATCCTGGGGAGTCATTGAGGAGTTAAATAGAGAAAGTCGCCATGTGAAAGGTATTAAATTTCAACGAAATTATGGCAAATCTGCAGCGCTTCAAAAGGGATTTGAGGCTGCCCTTGGTAGGGTTGTAATTACGATGGATGCGGATCTGCAAGATTCACCTGATGAAATTCCTGAGCTGTATAATATGCTGTTGGAAAACGACTATGATATTGTGTCCGGCTGGAAAAAGAAACGGTTTGACCCTGCGTCTAAAACGATTCCGACAAAACTGTACAATTGGGCTGCACGCAGAATTACAGGGATTAAGCTTCACGATTTCAACTGTGGATTAAAAGCATATAAAAACATTGTTGTAAAGAGTATAGAGGTTTATGGAGACATGCACCGATATATTCCGGCAATTGCAAAATATTCGGGTTTTGCGAATATTGGAGAAAAACCCGTGAAGCATCAGTCGAGAAAATATGGAAAGACAAAATTTGGGTTGAATCGATTCGTTAACGGCCCTTTGGATCTACTCTCGGTTGCTTTTATTGGCAAGTTTGGAAAAAAACCGATGCATTTTTTTGGTGCAATTGGCATGGTAATGTTTGTAATTGGTTTCGGTTTTGCCATTTATCTTGGTATAGACAAATTATTTGTGGATCAAGGCGCCCGACTAATAGCAGATAGAACAGAGTTTTATATTGCTTTGACCGCTATGATCATGGGGGTTCAGTTCTTTTTAACTGGATTTATCGCTGAGCTCATAGGTCGTAATTCTTCCCAAAGAAATGTGTATCTGGTCGAAAAGACTCTTGATGTCAATTAAGCAGTGGAATATCGATGATACGTGGACACTTTTTCTGGATAGAGATGGTGTAATCAATAAGAGGATACACGGCAATTACATTACTGGAATAGATTCATTTGAATTTCTTGCTGGTGCAAAACAAGCAATTGCGTTGCTGTCCAATTACTTTAAATTGATAGTTGTGGTTACCAATCAGCAGGGAATTGCTAAAGGAATCATGACAGAGAGTAACTTATTGGAGATTCATACTTATATGTGTGCTCAAATAGATTTAGCCGGAGGTAAAATTGATAAATGTTATTTTGCTCCAAATTTGCAAGGAGCAGAAGACGATATGCGGAAACCGAATTCAAGGATGGCCGAATTGGCAAAAAGTGAGTTTCCCCAGATCGATTATCATAAATGTGTCATGGTGGGAGATACTGATACGGACATTCAATTTGGCAGGAATATTGGTATGAAAACAATACGGATAAAGACGACCGAGAACATTGGTTGCGTTGCGGATGTAACTCTCGATAGTTTAATTTCCTTTGCGAAAAAAATAAGAAATGAAGTATAGTATTGCTGCTTTAAGTCTATTATTTTGGTCTTTTGCTATTGGTCAGGTAAATCAGGTTGATGCCAATGGATTGAAACAGGGTCAGTGGCAAAAAGTATATGAAGGAACAAGAGTTTTCAAATATAAAGGTCAGTTCAAAGACGACAAACCTATTGGAAAATTCACCTACTTCTACAAGTCCTCAAAGGTAAAAGCGGTGATAAAGCATGATGCAGAGGGTGATCGTTCTGTGGCATACTTGTATCATGAAAATGGTGCGATAATGAGTCACGGGATCTATAAAGGGCAAAAAAAAGACAGTATCTGGATCAATTTTGGTCCCTCTCAACGACTTAGCAATACGGAGACATTCGCTAATGGGATGTTGAATGGCATTAAAAGGGTTTATTACGTTCCGGAAGATATTAATAACAAGTCTCAGATTCCATCAATTGTCTATAACTATATCAACGATACGCTTGATGGAGAATTTGTGGAGTACTTTCAGTCTTTAGTAGTGATGGGAAGAGGGCAGTATAAGAAAAACAAGAAGCACGGTATTTGGTTGCGTTATCATCCCAACGGTAAAAAAATGACGCTCACGCGTTATAAGAACGGTATAAAACATGGTTGGTGCAAGGCATATGGTCCTAACGGAAAAGAAATGAACAGTCAATACTATCATTTCGGTAAGCATATTGAAGGGGACCGGCTGAAAGATCTAATGCAGCAAATGAAAGAATTGGGTATAAATCCAAATGAATAACAACCATTTATTCCGTATATTCGTCTTATACGTGATATGAATCGGAGAGGTTATTTATTGTTTTTTGTTTCGGCTCTTATGTTTGGGGCCCTATTGTCCTGCAAGAAATCTACAGCACCTATTTTTCATTTTGAATACTTCGGCTTAACTTCCGGACGCTATATTATTTATGATGTCATGGAGGTTACCCACGACCAGCTATTGTTGCAACACGATACAACGTATTATCAGCTAAAAACATACTGGGGCCCTGTTTATATTGATAATGAAGGCCGTGAGGCGCGAGAATTTCACCGTTATAAGAGAGATTCAGTAACAACACCATGGGGGCAGACTGAAATCTGGACCGGAATAATAGATGGTATTCGGGCAGAGCTCATAGAGGAGAATCAGAGGGTTGTTAAATTGGTTTTTGCACCTACTTACGAAAAAGAATGGGATGCGAATGCATATAATATTTTCGAGGAAATGGAATGTTATTATACCAATATCCATGAAGGGTACACGGCAGGTACTACCTCATTTGATTCCACTTTGATCGTCGAGCAGCAGGATTCTCCGAATTTAATAGATACTGTGAGGATGTATGAGGTGTATGCAAAAAATATTGGCCTTATATACAAATATTATAAAGACAATCATTACCAATTCGGAAGTCCTGAGGTTGTCCTCGGGAAAGAATTATACTACACATTTTACAGTGCCGGATTCGAGTAAAAATAGAATTTTCCATCGTCATTCTGAACTTTGTACTAATTTCGTCTTACGATGAAAATAGCTCTACTTTCCGTATTTTTCCCGTATAGAGGTGGTATTGCCCAGTTTAGTGCTTTATTATACAGAGCTCTTGAAAATAGAAATGAAGTAAAAGCATATAATTTCAAGCGTCAGTATCCTAATTTGCTTTTTCCTGGATCGTCTCAATTTGTATTGCCGGAAGATAACCCAGATGAAATTGACACGATTCGTCTTTTAGATACAATCAATCCCGTTACGTATAGAAAAACTGCCAAAAAGATAAATGTTTTCGGTCCGGATGTTTTTATAAGTCAGTATTGGATGACTTTTTTTAGTCCGGCAATAAGTGGTGTTCAGAAGAGGCTCAATAAGGATATTAAACGAATAAGCATTTTACATAATGTAGTGCCACATGAGAAACGATTCTTTGATAGTTATGCCAATCGTATTTTTTTGAAATACAATGATGGTTTTGTTGTAATGAGTGATGCTGTGTTGCGCGATCTGCTTTCTTTAAAACCGGACGCGAAATATTTAAGGATCAATCATCCAGTTTATAGTCAATTTGGCAGCAAACAAAAACGAGCGGATGCGTTGGGAAAATTAAATCTGAATGAAAACAAGAAATATCTATTGTTCTTTGGTTTCATAAGAGCATACAAAGGACTCGATTTATTGCTGGAAGCGTTACGTGAATTACCGGAAGAATATCACTTAATCGTTGCCGGTGAGGTATATGGGTCCTTCCAGAAGTATAATAACTTGATAAATGATTTGGGTATCTCAGATAGAGTTCATTTATACAATTATTACATCTCGGATGATGAGGTTGGCACTTTTTTTTCGGCTGCGGATGTCTGCGTATTGCCATATAAAGGAGCAACACAAAGTGGAATTATCGCAATAGCAGATCATTTTAATCTTCCTTGTATCGCTACCGATGTTGGCGGATTGAAAGAGAATGTTCGACACAATGAGACAGGTTTGATTGTTGAACGTCCTGAAAGTGGTTTGATTTCAGAAACGATAACTCGTTATTATATAGAAGGTCTAAAAGATAAATTCAGCGCAGCAATTGAAATAGAAAAAGTTGAAAATTCATGGGAGAATTTCGCTGAGCGCGTCCTAGAGTTTTCCAGATCACTGTAAGGTTCATTCCAACCAAGTTTCTTGAGCTTTCAGATTGAATAATTCTTATGAATTAGCGTGTGTTATAATTGACTTTAATAAAGGTAAAGTCTATATTTGCAGGCTTAAATAATTAAATTATTATACCAACATGCGTAATAAAGGATTTTTTTGGTTTTTAACGATTTTACTCACGGTAATTTGCATTTATCAATTGTCGTTCACTTGGGTTGCTAATGGTGTAGAGAAAAAAGCGGAGAAGGAAGCTGACGCGAGAGTGGAAGAATTAAAAACCGAGTCGGAGTCGAACAATATGATCGGATTTTTGCCGAACAACACTACTGTTGATTTTAATGATGCTGAAGCAGAAGAGCTAGCGAAGGCGGCATTCATTAACCAAATTTTAAAGGAAAAGGCCGAAACCGCTGTATACCCTGTATTTGGTTCCACGTTTAAGGAAGTTAAGAAACGAAGTCTTGCTTTTGGTTTGGACCTTGTTGGTGGTATGAGCGTAACCTTGGAAATATCCGTGCCAGAACTTGTAAAGAATTACGCACGAAATCCAAGAGATATTCAATTTAAGAAAACGTACGAGGCTGCAATTCAAAAATACAATACAGAAGGTGGAGAGTTCATTGATATTTTTATATCGATCCATAAAGCAAAGAATCCAGATATGCCCTTGGTTAGATTGTTTGCAATTTCCGATATTGATGAATTGGGGATGAAATCGACCGATGAGGAGGTACGGCAATTTTTGAGTTCTAAAGAAGAGAGCTCAATGAGCGGAGTGGCAGAAATAATGAATCGCCGTATTAATCAATTTGGTGTGGCACAGCCAAACATTCAAAAAGATCCTACAAAGAACAGACTTTATATAGAATTGCCTGGGGTACAAGACGAAGCTACGGTAG
>Ga0315334_10002308_pt1 | contig 11933 bp, 11 predicted proteins | sample M150034915metaG_FD_205555 | JGI IMG/M metagenome (GOLD analysis project Ga0315334, IMG submission 205555) | Ammonia-oxidizing marine archaeal communities from Monterey Bay, California, United States - M1 500m 34915 | ecosystem: Environmental > Aquatic > Marine > Intertidal zone | place: USA... | reverse complement strand
TAGAAATAAGCCCCTCTCTCAAACCATTCCCATATTTCTGCACCATGTTCTTTGAGGCGGTGTTGAACGTAGATTTTCTCTTCTTGGTCGCGAGACCAAGCAGTAGTAAATTTGTATAGATGGCCTTCATCTAGCCAGGACTCAATAGAATCCTTGTAGTAAAATTCAGTCTTTTCGGATTGGTCGCCAAAGAATAACCAATTCTTTCCACTTCCACCATCATGAACGCGTTGCTCCATGAAAGCACGGAATGGTGCAATACCAGTACCTGGTCCCACCATTATGATATCAACCGAAGTGTCTTTTGGAAGAACAAATGATTTTGTAGGAGACATAAATACTCCCACATCTGTATTATTGATCTCAACTTCATCTGCCATGTATACTGTGCATAATCCGCCACGCTTGCGCCCATGATGGGAATAACGCACAATAGCCACCGTTAACTCAACCAATCCAGGATGAGCGTCGGGGCTACTTGCAATTGAATAAAGTCGAGGCTTTAATTTGTCAGCCAATTCTAGAAATTCCTCTGCTGAATAATTTACATCAAAATCTCTCATCACATCGATATAGTCGCGGGACCAAATGTAATCTTCCATCGCCTTACCATCTGTAGTAAGAGATTCGACTCTTCCAACTGGGTCATCTCCTGGAATAGAAGATAGTAATTTAGATTCGAGAGGTGAATCTCCACCCATCCAACTAGAACCACTGCCCGCTACAGATTCTCTATACCTTTCTATTAGTTTCACAGTGATTCGAAGGCCACTGGCCGTTACTTTCCCGGAAAGTGAATTCACGAATTTCTTATTGACTCGATGAATCTCAAAATCCTTCTTTAGAGCTTCCTTGAGAGTACGCTCGCCGTTGCGAGTAGAAACCATTTGGTCCTTATCCCAACCTGCGGCTTCGATCAATAAATCAACAGTATTTTCGGGGTTCTCAGAAATGACACCAAGAGCATCCCCCGCCTTGTAATTTAATCCTGAATCCCCCAAATCAAAAACTACGTGTCTAGTCTCTTTTCGAGAACCTTCCCCGTTTAAGAGATAGCATTCAGTTATCTTGGACATGTATGGATTCTTCGCGCTCCAGTTCGCCATAGTAACACCTAGACAGGCTTGGCCACCTGAACCGGATAGATGAATGTTAGGTGCGATGATGTCTTAGACTCGAAGTTCCTGCAGCAGGATATGGTCCTTGTGGAATTACTTGGAAGTGGCAACGCTTTCCTTCCATCTGGGAGACTCCATTCATTCCTTGTTATCGATAAACACATCATCATTGATTGCCCACCAACCGCATTGGCCAGTCTGAGAAATGCAAGCATCAGCCCTGCCGACATAGATACTATTCTAATCACGCATGTTCATGGAGACCATGTGTTTGGGTTTCCATTCTTTTTGCTAGAAAGAAAATATATCTCAGACCGTGAAGGTTTGAAGGAATTAACTGTCGCTGGCTCACATAGCGTTAAGGAAAGATTGACCCATCTTTGCAAATTAGCATATCCAGGTTCCCTTGATGAAATAATTGAAACCATCAATTGGGTTGATGTCCCTGAGGTAAAAGGATGGAGTATGGAAAGATTCGAAGTACTTCATGACCCAGAGGTAGACCCACATGGCTGGATGCTAAAGAATGAACAAGGATGGTCGATGATTCATTCGGGAGATTCTGGCCCATGTGATGAATTATGGAGTCGGGTCGGGGCGTGTAGTTTCGCAGTTGTGGAAATGGGCGTCCCAGAATGGGTCTCAACCGAACACCACCACAAACCTAGCGATATCGTGAGTTTGGCGGAAAAATTCCCTGAAACCAAAATTGTAGTTACTCACACTTATGTTGATTCAGATTACCGGATTCTTACGACAGAGGTCCCGGATTTTCCTGAAAATGTCATTCATGGAGAAGACGGAATGGTTTTCAAAATAAACTCGAATGGCTTGGTTTTGTAATAATTAACTGTGTTAAAAGTAACAAAGTTTGTAGATGTTATATAACCTCAGAAATCCTATCGGTTCTAATCGAGTGATTTCTAAATGTTTGAAACTACCATTATTTATTATTGGGTTTAATTATTTGCATTTGAAAATTTTATTTTCGAAATTTAAGATCGGCGTACAAATTATTAAGCCTCGGCGCATTGTCAAAATGTCAGGTTCACAGTAAGTCCTTTTAATAACTATAATAGAGAATAATAGGTTCCCTTTTTATACCCCCAATTGGAATCCAATAAGTGAGTAAATCCTCACCAATTACCGGTCGGTTTGGACTATCCTTATATGGCGGACTCGGACTCCCGTAGGCATCACGCACGATGTAGGCCGGACTAACAACGAGCATGAGAAAAAAGGGAGGTGTTATTTTTTGAAGCGAAATATTTTCGATGGGATTCTCAATCAAGAAACCCTCTTTGTGCAGAAGGAAGTACTGCGCCATACTCACCAGCCGGATAGTCTACCTCACAGAGACTATGAAAGAGACCAACTGTCATTCAATCTCGTAGAGGCTCTGAAAGGGGATATTCCCTCAAACATGATTCTTTACGGAGTTACTGGCGCAGGTAAAACTGCGGTCACAAAATATGTTTGTGACCAGCTTCAACGCAAAGGCGAGGCTATTGGTCGTCTTGTCCATCCAGTATTGGTCAACTGCAGACAAATCGACACTCAATATCGCGTTTTGTCTCACTTAGGTAACGCTCTACTTGAGGACCACGAGATCGATGACATCCCATTTACTGGCTGGCCGACCGATAGAGTGTTTTCTGAATTGGTTAAGCGCATGAATGAACGCGGTGGCGTTTATGTTTTGGTTCTCGATGAAATCGATCACTTGGTCAAGAAGGCTGGCGATGACCTTCTTTACAATTTGACAAATCTAAATGCAGAACTGAAAAATGCTCGGGCTTGTGTAATTGGAATCTCTAATGACCTCAAATTCACAGACTTCCTAGACCCAAGGGTAAGGAGTCGCTTAGGACAACAAGATATTGTGTTTAATCCATATAATGCTGAACAATTACAGGATATTTTACGTACACGGGCTAACATTGGAATCAGCAAAGATGCCATTGGACCAGGTGTAATCGAATTGTGTGCGGCTCTGGCTGCGCAAGAACATGGCGATGCTCGTTGCGCTCTAGACCTTCTTCGCGTCTCTACAGAAAAAGCCGAGCAAGAAGGAGTCAGAATTGTTGAGCAGAGCCACGTTAGAATTGCACAGGCCCAGATTGAATCCGATCAGGTCACACCCGTAATCCGAACTCTGCCAACTCAGCAAAAACTTGTTTTGGCGGCGGTAATAATCAATGAGAAAAATGGTCTGCGAAATATACAGACCGGTGAAGTTTACCATGTCTACAAACAGGCCTGCGCACATATTGGTCAACAATTCCTAACGGCACGACGTATTTCTGGGATAATTTCCAACTTAGATATGCTTGGATTGGTAACTGCTAAAACAATTTCAAAAGGAAGATATGGAAGAAGTAAGGAGATTAACTCCTGCATACCAACCAACATCGATCCTTGTGATATTATGGCAAAAGCAGAAACTATTCTTACCGAAGTTTTCTCTGCAAAGTATCGTCAACAAAGTAAACTTTGAAGTTGTCCTGAGTCCTTTAGGTGCTATGCCAAGGCTCTTAACCGCGTCCAAGTTCGCACGGCTCATGAGCAATGACGGTGAGGATACACAGAACGGCCTGTTCGAAATTCTGACAAAGCCTTCGAAGACTCTTGCTAACTGGTATTTGTGGCTAGGTTGCCTCGGACTAATGCTAGCAATACTCAATATTATGGGTGTTATTCATCCAAATTATCGTGTTTCGTGGGGAGGACTTCTGACATTCGAAGTTACAAACGCTGCGTTTGGAGACAAAGAAGGTGCTGCTGCATTCGTTGCAGGAGATGCTATTTTCATGTTTGTTTGTGGGGCACTAGCATTTACTGGAATACGCTCACTTGTCGAAGATGGTAATTATGGCGACTGGTTTAAATCAATGCTTACCAATGAATGGTACACCGACCTAGTAGAACTTAAAAACGGTGGATGGTCACTACTTCTAGGAACTTGGTCTATGGTTGCAAGTATTGGATTCTACTTCTCTTGGGGTATCTGCTACATGACATGGATTGACCCTGGTGTTTATTCAATTGCAATTGTACTAATGGCGGTAGGACTAGTTCTCAGAATGTTATCTTCAGTTGAAGATACTGAGTGATCAGTGCCCATTTCGTCGCAACAGTGCGTCTAAATATCCTAGCAAGATTCCTTGCCAGAGTACCAACGACCATGTTGCTAGCACTAATACGGCATTAAAGCCGCGCTTGGGAAGATGGCTACGTAAGTATGCTGAAAGCCAAAACAACGGCACTAAACAAATTAGCAATACTTCTTTTGTCATTGCTAAGTAAAATGTTTTCAAATCTAAAGTCTCAAAATCTAGAATATTTCTAACATACAAGCTAATGCCAAATGATCCTAATGCCACCAAGGGCACCATCCAAAGAACAATCCATGATGAGCCAATAAAATCATGCTTTACTCCCTTGTATCGGCGGTGTATTCTCACGTGGGCTCTCGCATCCCGCTTACGCTTGTGCAAAAAGCGCCCTAATCCGGTCTCTGGGACGTGATTGACTACCGCATCAGGAGTATAGACAATAGTTCCACCATCTTGAATCAACTTTAGAGATACTTCCATGTCTTCAGCATGGTACCAAGAAGGATTGAACCCTCCAATCGATAGTAATTTTTCTCGCTTAAACATTGAACAGGGCCCGTTTGCTAATTTTGTCCGACGAGGTCTTGAACGATATTTTGATTCGATTTCAATTGAACGAATCCTTGAGATTATATCTTCACCCTGCTCGAAAATAGTACGCCCTGTTATTGCCACTACATCTTCGCCAATTTGCGATTCTGATGCTTCAAGCATACGCTGAATCCAATCTGCCTCTGGCCTAACGTCGATATCGGTAATTGCGAACCACTCTCCTTTGGCTGCATCTAATGCAGCCATTCGACCTGCGGAAAGCCCTAATTGCTTCTGTGTAATTACGGTGACTAAATCGTGACTTGCCCACTTATTGACTATTTCTTTGCCACCGTCTTTAGAACCATCATCAACTAGAATTATCTCTAGAGGACTGTGACTCTGATTCACCAGTGACTCCATACATCCATCTATCCAATCCACGCCATTTCGAACACACACTGCTACCGAAACTAGAGTCAAGTTCTCACCTCAAACCTCGACAGCAGGCTACGACATTGTTTCTTTGCAGCTAGATCGGTTATACGTAATACGACTCCTTTACCCGGTTGACCGTAAACGACATTGGTTCCAAGTGGGGCTAAAAGGTGGATGATAATTGGAGCTAGATCTTCTTCTCCATCAACCTCTATGCAAATTGTTTGGTCATTATGAAGTGCAGCATCGATTGAAGAAATTAGCGAGGGAGTTATTTCGCCAGGAGGATTGTATGCATCAATCAAAACATCAAATGAAGATAAATCGACTTTGTTTACCAATTCTTTCCTCTTAGTCATCCCATCTACAAGTGCGATATCAGGTGTAACTCCCATCTCGAGTAGTGTGGCTACACTAACATCTCCCACAGCCACTAAACCACCGGGGGCAATATTTTCCATTGCTGCAGACATTGCTACTTCGGGAAGGTCTTCTGGACCCAAAAACAATTCTCCTGCCGGTTCTTTCAATTCTGAATCTAGTCCTGAATGAAAATGATAGGTTTGTGTCCTTCCTGAAGCGCTCAACCAAAGTTTACCTTTCTTATCGATTACTCCCGCACGTATCCGAGTACTCGAAATAATTCCACCACTTTCATCAAGTGTATGTGGGACTTCAATGATTTCAAGAGGAATTAATCCATTTGCTAATCTTACCTCGTTAATGGATTGACAATTGCTCAAAGTCTCAGGTGTGCAAATTATGCCATCACAATCCCTACGGTAAGGTGCTGGACCCATACTATCTTCTAATTCATGAGTAGTAATTCTCTCATCAGCCCAAACTAAAATTGCTTCTCTTCTATCTTCAAAGGATTGAAGGAACGGTGATTTGGCAGTTGACATCGTGTCATTGGTAATCCAAACTTCTACTAATTCTGCAACTTCTAAAGCAGTATAAAGTAAAGATTTGTGGCCATCATGAAATCTGTCGAATGTCCCGCCAACTAAGCAGCGTTCCAACTTCGCCATATCATCGACTGATTCAAAATGGCTATTCAATGAATCGCAAAAAAAACTGTGCCCCGACCCGTAACAGCCCCTGTCATTGTCTCCTCGGAGGCTTGACCCAGGGTCAGGACTTATCTGTGCAGCCGGTTGGTTGTCTCACTCTCACTCTCTCGTCCAGCGAGGACCCATTACCGACCACATTGTCCACCGGTTTGCATCAGAGGTCATTCTCCGAGGAGTCACCCTGGTCTTCGTCGATGGCACGTGACCACATCATTGGTATCGCAGTTCATCGGGCTTGCACCCTCCGTGCGATGTTGCATGTGCGGTCGGTTTGTTCTCAACAGACTTCATTGTTGAAGGCGCCGGTGTAGAGCGAGATGTACATCGAGATTGGATTCACAGGGAATTGGAATCATTGGTACTCTATTTTGGAAAAGCCAACCGGCATATGGGTGAGTACGTCCTTGGGGCGGTGGGCGACCCTCTTCTGCTGCACTAATACCTTCGAGTACGTCCATTATACCATCTGTACCTACACCCTCTGGCATGTGGTGTACGAGAACTAGATCCTCACTTGTCAAATCTTGTTGATACAATATAGCGGGCCATGGTAAGTCGAGCAAAGATAAGGCTGCTCTTCCCGATGATGATGCCATACAAGTCGCCAACCATGAGGCTGATTGTTCAGCCCAAAGCGAGTGATGAACATCCTCCATCACCGCTAGAATTTCTTCTCTATCTGATATTTTATTTTCTAAGAGTAATTGGTGTTGCGGGCATGCTGTCACTAATGTTGCAATATTATTACGATTCCAATTTCTGAGTAGTACTTCCCCAAGTCGCAGTGGTTGGGAAAGCCAAGCATCGGTTACATCGATTGATTCTTCAATCCATTCTTCACTGAGCAATATTGCAGTTGCAATTGCAGGATGTGAAGTATCAGAGGAAAGTATGTTTAACGGATTACTTCTAATCCGATCGATCAAGATTGATAATACATCATCATCAACCAATGCTAAATTACAAAGAGCGGTTTCATCAAATGATTCTAAATCAGCAAGATTCGCCCAAACTGGCCTTATACTATCACCAATTCTTCTCCAGCGTGCAACTTGTCCACTTTTTGGGGTCGCTATCCATGATGCTAATGGAAATGCTTTTTCGTGTCGGTCAGCCCATGCTTCATCGCCATCTCGTAATCTAGTCGCTTGCCAAATTGCTTCCAATTCATTACTAGCATTACTAACTTTGACTGCATCCCCTCTAGATAATTCATCGGGGGTGCGAGGTGGTTTCCAATCGCTTGGTACTGAAACTTCAGAATCAACGCGGATTGGAAGATGTAATCTTCCTGGCATTTCCAAATCGAATTTACCATTGCCCCCTGCGGATGTAAGAATGAAGGGCAAGCCTATATCTGAAGATTCGCAAATGACCACTCTGCAACGGCTATCACTTGCAAATTGAGCAAGTAAATTATCATCTAACGGCCAACGCCAATCCAGTACAATCGGTTTCTCGCTAATATCTAAAGCAAATCTTAGAGTTGCCGCCCCGCCTCTTTGGGAAATTGATCGAGTATCGATAAAATCACTTACTCCATCACTCCAATTTCTACCCGGGAAATCATTCAAAACCCTACGAGTTAGGGCATTGGAAGCTGATGAATTAATATCGGTGAGCAATCGATTATATCTCTCCTCAATAGAATTTTTTCCGAGCCGGGGATGAATTATGCTGAGCCAGTGGCGAAGTATCGCTTTAGGCAAGGGGGTTTGAGGTCTCGACAATAAATCTCCATCTGCGATTGAAAGTGCATTGTTGGAAGTTGTTCTGACTATTTGTGCCCGGTCAATTCTTCGACCAAGCCTGGCATGTACGCCCCCCCTCGGCCGCACTTGTGGTCCAGTATTACCGGCTCTGCCGATTATAGCATCACCGTCACGCAAGGCTTGAGGTAGTTCAGGCCAAAGCCCATCGGGCAATGATGAGAACCAACTCCCTACGCCTAGCGGCCAAGGCTTTGCCTCCTCGAGAATACGAGCGCGCACAACACCCATTATTTTGGGGCGCTCCATCCAAGCAGTAAGTGTCATTGGACTAGATTCTGCTGGCGGTTGCGCTCGACGTAATGTGTCGAGTTCCCACCAGACTGGGCCTTCGCCCCTTTGGATGGCCCATCGCCATGAGGTAGCCCCCCCTTTGTTTCCACTGGAGTATTCAACCACCCCACTTTCTTCATCCATTGGCCTTTCGGGGAGTCCAAGAAGGGGGCCAGCTGGTTTAGATGCGTAACCAAGAAGCAGCATTGAGCCTTCTCTGGCTAGGATAATTCCTGCGGCACCGGGTGGTGGTGGCCAGCGAACTAGTTCGCTCAGCCTAGCAAGTCCATCGAATTCTAAACGGCTCAAACCCTGTGAAGATAATCGGTATCTTGAACCTCTCAATACTTGGTCATCTCGTACTACGTCTCCCGATTCGCGCAATTGTTTCAGCGAAGCGGATGCGTGTGGAACTCTCAGTCCCAACGCATTGGATACCTCAGTGACAGTACCTCCTCCATCTGCCAACCAATCGAGGATTCTTCGTTGGTATGTAGATCGGATACGGTTGCTACGCACCATTGTCACCACTTTACCCCAGTAGCAACTAACATATCAAAATTTCCACTTACTTAGTAACAACTTGTTACATTTTGTTACATATTTCTACTGGAGTTTGGATTTATTAAACTCGGTTTAACAATGAAACCACTATTATAGCAGATATTTCAGTTAGTTAATGTAACTTCGAACGTCTTGTTGGGATAATGGTTATATGGGCTGCTTCGCTCCTTTGGTTTAACGGCCCACCCGGCACACAGGATTCGGCCAGATGACAAGGAGGAGATGACAAATGAAAACAGTAAGAATACGTGAGAAAATCAAGAAATTCCTAGGCGACCGCCCCCGCAACACCGCAGAAATCCTCGAACACATCAACAGTACCATGAGACATGGAACCACTAGTCAACAACTTGGGAACGTTCTATCCAAGGACAAGGACATTGTCAAGGTAGGATACATCAAGAGATCGGGGATTCTTTCCGGAGGATACGACATCTGCGAGTGGGCTACACGAATATGGGTCGCAGACAACTGCCCTGGATGGGAAGAAGGTCAACCTCTAATCATCGATTTTGAAGGTAAGGTTCAGACAAACGATCTAATCAGGCGTAACTGATTTGTCAAATGTTGATTAATCGAATTATAGATACTGGGCTCTGCATCTTTTGCGGCGGCCTAGTTGTAGGCAGCATCTGTACTTCATGCGGAATGGTGCAATAATTACTGGCCGTTGAAAATTGCCAGTGCTTCCTCTAAAGTTGCACCTTTACAAATTACAGCATTACAAGCAGCAGTCATTCGAACTGCTTCCTCAGTAGTCTTCTGGTGAATATTTCTACCAGTTGCAGCACCTCTACATCCTGCAACTGTCATCTGATCAACCAATCTCTCTAAGAATTCCTCAGGCGGTAGAGTTCCGCCGCCAGAGCAAATAACTCCACATCTTCCTGCAGCTTCTGCTGCAATTCCAAGACTTTCAGACTGAGTCATACCATCAAATGCACGCGGGTAGTTTACTTTGGCGAAATCTGCACCAAGACATCCTGCAACGCCTGCGGCACCAGAAATTAGTTGTGGGTCTTTTTCATCGGTGACCGCTTGGCCACGAGGATACATCCAAACAACTGCAATCATTCCCAATTCATGCGCCTGGCGGATGAAAGTTGCAGCCTCAGTTAGCATATCATGCTCATATTCAGAACCAATATACACCGTATAGCCAATTCCAACTACATTGATACCATTATGCAATAATGCTGAAACATCATCTAAATCCCAAAGTGCTTGGGAAACTGGGTCTCTTTGTGAAGTACCAATCATGTGAGATTTGGAATTGAGTTTTACGAGGTAAGGAATATCAGGATAATCTCTAGCATATTGAGCGATTAACCCTAATTGTCCCGCCAATACACCGATTGTTCCTTCTTCGTGGGCTTTCGCACCTATTTGGAATAGATGCTCCGGGTCATTGGATGATAATGGGATCTTGTTTCCGCCATCATAAAAATCATCGTTCAGATGCTCGATTTTTTGGTCACAAGCAAATAAATTCATCTTACCTGTGCCGCAAGTTGCTGCATCCATATTATCAATAAATGTCTCGATAAGCTCGTCTGGAACATCAGCAGGGACATGATACTTGGTCGGCATCAAACTTGGCGACCTTACTCGAGGATTTCAAAACATCGTTTCGAAATTCAAAGGTAAATCAAGGAATTATACTTTTGAAGATCAAAAAAGCGGCATGAGAATAACAGATACGAATTTTCAGACTATGCAAGCACCAGAATCAGTTCTGACGTTGCAATACCTGCAATAGTATGGAGCATAATGCCCCTGTTGTAAACAATAGATGCTTACTTGCCTTCGAAACTAGGAACTCTTCGCTCAACATATGCTGCGATTCCTTCCTTAGCGTCACTACTACCGAATAGAGCAGCCTGAAGTTCACGCTCAAGTGCCAAATGGTACTCGAATGGAATCTCAGGTCCTGTCTGGCATGAACGCTTGATGTTTCCAACAGCCTTGGTAGCCTTGTTTGGTAGAGTGAATTGGCTAGCCCAATCTAGAATGTCTCGGCGGAATTCATCAGCATCTCCTTCCCAGAGGTGGTTGATAAGATTGCAATCCTTTGCATCTTCGAAAGACATCAATTCTCCAGTGACCATCATCTCTAGAGCCTTAGCCTTACCAATCAGACGGGTTAGGCGAGCGGTTCCACCGGTTCCAGCAAGTACACCAAGATTTATCTCAGGCAGCCCAACTTTTCCTGCATTCTTACGTGCGATACGAATATCTGCAGCCATTGCGATTTCCAAACCGCCACCTACAGCGTGTCCGTTAATTGCACAGATGACCAACTTGGTCGTCTGCTCGAAACGTGATAGGGTCTCGTTTGCATGAAGACAGAAATTATACTTGAACCCAGGAGTTACGCTGTTCAACATCTGAATAGATGCACCCGCTGAGAAGAATTTAGAACCATTTCCAGTGATTATTACTACTGTAACATCATCATCAAATCGTGCCTTGACGATTGCAGTATCAATATCACACATCATTCCATGAGTGTAAGTGTTTGGGCCCATAGCATCTCCTTCAAGAGGAGCTCCAGCAGAGTCGGATGCTAATTCAATAACTGCGATACCGTTGTCCGTGGTACCATAGTTAACTAGACGGTTTGGCATTGGTTCAAGTTTGAGTCCGTATAGGTCGCTCATGCTTTCTGCCAATAGGGTCGGCTTAATGAGTCAATCGCTGGTCTCATCAAATGAAGTATTACCGCCTGAGCGCCTTACCTTATTCCACCGTTCGCCTATTTTTTTAGCAGATTCTGATTGCTCCCAAATATCTCTTTTCTTCGCCTTACGGAATGGTAAACGACGAACTCCTCTACCCAATGACTTGGGATCTTTTTTCAACATGAATGGACTAACCATGTGATACAACATTGTCTTGTACCATTTAGGACGGAATAATTTGCCAATCCAAATTAATCCATTGTCATTTTTGGATTGATTTCTCATCCAAGATTTGCACATGACTTTGAAAGTTCGATTACCCACTCGATTCATCAGGAATCTATTAGCCACTGAAGTTCGAACATATGGC
>Ga0315334_10002307_pt1 | contig 11934 bp, 12 predicted proteins | sample M150034915metaG_FD_205555 | JGI IMG/M metagenome (GOLD analysis project Ga0315334, IMG submission 205555) | Ammonia-oxidizing marine archaeal communities from Monterey Bay, California, United States - M1 500m 34915 | ecosystem: Environmental > Aquatic > Marine > Intertidal zone | place: USA... | reverse complement strand
TTCCGTCAAAGTCCCACGCATAATTATCTATGTGTCCTGTTGCACCAGACAATGCACCGTAGTTTGTTCCTTGATCTCCATCATAAATGTCATGAATAGTGGTATAACTACTATCATCTTTACTGTCAAAAATCTTGTAACCAAGAATTGGACTACCACCATCTGCGTCATAATATGCTACATCAGCCGAGGTTGCACCGTCCACGACTATTAGATTGTCAATCTCTCCGTGAAAACTACCACGTTGATCACAGTATTGATATTGACTACTTGGATAATTGTGTGGACCCGAACAACCATAAGATTGCACATTGAAGTATCTCATATCCGTATGGCGACCAGAAGCGTTTCCTGTCTGTTCTATTGTGTTAGCCAAGTCATGCAGTAATGCACCACTACCCAAGTCGTAAATTTTGAGATAAGTATCATATCCATCTCTAATTATTTTAACACGGAACTCATCTCCAGTACAATAAGAACTGTATGGGTCAGCGTTTGTTCCAGAACCACATTCATTCCCTGCTGATGAATCATTTGGCTCAGCGTCCCACTTTGCATGGTTATATGTGGGTCCTGTCGGAGATTGTGGGATATATCCCGCAAAATTTGCTCCTGTGAGATTACTATCTTCCCAGAACTCGATCCCAGTACCATCATGTGTATTGTCAACATTGTTATCCACAATGTGGAATCTGCTGTAAAGGGAAGTACCATCGCCCCTAGTAGTTAGGACTGATCCAATAACATCTCTTACTGAAAACTTATCCCAGCCTACTGCTGACAAACTTCCCTGAAAATCACTTTCAACATAAAAAGAGGGAACACTTGCGTCCTGATTAGAAACACCAAATAAAATTCTGCTTGTATAACAGCCATGATAGCCATCAGATACATCATTACAAGTAGTTTGATCATTATCGTTTATCTTCAAGTCAAACTCTGCGACCCATATGTCACTCAAATCTTGCCCCAAATCAAAACTCAAACTGTTACCACCGTCACATTGGTCATAGTCATAATTATTATTCCAATCACAAGTTGTTTGCGAATCTGTTCGTAAGCCTTCCCAGATTAACACTTCGGCAGTTGTATCTATTTCGGTATCAAGTAGGTATGAACAAGTAGCGTCTAATGCACAAACTCCCTTTGTACCACCGTCAAGCCAACCAGCATCCGAAGAAAAGTCAGTGTCCAATAATGTTGTTCCCTGCTGAACGCCATACTGACCTGTAACTTCTGCCCAGTCTACGTTCATTTGATTCAGTTCTGGGTTTGATGATGTAACACTTGTTGGTGCTTGTGGTACGCCAAGTAATGTTATTGGATCAGAAGATGGACTTGCTGATGATGTTCCATATGTGTTAATGCCTGAAACTCTCCATGTATAATCTGCACCAGCAAGACGGCTTGGGAAGTTATCAGAATATGTTGTTGTTGATGATCCTGTGTCTGCTGTTACAGTTTCCCATTCGTATGAGTACAAATCTGAAGTACCGTCCCATATTTTCAAATCATCAAGTGTACCACTTACATTTCCTACTCTGTCAGCATAACCATTTGTGAAAGTAACAACTTGCCAATATTGCAGACCTGTCACATTTGTCTGTGTTTCAGTTAATGATTCTTCCAAGACAGAATAATCAGCGTCAGAATACTTTTTTAGTGTAAATTCATCTCCATCTCTACTCATCTCAAACCAATATTCTTCGCCCTCAACATAGTCTGTGGCAAAACAGGATTCACAGTTGCCTGCTAGCATCAGTGTATTATCTACAGCTTGTAATCCCCACTTGACACTACTGGTTGGACTATAATACGACATTGCCAATGCAACATAGTCAGTGGCGGTTGGATAATCTGTTCCTGCTATATCGGTCAGGCGAAAGAAAACCATTTCTCCACTTACTCCATGTGTGAGGTCTACAATATCAAGTGAGAATCTTAATGTCCATTCAGACTCGGATAAAGTAGATATAGAAAGAGTTGTGGCTTGGTCATTAACATTGGTATCAGCGTCCCAGACTAGATGACCAGCAGTAGTATCAACATAGTTTTGAAACCCTGTATCTACATAATTATCTGAACTATGATCATCTTCTATATCTGGTGTCTTTAGAGCTACGACTGAACGTTCAACTTTCCAGCCTGTCACGGCTGGATTGACGGAAGCGTCATCAGTGTTATGCCATGCTAAAGAAATATTTGGATAATTATCAACTACTGGTGTTGTGTTTAACTTCATGCTGATATTATTACTTGACGTTGCATAATGTGTCCATGTACCTGTACCTTGATTCATGTAGTATCGTCCCTCAATACTTCCACCAGTACTTGTTATCTGTCCTATTGCAACGTGGCTATTTTGCCAAGCTACTGCACTTGCGTCAGTTGTAATGGCAATGTAATCATGTTCCTGTAATGTTTCAGCCGTAGCAAATATGAATGTGACATCTGCAAGACATGACGTACTTGATACATTTGCACAGTTGGATAGTGTTGTTACGTCAACTAAATTACTTGTTGCTCGTATGTTAGCAGTTGGATTATCGTTACCGTATGTTGCAGTACCAGAAATTACTTCTACCCAAACATTTCCACTTGCAGTAGATTGGAATATACCAAGTGGTACTGTTGCAGAATGTAATACATCGCCAGCTTCTACTGCTTTAATTTTAATTGCTTGTTTGTGTTCCCAACCACTGTAATCTGCCAAGCCACCAACATCATCAGTATTACCGTCAACATCTCTAATATCCCATGTTGGTGCACTTGCTGTTGATGGTGCAGTATATGTTAATGTCAAAGAAGCTTGATGCCACCAATGACCTTTGATAGTTGTTGTTTGTGACGATACGTCTTTCTTAATACCAAAAGACCAAGTTGTATCGCCATTTGAAATCGCTGTATTTATGTTTGATAATGCAGCAGCATTAAAACCATCATAACCGTCTGTGGCATGACCCTCTGACGCTAATCCACCCAATTCGTGCAGATTATTAGCAGATCCGACTGCGGGTCCCCCCCAATTACTTGCTAATGGGTGGTTGCATCCAATCTCATCTCCTGTATTAGAATCTTGAACACTACCTGATAATACAGCATATATTGTACCTGACCATACGTCAGCGTACATACTTGCTCCTGTTTGTCCGTTTGATGTAGTATCGCCTAGCCACCCACTATCTATTGAATAGAACGTACAATCTCCTGAATCATTAACCCCATAATTACCATAGCCAAATTGGTTTGCTTTCAGATTGATGTTTGTTACAGTTGCAGTTGATGGCACAGTTGATATATCCCAATTAGAAGCAAACCTATCAAGTCTGTTACCAGCTCCTTCCCATTGCCAAAAGTAACCTGTTCCCCACCCATACCCACAATATTTAGTGTATGTTGATGATCCTACGGGAGATTGCTTAACAGCGTTACAGATATTAGCCTCACTTAATGTTATTGTCGGATCAAGTGACACTGTTTCGCCTACTTGCGTTTGATGTTCAACACCGAGAAAATCATTAGCGTAGTCTAATGATATTTTATTATCTTCATGAATATGCACAGCCCAAAGATTTTCCATTCCTAGTCCAGCACTATAAAATAAATTTTTAGCCTCAATAACTATATCACGGTTTTCCTCTAATGTCGCCTTATCAAATGTCTGACCAACAAACTGATTTAGGTCAATGGTTTGTTCGTTCAACTCAATTAGATTATCATCAAGTATTATGGTTTCAGTAAATGCAAATTTGTGATTTGTGTATTGATTGTTTGTGAATGTTGCTGTTGTTTTTAATTCATTTCCCATTACTTTGTATTCTGTTTCAAATACACCCTCTGCATTAGTTCTGGTATATGTAATAAATATTTCATCATCAACTTCGTCAATCGTTACGGTTAATGGTGCGTTATTAACATCTAAACTCGACCACACATCAGATCCCATTTCAGCCATACGGACAACATATGAATCAGAAACAATAATTTGATCTCCATATTGATATGTTTCAGCATGACGAACATGCCATGCACCCTCACGTACTGATACATCTCCAAATATTTTGTTAAAGTCGAACTGACCCCCTGCAACAGTTACAAGAATAGATTCTGGTGTTTCTTCCATAACATATGGCACCATTCCATTCATACTGTCAATATATGGAAAATGGGTCTGCATTTTCACAGTGTCCATGTTTTGATCAATGTTTCTTGTTATGTATTTTGTGTCAGTATATCCCACTACAACAATATTCACAATTTCATCAGTTCGTAGCCCACTTCTATCAGTAGGAAAAAGAAGTGACGGATCAACAACAGGTTTTGGTGGATATACCATATTTGGATCATAAGTGTCTGGATCCATGATTTCAATATCTGGGTATGGGTCAACGTATATGTCATTCTTGTATTCATTTTCTGCAAATACAGTTCCAAAAAAACTGACTGGGAAAGTTCCCATCGGTAACAGCATTATTGATGCAATTATGAAAAATCCAAGATATGGATTCATTCTACACCTCTAATCGTACAACGTCTGTTTTTTCTTGGACTTTTTTCTGTAGAGTACGACATTCTTCCGTCCATACTCAATACCCATAATCTTTCCGGCTTGTACTGATGTATGACCATAAGAGCACGGCTCCAATCATGAACAAGGGGAGGGCGAGAAAAGTTGAATAAATATTATCACGAACTTGCAGTGCTTCTGAAGGTGCAGAGTCCCATAATGTTTGCGAATAATACAATTCATAGACGGCGGGCATAAATGCGATCATTGCGATACCAATTGCGAAACACGCTACCATGGCTCGAAGAATTGTATTAACTGCCATGTTAACTCTATTATCTACTACTATTTGAAATTGAAATTAAAAAGAAAGAGGAGTTTTGGTTGCGGTTTTCTCCAAAACCGTCTGGTTCTTGTTTTCCATAGGTCTCGCGATTATTGTCGAGAGAAGCCGCCGAATATTGCAAATAATGCAAAGAACATAGAAATTGGTAAAATCGAAATTACCGTCCATGCTATTTGTTTTGCTCTCGTACATGCTTCGTTTCCGTCTGCGTTAGTTGTTGCGTCTGGACAATCAATGGCAGCCTCCACTTCACTATAAATGAGGATTCCTATGATCAGACCAACGGCTACGCCGATGAATCCCATGATGTAACTCATGTCAATCATACCCATCCTCCATAGATTTCATATATAAAACAAAATTTGAACGTGATGAAAATACTCAGTCTACAGAATGCGACTCATATTTATGGGCTCTAAAGGACTTCTTACTTGTAAATCCCTTCTTACATAATTGACATTGTAGATGAAACTTCATGAGAAGGATATATTCTTCAGTCCGCCAAATGCTGTAAAAACTGCAATAAACAAACTAATCGGCAAAATACCCATTACTACCCATGCTAGATGAGTTGCACGGAGACAAACCTCATTACCGTCTGCATTGGTTGTAGCATCAGGACAATCAATACTTTCCTCAATACTACTAAATATGAATATGCCAACCATCAGTCCAACTGCCATTGCAATAAATCCCATGATAAAACTTATGTCAAGCATACCCATCCTTCATTAGTTTCATATATAAAACAAAATTTGAACATAATCTTAACCGCTTAGTATATGTCCACGTCCAGTAAGCCAATAAAATATCGTAATCATCATTAACATTGAGAATATCACATAAATTCCTGTTTTGAAAGCATCCCACATTGCATTATTGGCATTAACAAAACACGGTGCCGTATCAACACCAACGCCATATTGGGCATCACATTCTGCTTGTACATTTGTTACAACTTTTGGTTTGACCAATTGACCGTAGTATGGATTTGTACATGGAGCTGGATCAGCGGCTGGCGTTGCTGCACACTCTTCGGCTGTGGTTAATAACGCTCTTTTATCAAGTGTGCAGTCAAGACTTGCATTTTCAATAATGTCAAAAATATAGCCACCTGATACAACATTTAACATTGTTTCTAATGCCTTCCATCCACGAACTGCTGGTTCTGTTAAGGCGTTAAATGGATTTCCATCACCCTGATAACTAGTATCAGTTGACGTTGAATTTGTCGGTACGATCATTTCTCCCGTTAAATCATTGATATTTTGAACATCGCCAAACTCATTACCAATCACAGGATCAATGTTTGGTGCACCACCAATTTGCTCACCATATGTGGGTGATGATGGATCTTCGTCAAAAACTGATTCAGGGTAATAATCACAATCACCAGCCATCTCAACACGAAGTGGGCTTCCTTCAACACTTGTCACAAGTCCCATTGAGACGTTTATGCAAATGAACAAAATGAAGAGATTGACAAACATCAGTGAGTCACCATATTCATCATATAACGGAAAAAGAAGACAACATGAATTGCCAGTATAAACACATGAAACCATACCCAAGCCGTGTATTCCCACCCCTCAGTTAATGAGAAAAGTACATGACTGTCAGTTGTAGTTTCGGTTATATCAGTAGTTTCGCCAAATTGGGTTCCATCAATTTCCGTGGTTATATTGGTATGCCAGACGATGTCAGCATCCATTGGGACCAGCATAAGTATCACAATTGCAGACATTCCCAAAAGTAGAAAAATCGGGTTATAACGGTACCATAATGCGCCATATCCAATACCCGCTAGGAGTAGGAAAAAGAGCACATACATGGCTATGTATAGAATGCTCTATTATTTGAAATTATAAGATTATCTTGGTTTGATGTATGTTGAATCATAATCAGGTGTGTCCATCTCTTTTTCCAATTTTTCAGCTTCTTGTTCTTTTCGGACTTCTCTGGCAATATCAGCGATTGACGTATCTGCTTTAATTTTCATATGTTTGTTTTTTGCTCTCTTATTTTTACGGAATCCTTCAATTTTGTCTATAAGTCCCAACCAGTCGTGAAATCCAGCTTTACTAATTTTCACAAAGTGGTTCCAATGTCTTTTTTCTGACATGCTTAATGTGTTCTCGGAATGTGCTATTTTGGCATAAAATCGTAAAGTAGTTGCAAACCCAACTGGCAGTTTTCCTATAGTTTTAGTTTCATACATTTCGCTAAATTTTTCTAAAATTGCATCAATCGTATCTGGCTGTCTTTTTTCCATGTTTATACTGGCGTCCATGTTTGCCGGATCACATTTTGGGCATTCATCCTTGTTATAGAGCATAAAATGCAGATCGGCAATTTCGGCAACCAGACAGGTCCTAAATGGCTTGTTTGTTGTGTATGTAAGTTTGGTTCTTTCAAAACTGCTTATAGGGACTTCAAAATAGCCTTTCAGCATCATTCTGTTATATGACCTACTAAAAGCCCTAACAACGTGCATTTTATCTTTAAACAAATCTGCGTAGTTACCCATCTCCTCAACGCTTACTGAGGTCAAAAATGTGAAATGTTGGTTTCTAAAAAATTTCAATGTTGCCTTACTGTAGTGGATGTTCATCACGATAATCACTCTACTTTTCAAAGTATGTCTAATGGTGGTTAGGGCATTTGCCAATTTTGCAATATCTGCCTTTTTCGCATCTTCAAGCGTATATGATGCGTCGTCAAAAATCATAATATGGGGTGTACCCGTTTGGAGATTTTTGATGTGTTCATCCATTTTGAGCATTTCATGTCCATTGAACCATTTGACGATATATGACTCACCCATTTGGCATGTTATCTGATGAATTAGTTTTCTCGTTAAAGTCGTTTTTCCCGATCCGGATTGACCAATCATCACAATGCCTGTATATTGACCTAATTTGTTATGTTGAATAATTCGCTTTACCACACTATGTGGGTGCCATCTCATTGGGATCGGAATTTTTTTCCCATCATAATTCCATACCGCTATTCGATCTTTGTAATTTCCTATTCCCTGTTTTCCTGTGGTTGTATGGACACCTTCGGTGTTATCAAATTTTTTTCCTTCAAGCTCAAATTGGTCTTCAATAGGGGGGGCTTCAGCGGGTTTTTTACCCTTCCCTAGTAATTCATTAACTTCTTCTTGTATGGTTTTTGTTGACATTAAGCACCCATTGCCACACGGTCAAAATTGTCGTGAATCCACCGTGAAATTGAATCTTCTACAGCTTTTAATGACTCTGTTACCCATGTCCATTTTTCTTGTTTAAGCATTAGATCTTGTTGCAGATTATCTGCCATTGGAATCGGTTTTAAATCTGGTCGATATGGTGTTGGCAAAACCATGCACATTCCTTGAAGCATTGCTATGCCAGCATCAAAGTCTCCCTTTTGTATTGAGAAAATAATTCCTTGTCGGTATTGATTCCAAGGTTGTGCTAGTATTTCAATTAATGTCATAAGCCTGTCTGATACCTCTGAATCATGCTATCTATTAAATATGAACAAATGAAGATATATAATAATTATTATTGTTTATCTAAAGTATTTTTTTTTTAAAAAATTTTTTAGAATTTTTTAAACCTTGTTATGATATGGTATTATTAGCTGAGGATCTTTGAGCTTATGCATAGTAAAGCTGGGGGAATTAAGGTGGGGTAGGCATACCCCTTGTGGACTTGGTAACAATAGGCATTAATTTTATTGATGCCTGAATAAACCATGCGTATTTTGTCCAAGTCTGGGCTATTACACCGTCATGTTCAATTGCTGAAAATGCCGTTTTATAACAAACAGCCATGCAACCACACGAACGAATCCAAAATTTTGGTGCAGCTTTTCGCCCTTTTAGTAGGACTATTTAGTCAACTTTTGAAGCGTGATAAGGCTGCTCTGAACAACAATAATACTAAGACACCAACGATGATTTTACCTATCATTTCAATTCATCTGCATTCTTGTATTTGGGGTGTTTGGAATTGTATGGTTCTGGGATTTTTTGGCAGATGAAACGGTTGAGTGCTACCGCACCTAGGATAATTATGGGTACCAATAACACGAGGACAATGCTATCCAAGTACCTCACCGATGAACTCTAGAGGTACCCAGATGGTGGAATGGCAGAAGAAGTTGGACGAAGTGCAATGATCAAGCTTTCGGGCGTGTAGAGAAGTACTCACCATTTCCACCATTGTATATAAGGTGTGTGTTCTATTTGAAATTGTGCATTCTTAGTCTGAGCTATAAAAACACCTCGGACATACTGTTGTTACCTTTGATACTATGGATACCAACGATACCGTTGATACCAATAATACTATGGTAATACTAAGAATGGTATCCCAGCGGAACTGTATATTATCCAGCCTATTGCTCCGACAATAAACCCAATTCCAGCAAGGAGTTTAATACTCATCTTCAGGTATCCCCTCCGGTATTTTGTCAATTAAACCATACCGAACTGCACACTTTAAACAGCGGTATTTTTGGTGACGGTTTGATAGAATATATTTTGATCTTAGATCTATGTCACAATTAACACAGGTCCACTTGGCATTTCTATTGAAAAAAAGCTTCTTTCTTAATGTATATGTAATCTTCGTTTTTTCCATTATACCGAATCCTTATAACGTTTTTCGGGTTTGTATGAATTTGGCTCATATCCTTTTGCCTTATGCCAGCACTCTTTTAATTGCTTGAAACTATGATCCTTTTTTGGTTTGCCACACATCGGACAATCTGCTGGTACTGAACAATGACTCATTTTCTACCACCATTCAAGTAAGCTAAAGCATGGGTAGCAGAGCAAAATAATTTCTCATCTTCCAACTGATTTGGGGGTCTGCAATAATAGCATGTTCCAGCCTGCATGATATTTTTAATAGTAGTACGCGCGTAGAATTTGGACAGGGTTTTGGTATCTTCCCACCCCATTTTTGATACGAGTTCTAAGTTGAATGATGTTCGTCGGCTCCACATTAAAGCCGCCGAATGTCTGATCGTATAAATTGGTCTGTTTGAATATAGCCATCCAACAACACCTTTTTTGTATTTCTCGCCAGCCTCAATTCTACCAATATCAATGTAATACTCTCTTAGCATTTCGGCATATGTAGCACTCAGTTGTTCTTTTGGCATATCGATGATTGGTTTATTTTTTGGGAGATCTAATACTTCTTTTAGGACGGTGGGTTCTAGTATCAATTTGTCAAAATGCTTTTCTGTTTTTCTCTCAAAAATATCGGTGGTTCCATATTCATATGACACGCCATCTACATCGACATGTGCAATCTCAACTTCCGGTACCCAATCAAGCATTACGGATGGACGGGCAAAAATCTCATGGTGGGTTCCAAATAATATGGACCAATTGTCACCATAATTTGTCTGGAACCATTTACGACCATCAGATACTTCAGTATCACTTAGGCGTACTCTGGCGTATTCTCCCGCGGATTCAGTCCCTGATGGCATAACTTTTGAGTTAGGGGGTAGGGTAATTTGGTTAAAAATGAGGAACTTCCTGATTGCTCTATTATAGCGGTCAAGCATTTTATCCGGATATTGTTTGAGCCATATTTGGGTAAAATTATCATATATTATCTCAGCCTTTTCCAGCGATATGATTAGCTGGTCTGGGGCTTTTGATGTGGTACGGCATATGTCAAAAAGCCTATTTGTAAATTCTGTCGGTACCAGTTTGTTACGAGAACACCAAGCGCTGAAACGTTCAATCTCTGGCAGTTTGTCAAAGATGTCACGGTCAATTGCCCAATCGCCTGTGTTGGGAACACGGTAGCGTTTAACCCCAATCAATCCTTCCTTTCTGAGGGCTTTGCGATAATTACTTACAGTTGATGGAGATACATCGAGCAGTTTGGCTATTGCCGTAACCGTATAAGGAATTGGACCATTTTCCAATTCCTGAATTTTCTGCATCGTTTTAATTCGTTTACGAAGTTTGAGTCTGCCGCCCATTAAATTTCAAATAATTCAATAGTAAATAAAGAATGACTATTGCTCTTTTTCGAGCTTATTTGTGCGATAATTATTCCATAGAAATGCAAAGCCAATTGGGCTGGCGATTGTTATGAGCGCCATCGCGATTATGTCAGTCCAAGGGTCTCCGCACATTATCCTCTTTTCTCCTTCGCATATTTTAATAGCTTGTCCCTGTTTTTTTCATAATAATTACGATAGTACACCCTCAATTGGTCAACATTCTTTTTGTTTCTGGCAGTCTGTTCTCTTATTATTTTTTCCCTATTTGCGAGATAATATGACTTGTTATAATTTTGCATATAGTTTCGTACTTTATCATATTTCCAGTATGGTGTTTCTTTATTCTTTTTCATTTTCGTCCTCATTATATTCAACACATTCATCACATTGGTGTTTTTTGTGATATTGATGATTTACGTCATGCGCACGCTCAAATGGCGTTAAATTGGCATTAACCATATATCATAATATAATACGGTTCTATTTGAAATTGAAATCACAGTCTGCTGAATCCACGAGGTAATGACTCGTGAAGTGATTTAATCCCACCATGATCTGCACAAAGCTTCTTACTCTTGTTTTCTGGATTAATTAGAATACACCCACATTCAGTACACTTTATCTTTTCTTTAACCATTTCAATTATTGTTGCCCTTGCGCATCTGGTGGCATTCTTCCAAAGCCAGCAATACAGTTACAGATATCACATCTCTGACCGTTGTTATGTGGGTCTTCAATAATATGGCAACCGCACATGCAGTTCATTCCCTCACATTCGTTTACCATTTTTTTGCACCTAATTTAAAATTAGGATTAGCTTTTCCGCGTCCCTGTTTCATTAGATCTTTAGTACTGTCTTGAGCGTATTTTATCATTGTAATACCAAACATTAATGTCATCGCCGATCCCACCATACCCAAAGCATCGCCTTCTCTGGTCATTGTGTATTTGATGTCCAGAACTTACTGCCAATTGTTTTATCTGAAGGATTAAGTGGATTACCAGCATTGCCAGTATGTTTGTGTGGGGTTGGCACGTTTTTCTTACAAAGTGCACAATA
>Ga0315334_10002306_pt1 | contig 11937 bp, 8 predicted proteins | sample M150034915metaG_FD_205555 | JGI IMG/M metagenome (GOLD analysis project Ga0315334, IMG submission 205555) | Ammonia-oxidizing marine archaeal communities from Monterey Bay, California, United States - M1 500m 34915 | ecosystem: Environmental > Aquatic > Marine > Intertidal zone | place: USA... | reverse complement strand
GCCGAGACTGCGTGTCCGTGACAGGAATCGCACGGTCTGATCCTTGACGCCCTGAATGACGTATTGATCCTGCTCGCCCGCTTTCGTGAACTGCCCGTTGATGCCAATGGGGTAAGCAAGCGTTGGGTGATCTTCACTCTCCAGATGTTGTGGTGCGGGACTCACCTGAATGGGTCGCCAGGCCGATGACTTTCCGTCATTGAACCGACAGGCAATATTCTGTGTGTGTGCGGACTCTGAGTCCTGAAGAACCAGTTCACTTGGGTTGGGATCTTTTTGATCGAGCGATGTGAAGCTAACAGTGGTTGTTTGCCCACGCTGAACAGCCAGAGGAAAGCAGTGGCTAACGAGCGGAAAGTCACCAATGCGAAGGTGATAGGTGCCACCGGATGCATACCCGCTGTCGCGGATTTCGATCACATAGTCCCCCGCTGCTGTAAACTGGCGGCTGAAACGACATTCAGGGCCGACACCATCATCGTCAGCAATGAGAATCGGTTCCCCGTCTGCTTTAAGTAAACGGATGACAGGGTCCATGGCTGAATCAAGGGTTTGTGTCAGTGCCTCGACGGCAATCCGCTGATTCGCTTCGACGTGGACGCGGTAGTAATCCGATTTTGCACCATCACTGACACCGTCGATGGCAATCGATGCGGGAACACTTTGCGCCTTTTCAAGTTCGTGATTTTGGCCATTGTCTGCGACCACATCCAGATCATCGACCAACATGATTGTCGGTGCAGTGGTGCCAGCATTGGTGGCAGCCCATAACCCAATTGGTCCTAAACGTGTCTCGCTCGGCGTTTTGAATTTGATAATTGCCTTTTCGGCTTCGACCGATTCGATGGTGATTTGCGAGTTTGCGTGGTTCAGAAACCTGAGGCTCGAATCGAAGCCCTTTCCTGTCACGGTCAACTCAGTTGTTGCGCCGGGTTTGACAGACCGTGGCGTGACCGAGGTGATTGATTGCGCCAGAGTGGTCCCGCTCCAAAAACAGAACAGCACAGTGCAGGATAAAATGGTGCAGGATAAAATGGTGGAACGCATCGTGGGCATACTGGTTCGATGAAAGTTCGTGTTGTGTGTTGATGATTGCCTGTTTGCAAACGGCTCACCATGTAACCCCACAGAGGGCGGCGAATGTGACCGATGTTCTAGGTTAGTCCGGGGATGGGTTGACCGTGATAAATCTGATGGGGGCGGTCTTGGGCGTCACGCCACACTGCGGTGGCCGGAATACCAAGAGCCTGATAGATCGTGGCGGCAAAGTTTTCGGGGGTCACCGGTTGCTCACGTGGATAACCTCCTTGATCATCCGATGCGCCAATCACGTTGCCGCCCCGTACGCCACCACCAGCAAACCAAACTGACTGGACGGCGCCCCAGTGGTCGCGACCAGGAAGCTTATAGTGTTTTTCCAGTAAACTGATTTGAGGGGTTCGACCAAATTCACTGGCCATCACAATCAGGGTATCATCCAGTTCGCCAGTGGACTGAAGGTCATCCAGTAAAGCGGAAACTGCCCGATCGGTCGGCGGGAAAAGTTTATTCTTGAGGTGTGGGAACGCATTGCCATGTGTGTCCCATGTCTCGTCGTTTCCAAGGTTCACCTGAACCAGATTGACACCCGTTGAAATCAAACGGCGAGCCATCAGTAAAGACCACCCAAAAGAGTTCCTGCCGTAACGCTCCAGTGATTTTTCATCGGCATGGGTCACATCCAGAGCATGGTGGACCGAGGAATCGGTCAACAGATCGATTGCTCCCTGACGTAAACGATCAAACTGTCGGGTTTCCGCGAAGTCATTCAAACTGCGGCGCTGGTTTTGCAATGTCTCGAGCAGTTCCAGTCTTCCCGTCACTTCTCGCATTCCCAGCCCTTGGGGAAGGCTCAACTGGGGAGCCTGAAAGACACGGGTTTCAGGATCGCCACGTTCTTGGTGATCGAAACTGTAAGTCGGAAATGCTCCGTACGATTTGGTGTGGAAGGGTGACGCATCGATCATCCAGGGGTCATGTTGCGGTCCCATTTCACCCGCGTCCTGACCGGGAATCACACGTCCCGAGTTATGGACCAGACGTTCCGGCAGCACGACGGCCGGGGGCAGGTTGTTGGACGATGTTTTTGCTCGGCCGGCGATAGCGGCAATGGACGGGCGATCGATTCGGCTTGGTTCATTCGGTTTGAAACCTGGAGGCAACTGGGAATGCCCGGTCAGAATCATATGATGACCGGCCGAATGCTCATTCGATCCGTGGGTCAATGAACGGCACAAAGCCCAGTGTTCACTGCGTTGGGCCAACATCGGCAAATGCTCGCAGATCTGCAGTCCCGGGGTTCGTGTGGAAATCGGCTTGAACTCGCCCCGGACTGTTTCGGGAGCATTGGGTTTCATGTCGAAACTTTCATGCTGGGCCAAACCGCCAGACAGGAATATGAAAATGCAGGACTTTGCTTTGCCTGCAGGCATGCTGCTGTCAGCTGATTCTGCCTGTCGTAAGCCGACCAGATGATTGATGCCCATTCCCAGCAGACCGATCGAGCCAATCTGCAACGCCTCGCGGCGGGCCATGCTTGGATGGTGGCAACTCCGATTTGGATTCTGCTGACTCATTCGCTTGCCCCCGTGTAGAGCGGCGAAATAACATGCCCGTTGCAGAGGTGATGAGGACGCTCCAGCGGATCGAGGATCTGTGTGTCGTGGTCGACTCCCAGAGCATGGAATGCGGTCGTCAGGCAGTCCGCTGGCGAGTAGGAACGTGTGATCGGATAAGCGGCCTGTGAATCGGTTTGACCAATCACTTGTCCACCAATCACGCCAGCGCCTGCAAACAAACCCGAGTAGGTATGAGCCCAGTGATCGCGTCCTGGCAAGGTTTGACCTGGCAGCGTCGAAACTTTTGGCGTGCGTCCAAATTCACCCATGACGACGACCAGTGTTTGATCCAGCAAGCCGGAAGATTCCAGATCGTCCATCAACGCGGCAAGCCCCTGATCCAGTTGGGGTAACAGTGTGTTTTTTAATTTGCCCCAATTGTCGGTGTGGGTGTCCCAGGTTTGAACGATTCCCATCGCCGCTTGCACGACAGGAACTCCCGCTTCGATCAGGCGGCGTGCCAATAATAGGCTCTGCCCGAATTTGTTGCGTCCATATCGATCACGAACCTGGTCAGGTTCACGAGAGACTTCGAACGCTTCGACAACTTTTCCTGAGGTCAACAGATTGATCGCGATTTTCTGCTGTTCACGAAACGAGTCCGCGTCGCCATCGAGCGTAGTTGCACGCCGGTCATTCAGGCGGTTCAGCAATTCCCGACGTGAATGCATACGGTTTGGCGTGATGCCTTCCCGCATACTGAGCGCCTGCATGCGGAACTTGTCATCGTTGGGGTTTCCGTTGATTTGCCAGGGATCATGTTTGGCTCCGAGAAAACCAGCATGCTGTCCCGGCCACGTGAGTGGTCCTTCGATAAAGTAATTTGGCAATGAGACGGCTGTTGGTAATCCATCGTTTCTTGGCCGCACAAAATCAAGTGCCGAGGCGAAATTCGGGAAGTCGTTGCGGGATTCAACGCGGTCCAAATCGGTGCCACCGCGTGGAATCGGCGTGGGGCGTCCAGTCAGGGCAACGTGCGTTGCCAACAAATGGTTGTGCTCGCGATGCGCTAAAGTACGAACGAGCGCCCAGCGTTTCATTTGCCTGGCAAGGCCGGGAAGATGTTCGCAGACAGCAATCCCCGGAACGGTTGTTCCTATCGGCTGAAATTCACCACGCACTTCTTCGGGGGCGTCCGGTTTGGGGTCGAGCATGTCCAGCTGACTCGGGCCCCCGCTGAGATGAACGTGCAAGACTGATTTGCCACGTCCCGCTGCATTCTGGACCTCACCACCGCTAACGGCAGTTGGAATCCGTGGCAGCAGTGTGCCGGCAACACCAGCCGCTCCCGCGTAAAGCAAGCCTCGACGATCGAATGTGTACCTTGGCAACATCGTTGGGCTCTGGAGGGAAGGAAATGGAGGGCAAGCAATGGAGGGCGGGAAGGACATGGAGGGCGGGCCTTCCATTGTCGGCTGTCACTGGTCTTGATGCAACAACAAGAGCCGCAGAAGTTCATTTACGTATCGAGTTCTTATCAGGCTTGGTGCTTGCCCGCTGGCAGTCAGGATTGTCAATTCAAGGACTCTGGAATCGGTTCGGCCAGCATTTTTTTTTTGCGGTAATCCCGTTTTTGGTACAATCATCCGGCCTGCAGTGTTGAAAGTAGCTCGCTGTGATGTTGCAATGATGTTCCCGCCGTATAGCAGGCTGCTGCTTTTTCCACCGATTGCCCCGTCAAGGAACCGATGATGCTCGAATTTGGACAGTTCAAAGCGAGTACGTGCAATGGTGTCGGCCGCCGAGGATTTCTGAAAACGGCAGCCAGCATTCCTCTGGCGTTGGGTGCCGGTATTCCAACGTTTGCCGAAGCCGAGGAGGCCAGACGCCGTGCCAAAGCAAAGTCTGTGCTGCTGATATGGCTGGGATGCTTGCCGTCCGGTGGTTGAAGCGGTTGCCCGGATGCAGGGGACGAACAACACTGACCGTCCGTGTTGACCGCTCAGTTCTATGACCGCTTAGGCGATGGGACCGCTCAGTCGATGAAGGTGACTTTGCCGGTATTCATGTCATAGATTCCACCGACCAGAATCAGATCACCATTCTCTTCCATCATTTTGAGGATCGGGCTGTTTTTTCTGATGTACGAGATGGTCATCAGAACATTTCTTTCGATCACTTTGCTCAGAAATTTCGGGTCCTTGCTTGTTTTCTGTCCGGGGTAATCTTCGAGACTGGCAACTGCCGGTTCGATGCGGGTCAGCATCTTGGTGATATTCCCGAGTTCGACGCGATCAATCGCCGCACGCACGGCTCCGCAGTTGTCATGCCCGAGGATGACGGCGACCTTGGATCCGGAAACCTTGCAGGCGAATTCCATGCTGCCGAGGATATCGGTGTTGGCAAAATTACCGGCAACTCTGGCAACGAAGAGGTCGCCAATGCCACAATCAAAAACATCTTCCACTGGCACGCGGGAGTCGACGCACGAGAGCACTACTGCTTTGGGGAATTGGCCTTTAACAGCAGACCGGATTTGCTTGGAATGGTTACGCTGTGTCAGCGTACCTGCCGCGTAACGCGCGTTGCCAGATTTGAGAAGATCCAGGATTTCCTGTGGGGTCAGTGCCTGCTGTTCCTCACGCGTCATGACACGTTTCTCGCGTGGCAGTAATCCAGCATCGATTTCTTGGCTGGATGCCATCTGGGATGACAGCAGGAACACGATGGAAGCAGTCAGGGAAACGGCCAGAAATGGAAAAGCAGATCTAATTATCATGAACTTCAGTGGTGTGAGAAATCGATTGAAGTACCCGATTCGGGTGGGGGCAGATTGTGTTGGGGTTGTTCGCTGTGGATGGGATCTTTAGCAGCGGAATTGGTCAAACCGACATGCTTTGCGGAGTCTCCATGCAGGGACCTATGCAAAATTGCACCGCGTGTTTGCAGCAGCGAGGAACATGGTCAAAAGTCGCGCAATCGTTATGGCCGTACCCATGATGTCGGGATGGTCGGCACACCTGCGTAGTTCAGAAACTCACTAGGGTTCCCCGTCCCCGAAATCATCTTCTGCATCGGCGTCCTGGTTATTGTCGATCCTCTGTTCAGGATGCTCATCCAAGTACGATTCCAGAGCACCAAGCTCTGGTCCTGTCGGTTCGGTGGTTGTGTTACACCCGGTTAGCAAGCATGCGAAAGCGGTCAGTAGAAGCCCGGCCATTATTTCAGGTGGTCTTTGAATGCACATCCCAAGGGCGCCTTTTTAAGAAGTAAGTGATCGAGGATACATTTATCCATCTCGGGACTGCAGGCATCAAATGACAAGCCTGCCATCTCATTCGCGACGACCTGAGACAGCTTAAGTATATAGCAACCGTCGTGTGTTGCTCGAATACCATTTGACGCGTTTTTTTGGCAACAAAAGGACTCGTCAATGCTGCCCTACACCGTTTGCGACGCCCTGCGGTCGTGCAGCGGCGATGTTTAGCTCATTGATCAATAAGAATCCAAGCTTCTTTATTGTGTTCCTGTGCTGCGACGCGTCGTGTTTTAGGATGTTGAAGCCACGTGGTTTCCGAAATTGGCTAGGCTATCGGATAGGTGCCATGTTGTTGATCTCACGATTAACCTCGGATGTTCAGAGCTTTCTTGGCTTACAACGATCTTGGCAGCCAAACATCCCCGGTCTGACGGTGTGTTTTCAAGATTTGCATCTTTCAAAGTGATTGCAAGTTTTGGTTCGACGTAGCCCATGCACTAATTTAGATGTGCAGGGTTATCATTTCGAGTAGAAAGTGGGCGCAGTGGATTATCAGTTTGACAAGTGATTCATCTGGCTATGCTCGTCTGGAGAGCGCAGTAGCCGATAATATTCACATTTCCGGTAAGACAGATTCGGCCCCGAGGACCTTGCTCATGAATGATGCTCTGAATCGACGGCAGTTCGCCCGTCGAGCTTCGCTGGTGACTGGTGGCATGATGTTAGCTGGCCCCGTCGGGGCACTGGCTCAGGAGTCCGATCGTGATGTCACGGGCGGCATCGATCAGAAGGATTTGGCTGACAAGCGTTTGGTCCTGCTTGGACTCAATGCTATGACCCGTGCCCCTGAGATGAACTACTTTGCTGATGGGCATCGTGGTGCGGCGATGATTTCGGCGCATCTGCTGTGCCAGGACAATCAACTCGACGACGCGACGACCCGCCGCATCGGAGATTTGTTTGACCTCAACTGGGCGGCCAGCAAGCTATGTCAGGATTTTCCCGAAGGCGATGCTGATCCCAGGGCGATCGAAAAGGTCGGGTTGGCGTTGGCCGATGGCGGGGGTGTGCTTCGCCAAGTGGGTCATGATGCCATCTTCGCGATGCATGCCATCAAGGGTTTTCGTTTGATGCCTGAGACAGCGACTCCCGAGCGTGTTGGGGGCGTCTGTAACTTGATTCGGTCTTTCACACCTTGGCGTGATGTTGAGCCTGACAGCGATGTTGATCCCCCACCCTTTTCTGACGAAGTGGCGGCGTCACGATTCATCCTCAGGGAGGCCAGTACAGCGATCGACCGCTTCATGGGTTACGGTCAGGGGTTTGCCGGTCACATGTTGACCTTTGGGCAGTCACTGGTCGAGTTGGCGGCCATGGGGGATGTTGAGTGGGCGGAGAGTTGCCGGGTTGCTTTTTGCAAGTATGTAACGGTAACGCGTCAGGGACCGGAAGCGGGGGCTCGTAAGATCGCCGATCACAAACCAAGCAAGCTGCGACCGCAGCAGGCAGAGTATTGGAACCAACGCGGAGCCAAGACCTTGGGCATTGGCCATGTATTCAAATACCCGTACGGCTATTACGATTTGCTGAGACGCGCCAAGGATCCGAAATTGGCGATGGAATTGGAGGCCAAGGCCTACCATATCTTTTGAGTGTGTTCGGGCTGCGAATCGTCAAGTCCCGGAATCCGTACGCTGCGTCTCTCACGCAGGTTTCATCACGGAAACTCGGATCACAGGGAACGCTTCACCGTTGCTCTGCCTGCGGACTTTCCTGCTTCTTGCGGTTACAATCAGTGGGTCTGGCTGTGTCCCGTTTGATTGATTCTCCCACCTCCCTGTCTGGTCCTCCATGAGCGAAAAGCATCGATGCTTTGTCAATAAACCGATGCTGTCTCTGGTGACCGCATTGTTCCTGCCATCCATCGTTTGGTCGGAGGATTTTAATCCTGCCCGATTTGAGCGAACAACGGTGGCCGGCGATCTGGTCCGTCCGATGGAACTGGACATTGCTGCTGATGGAAGGATCTTTTTGATCGAACTGGCTGGGGAGATCAAACTGATCGATCCGCAAACTGGCGAATCTTCGGTCGTGGGGAAATTGGATGTCACCACAGAACAGGAGAACGGACTGATTGGGTTGGCTCTCGATCCGAAGTTTGCAGAAAACCAGTGGTTATACCTTCAGTATTCACCTCCTGATTTTTCCGGCCAGCACGTCAGTCGTTTTACCTTCACAAACAACCGCATTGATCTTGCCAGTGAGAAAATACTATTCAAGTACAAAGAGCAACGTTTGCAATGCTGCCACCATGCTGGTTCTCTTGAGTTTGGCCCGGATGGTTGTCTTTATATTGGCACTGGTGACAACACAAATCCATTCAACGACTCTCAGGGCTACGCGCCGATTGATCAACGTAAAGATCGGGGGCCATGGGATGCCCAACGAACAGCCGGAAATACCAAAAGCTACAACGGCAAGGTGCTGCGAATTCGTCCTGAACCGGATGGCACGTATTCAATTCCTGAAGGAAACCTTTTCCCCAAGGATGGTTCGGTTGGGTATCCGGAGATCTACGTGATGGGGTGTCGTAACCCATGGCGGATCAATGTGGATAAAAAAACAGGTTATCTCTATTGGGGTGATGTTGGTCCTGATGCCGGGGCTGATGGCCCTCGCGGTCCTCGCGGCTATGACGAAGTGAATCAGGCGCGGGCGGCTGGAAACTTTGGATGGCCCTTTTTCATTGGCGATAATTTCGCCTACGGCATTGTCGACTTTTCAAATGGAAAGATTGCTCCATCGCAGGATCCAGAGTCACCCCAGAATCAATCGGTCAACAACAATGGGGCGAAGGTATTGCCACCAGCGATGCCTGCGATGATTTACTATCCGAGCGCGACATCCGAAAAATTTCCGGCGGTGGAACAGGGTGGACGAACCGCTTGCGCTGGGCCCGTTTATTACTACGATCGGGACTCGTCGGTGGGCACGCGATTTCCGGAAGCCTATGATCGCACCCTGTTTGCATTCGAGTGGTCTCGCAGCATGATCTATGCCATCCACCTTGATGCCGATTCTAATGTTCAACAGGTAGAGCGATTTCTTCCTGAGATGAAGTTCTCGCGGCCGGTTGATTTGCAGTTCGATTCTGGTGGATCACTCTACGTCATCGAATATGGTGAAACTTGGGGGGTGAATCCTGATGCCCAACTGGTCCGTCTCGATTATGTGAGGGGGAACAGGTCACCTGTGGCAAAGGCCAAGGCAACCAACACGGTGGGTCGTGAACCTTTGAAGGTTCAATTGAATGGCGGAGGTTCGAGCGACAAGGACAACGACACATTGACCTACCGGTGGACTGCCGTTCGGTCGGGTATCGCTGACGCGACCCGTCGGGTGATCGGGAACCGGGTTGAGGAAACCGCTGTATTTGACGAGCCTGGGGTTTACACCATCGAACTTGAGACGCGTGACCCCGGCGGGGCTTCGAGTATTAACTCACTTCCGGTGATCGTGGGTAATACTCGCCCGGAAGTGGAATTCCTGAAGCCGCGTGATGGTGACTTCTTTGTGCCGGGTGAAGCCATTGAATACCAGGTGGTGGTTCGCGATTTTGAGGATGGTACCAGCGATCCAGACGAAGCCGAGGAAGATGGAAAGCACTTCATTGAATCGAGCGCGTCAATGCGGGTTGCTGTCGAGGCCATTCCCGCCGTACCTCAGGCAGCTGCATTGGTTGCAGATGATCCGGGCCTGGCGATGATTCGAAAGAGCGACTGCCTGAATTGTCACGCACCCAACCGACCGCTGGTGGGCCCAAGCTTTGTGCAAATCGCTGACAAGTATCGCGATCAACCGCATCAAGTTGAGCAGTCCGTGAAGCGGGTGCTGCAGGGTTCGACAGGGGTCTGGGGGAAAATCGGGATGTTGCCTCACCTGCAGCATACACCCGCAGAGTTATTGAAAATGGTGGAGTATGTTTACTCGGTCACGGCAGACGCGTCCAATCCGAACTCGCGTGGATTTCGAAACGAGTTGATGACAAAGGAAGGTACGCGAAGTCTGGTTTTGGAAGTGAGTTATGTTGATCTTGGTCGTGGAGAAATTCCCAAAATTATCGGCATTGGCAGCGTCAACTTGAGGAGTCGATATTTGCAGGCCGAGGCAGCTGACGCATTTGCCGGAACCAGACCTCTGGGGTCAGACAACGCACAGGGAAAGCAATTCATGGGTGCCATTAACCATGACGGGTTCCTGAAGTTCAACCGGATCCGTCTTGATGGGATTCGCAGTATCAAAGCGAGTGTGGCCAGTGCCGGAGCCGGTGGCGTGATTGAAGTGCGCCGTGGTGGCGTCGATGGTGCTCTGCTGGGACAAGCCACCGTCGAGGTCAACGGACAGTGGGAAGAGTTCTATGACAAAGTGATCGAGCTTGAACCATCCACGGGGACCGATGATCTTTTCTTCGTGTTTCAGAATGAAAAGAATCGAGGCGGTTTGATGAATGTCGATTCGATCACCTTCCAGTGATCGGGGATGGGATGCGAGAAAGACGCAGCTTGTGACAGCAACCTCACCGCTGCGATCTCAAATGCCGGGTGGGTTCCAGTCGGGGATGCCTGACGATTGTTTTTGAGATTCGAATTGATCCCGGAATGGTTTGGGAGTGTCAAGCGTTGCATCCTCGTTCACCATCAAGGGGCGTACTTCTTGCCACCAGGCGTCATAAGATTTTCGCATGGCTGCTGTGATGGTGGGGTTGTCTGCAGCAACGTCAGTCGCTTCACCCGGGTCGTTTTCGATGTTGTACAGATTCGACCCCACTAGACGCCATGTTTCGTTTCGAACGGCAAATCCGTTGTACTTGGCTTGGTCCGGATCAGTATTTCCCTGTCCCCAGCGACCCTTGGCACCCTTTTTGTTCCAGCGACCACGGTGGAAGAAAAAATCACGGTCTGGCCATGCCTGTCCGGTTTGCTCAATCAATGGCAGCAGGCTTCGGCCGTCCAGTGCCAGGTCATCGGAAACCGATGCGCCCGCGATTGCAGCCAAGGTTGGGAAGAGATCGTAGTGACGAGTGATCCGATCAATATCAAGTCCCGGCTTGATACGGTTGGGAAAACGCAGAAACAGTGGTACTCGGGATCCGCCTTCGTTGACGGAACCTTTCTTGCCTTTCATGCCATAGTTGAATGTGCCGCGGGCAGATCCATTGTCGGTCATGAAAATCAAAAGGGTATTTTCGCTCAAGCTCCACTGATCAAGTTTCTTCATCAACAGACCCATGTTTTCGTCAATGTTGGTGATCATGCCAAAGAAAGCAGCTTGGGTCGCTTCGCACTTGCCCTTGTAAAGATCCTTGTAGCGTTGTTCTACGTGATAGGGTCCGTGCGGCGCATTGGTGGGAATGTAGGCAAAGAAAGGCTCCTTGCTATTTTTCCTGCATTGGTTGATCCAACCCAGTGCTTGCCTGAAAAAGACATCGGTGCAGTAGCCATCGGTTTGCACAAACTTGTCGTTGTGTTTGATGATGGGATCAAAGTAACTGGTGCCGGGAGCATCGCTTTGCGTGCCGGGATAATTTTGACCAATTCCTCCAGCACCATGAATGAAGGTTTCGTCGAAACCGCGGTTGTGCGGTTGGTAGGGATCTTCGTCTCCGAGATGCCACTTGCCAAAGATCCCCGTGGTGTAACCCGCTGTTTTTAAAACTTCGGCAATCGTGGTGGCTTTCAACGTCATGCGATCCCGTTCAAGAATCGTATGCGTGATGCCGTTCTTGAACGGTGCGCGCCCCGACATCAAAGCAGCCCTTGTCGGGGCGCACGTGGGGCTGGCGTGAAAGTCGGTGAAACGCGTGCTTTGCGTGTAGAGTTTATCGAGATTGGGCGTTTGCAGGTAAGGATGACCATGGCAGCCAAGATCGCCATAACCCTGGTCATCGGTCATCACCAGGATGATGTTCGGTTGGCTGTTCTCAAGAGATCCCTCGGCGGCCCACACATCGGATGAGGTGCATGAAGCGAAGCATGCAAAAACGATAGCGGACAGCAGCAGTGGGCGAGGCAGGTCATGCAT
>Ga0315334_10002305_pt1 | contig 11937 bp, 10 predicted proteins | sample M150034915metaG_FD_205555 | JGI IMG/M metagenome (GOLD analysis project Ga0315334, IMG submission 205555) | Ammonia-oxidizing marine archaeal communities from Monterey Bay, California, United States - M1 500m 34915 | ecosystem: Environmental > Aquatic > Marine > Intertidal zone | place: USA... | reverse complement strand
GAAAAGATGTCGTGGCCGGAGCCGGCGATGACTGTGCCGTGATCAAGAGCAATGATCCTCAATTATATGTATTGCTAAAAATTGATTGTGTCATTGAAGGAATTCATTATATGAAATCAACTCCTCCCTCAGCTGTCGGCTACAAGGCCCTTTCACGGGCAATAAGTGACATCGCGGCCATGGGAGGAACACCCAAACATGCAATGATAAGCTTATCTCTGAGGCCTGAGTGCAATGTGTCTTATGTGACTTCCCTTTATCATGGATTATCAAAGGCATCCTCTCCTTATAATATCAGTATTGTCGGCGGAGAGACAGCTAGCTGCGGTAAAAGTGGAACCCCTTCAGTCACGGTTTCTCTGACTGGAGATGTCAGGAGAGACCGTTGCTGTTTCCGTTCAAACGGTAAGTCGGGACACTCTCTATTTGTTACTGGTAAGCTGGGGAAATCTTTAAATGGACATCATTTACGATTCACACCACGCATTGAGGAAGCTCAATGGATCACAAAGAAATTTAAACCAAGCGCAATGATGGATCTGAGTGACGGGATCGCATCTGATTTGCCACGGTTGGCAGAATCAAGCAATTGTGGATACTCCATTGATACAAATAAAATACCAAGGTCGAGAGGAGCAACCATTCAGGAATCTCTTTGCGATGGGGAAGATTACGAACTGCTCTTTGCAATTTCTTCAAAGAATTGTAAGAAACTCGAAGTGGCCTGGCGGAAAAAGTTCCCAAATCTCACATTAACGCGTATAGGAAAACTCAGTCCTGAAGGAACTGCGGACCCTGACTTAAAGGGAGGCTGGCAACACTTTTAGTTAAAGCATAATGAAAGATCTAATCATTGATAATGAAGAGGCAATGGTGGGAGCAGGAAAAACGCTCGGATCCACAACAAAGCCCGGTGACGTCTTTGCATTAGTTGGAGATCTCGGTGCCGGGAAGACTCATTTTACCAAGGGATTAGTTCACGGAGCAGGATGTGAAAGTTCAGTGACTAGTCCAACTTTCCCTCTCCTGCATGAATACTTGCAAGGTAAATTTCCAATTTACCACTTTGATTTTTACAGAATCAATTCAATTCATGAGTTAATTGATATCGGCTGGGATGATTACATCGAAACGGATGGAATCTGTGTAATAGAATGGGCTGACAAGTTTCCGGAAATTATACCAAATTCTGCAACATGGTTTCAGTTCAGTATCGAAAATAATGGCTCTAGAATTATTCAAAAAATCAACAGTCCATGAATGCTATTCTTGCCATAGACACTTCCACTAAGGAAGGAAGGGTCAGTGTTCTTTCAGAAAATAATATCATCTTTAATGAGGTTTTCACATCTGAAAGATCCCACAACTCACAAATATTTGCTCCTCTCGAGGAAGCACTTATGTCCTGCAACCATGCCCCTTCTCTCATTGTTGTCGGGACAGGCCCTGGATCCTACACGGGAATAAGGATTGGGATCGCTGCGGGGCTTGGTTTATCAATGGCATTGGAAGTTCCTATCATTGGGATCCCTTCCATTTGTGCTGCCGAGTCAATGGATCAAAACCAAACTTGTCATGTTATAGGAGATGCTCGACGTGGATCTTTGTATATTGCTGCCGTGAAAGGTCATCAAATCATTTCAGGGCCAGAACTATTCGAAACAGTCGAAACGCTTTACAAAAAATTCGAGATTAAGAAAGAAAAAATCTTCTCCTTCGATGAAAATCTTTCACTTCCCGAAATCAAAAAAACAAATCCCAGTGCTCAGAAATTAGCTCGAATCGCTGCAGAGCTTTCAGACAAAGAAATTAATGAACTAAGATCCGTTCCTCCGGAACCAATATATCTTAGAGCCCCATTCATTACTCAACCAAAAAAATTGGGTAAGAATGTGCCGAAATTGGATAGCTGATGCAGGAACGACTTTAATGTTTCCGTAATTCGCACAAGCCTCTATCATACCCAGTAAATTAACGGGGAAAAAGGAATTGGTATTCAGCTCCCATATTTTTATTTTTTATTTTCTGGCTCTTGTCTTGGGAGCTTACTACGTCGCACCCAAAAGAGGACGTCATCTTGTGCTGACTGCCGGCAGCTATTTTTTCTACGCATGGTGGAATCCTTGGTTCGTCTTCCTTATGCTCATATCAACTATTGTTGATTTCTTTTGCGGCAAAAAAATCCACTCGAATAAATCCTCAAAAACAATACGTAAATCTTGGGTTCTAGTATCAGTCACTGTAAATCTTGGAATCCTTGCCTTCTTCAAATATGCAGGATTCTTTTCTCAAAATGTCTCAGTCCTAGCAAAAGCATTAGGCCTCGGAGAAGTGACGCTTCCACCAATCTTTAATGAGATCGTCCTCCCTGTAGGCATTTCGTTTTATACGTTCCAATCAATGTCCTACACGATAGATATTTATCGAGGGCATGCAAAACCAGCCAATGATTTCTTGAGCTTCGCCTGTTACGTTTCCATGTTCCCTCAGCTCATTGCGGGCCCCATCGTTCGGTACGGAAGCATCGCAGAGCAGATCCGGTCAAGGGTTCATTCCGTTGATAATTTTATTTATGGATTCACAAGATTTAATTTTGGTTTAGCGAAAAAAATTCTCCTGGCCAATCCAGTAGGAGAAATAGCTGACCTGTGCTTCGGTGCTGGCGGTCAATCTCTTAGCACGCCCATTGCATGGATAGGGGTATGCTCTTACGCGTTCCAGATATATTTTGATTTCTCTGCCTACTCTGACATGGCTATCGGGCTCGGGAGAATGTTCGGATTCTCGTTCAAAGAAAATTTTAACTCTCCCTACAAATCTGAATCGATCACCGAGTTCTGGAGGCGGTGGCACATCTCATTATCCGGTTTTCTCCGTGACTATCTATACATCCCGCTAGGGGGGAACCGGAAAGGAGTGGGAAGAACCTACTGTAATTTGTTAATCGTAATGCTTATCGGTGGCCTCTGGCACGGCGCTCAGTGGACGTTCATCGCGTGGGGTGGAATTCACGCAATTTTTCTCATCATTGAAAGATTAGCAGGCCCTTCGAAGTATCTGAATAACTGCCCAAGGATTCTCAAAGTAGGAATTACTTTTACAGTAATATTATTTTCCTGGGTATTCTTTCGTGCCGAGAACTTCGAAAGAGCATTCTTTTATCTAAAAGCTATGATCGGGTTAACTGATACCACACCCGCAGCATTAATTTTAATGAGCCAAGTGACTCGACCCATAGCCCTGTTAATAATTCCAATCTCATTTGTCTGTGCATTTGTTTTACCCAACTCTGGACAAATTCTTCAAAGATTAACCATTGTAAAAGTCATTACCGGACTCTTTCTCCTGATCCTATCCCTATCAATGATGTTCACTCAGGAATTTAACCCTTTTCTATATTTTCAGTTCTAGAGAATAAAATACCGATGCAAAACCCTTACAAAGAGACCAACACAGATATCGAAGTTCATGTGAGCCGAAGAGCGGCTGCGGTTAGCCTCTTTATCTTTTTGTGCATCATTACATTGCCTCCTCTTTATCGAAATATCTTTGCACTTAACAAATCATTGAGCAGTGATGATGCCGACACCTGGATACCTGCAGTTGAAATCTTCAAGAATAACTCGGAAAACACAATCGGAGAGCATTTAAAAGAATATGAAAATAATTTAGAGTCTGCAGGATTCACCGAACCTCCTCGCCGTTTAGTGCAAACGTTATTGTCGAACGGCCCACTACGTGAAGGGAACGGCAAAACAAGGATCGGAAAAGATGGTTGGCTCTTCTTAAAAACGGCATTGGATTCACTGACCGGTTACGGCCCAATCAAAAGTGAACCTAAATCCGTATCTAAAGACCCTAGACACGTTCATTGGCAATCCCCCTTAATCACTATTGAACGATTCGCAGAACAACTGAATCAGTTCGGAGTCGAGCTCGTCATCGTCAGCATTCCAGTGAAACCCATGATTTACCCAGAACATCTTGGGATCCCGACAAAGGACCCCGTCCTCCATCCTGATTCTGAATCTTTCTACTCTCACCTAAGATCATTAACAAACGTTGATGTTCTGGATCTGGCCTTGCCTCTCTTTAAAATCAAATCAAAGTCGAAAGTATTCCTGCAACAAGATACTCATTGGACCCCTAGAGGAATGGAAGAGGCTGCCCAAATCATAGCCAATTATATAAAATCTAAGGATTGGGATTATAAAAAAAGCATTCTGAAAACTACTGGAAAAGAAAGTCGAAATTCATTGGGCGATCTAGTCGAAAATCTCAACACCTACGGCAAAAGTTTTGATATGGAAAAGGTCATGGCCACTCCGGTCAAAGGGAAAACCGTTGACCAAAACTCATCGATTATTCTTCTGGGTGATAGTTTCACAAATATTTACTCAAATGATGCAACTCTAAATTGGGGCGACCATGCTGGCCTAGCCGACCACATAGCATTGAACCTGGGAGGTCCACTGGATGTGATTACTATCAATGGTGGAGGAGCAACTGAAGTAAGAAGAAAACTCGCCTCAAGGAAAGGAAGTGAAGCATTGATGAAAACCAAAAAAGCTGTTATCTGGGCAATCACTTCGAGAGATCTCTTCCTTTCTCAGACACCAGCCCAGGAAGCACGCGTTCATTGGGAAGACGTCCATTTTGATACCCGTGAACCTGGACCGAAACTCATTACATCAGCAAGGGTCCGTGCAAGAATATTATCCAAACCGAAGTTACCGGATCCAAAATCAACCACTTACAGTGCACTATTATATGGAGCTGATTACGAAATACTCGAAACAATTTCTGGTAAAGTTGAAACGGAAGAAAACAAAATCGCAGTAATACATTGGGCCTACAAAAATCGTAAAATGCTCCCCAGCTCCAATTATAAGATAGGGGAAGAAAGAATCATGAACCTAATTCCCTTTGATCAAATGAAAGAGTTAAGAACACTCGAACAGCATTATGATGGTGATCTTTTCGATTTTTACTGGGATTTGTCTGAGACAAACCATGAAATAACAACAAAATCCATGATACAGATAGGAAATGCAGTGAATAGCCACTTCATCGCTTCTGCCGGCTGTGGCTTATTTGCTCTGATTCTAGTCTTTGTAATGAAATTAATTGTAAAACATAATAAGTAATTACGTGTTTTAGATTTGACCAATGCTTCGAATCAATGCACCATTCTCGCCCGCTCTGAAGCGGCAGATTTAATTAAAACCAGAACAAATTCCAATGAACGCACGCATCTATCGCGAAAAAAACGCTGACATGAAAACTCTGAAAGGGAAAACCTTTGCCGTGATCGGTTTCGGTTCTCAGGGTCATGCCCATGCGCTAAATCTCAAAGAAAGTAAGGTCAATGTCATAATCGGCCTCTACAAAGGATCTAAATCCCGTTCAGTGGCAAAAAAACTCGGTTTCAAGGTCTATGATACTGCTGAAGCTGTGAAGCGGGCAGATGTTATTTTCATTGCCGCACCTGACACAAAAATTGGAGCAATTTATAAGAAGGACATAAAAAAGAATCTCTGCAAAGGAAAGACTCTCGGTTTTAGCCATGGTTTTGCAATCCATTACGGCACCGTGGTACCGCCCAAAGATGTAAACGTGATCATGGTGGCACCTAAGGGTCCAGGACACATTGTCCGTCGTCAGTTCACTGAAGGCAAAGGAGTTCCTGCTCTCATCGCAATACACCAGAATTCAGGAAAGGATGCTAAAAAGATCGCCCTTGCATGGGCTCATGGTATTGGAGGAACCCGAGGAGGAGTTATTGAAACAACTTTCAAAGAGGAAACTGAAACGGATCTCTTCGGAGAACAGACCGTTCTTTGTGGAGGAATTAGTGCTCTAGTCACTACAGGATTCGAGGTTCTTGTCGAAGCCGGATATCAGCCCGAAATGGCATACTTTGAATGCCTTCATGAGTTGAAACTCATTGTTGACCTAATGAATGAATCTGGCATCGCGGGAATGAGATTCTCAATATCAGAAACAGCAGAATGGGGTGACGTAAGCGTCGGGCCAACCATCATCGATAATGCCACCAAGAATAAAATGAAGAGAGCCTTGAAAAGGATTCAAAATGGACAATTCGCTGAAGAGTGGATCAAGGAAAACAAAAAGGGTCAGAGAAAATTTAATAAACTTCGCAAAGCTGGTGCGGAACATGAAATCGAAAAAGTAGGCAAGCATTTACGTGGACTCATGCCATGGATCAAAAAGCGTTCTACAAAAGGAGCCCAAGCATCTTATTCTTAGGCCTATCAACCCTTCAGATATTTACTATAAAAAAGTCGAGGCAATCCTCGGCTTTTTTTGTGTTATAGTAATACCCTGGTCCTTTAGAGCCTCACAAATCATTCAAATATGAGTCTACATAGAAAAGTTATTATCATTCTCTTTTCTACTATTATTGGTGCGAACATGTTACTGGGCATTGCTCCGTTAAATACAAATCTCGGAAAATTAATCAGCACTAGATTAGATCCGATCCGATGGACAATTGGTTTAGGTCAGAAGTGGGACATGTTTCATAGCATTCCAACTCATCACAGTTTGCATGTCTATCTGACAGCCAAAGACACATCTGGTAAAGAATCTCGATACGGTGCAGGATTACCAAATTTCAGGGAAATACTGCCCAAAAAATTGATTCGATATCACTACACTTTTCTAAGACTATTTCAGGCCCCTATTAATCAATCCTTCAAGGAATCGTATATCAAATCAATCAGTCAAGCTTTACATAAAGTTGATCCAGATCTGCGCGAATTTATAATTCATTTTGAGCATGGCCGGATAAATACTCTGGAAAGCATTCGCAAGGGTGCAAACATTGCCACAACCAAAACTGAAAAGTTTGGGCCTTATAAAGTGCAAGGAAAAGTGGAAAGATAATGAATATATTTTCCTTACTATGGTTGAAAGATATTGACCCGAGGCGCTACGCCATCACGCGTATAGGATTCGCATTACTATTTTTTTTTCACTTTCTTCACTTATTGCCTTACAGGGAAACCATTCTTAGCAATGTAGGAATGAGTCAGCCATCAGTTGCCCGAATTGGTTTCCACGAATTAACTGGCGGTACCTCGATTTCACTTTTTAACCATTTCCAATCTTCCTCTGAAATCACAGTTGTCTTAATTATTGCCATCATCGCATCTTTAATCCTGGCATGGGGAAAATGGGCTAGAATTGCTCTATTTGTCTGTTTCTTTGTGCAACTCTCTATCGTCCATAGAGCCCCAGCCTCAACGACGGGGTGGGACTCCATTTTAACAAATTTTGGATTTATCCTTCTCTTCAGTCCACTTGGTAAGGAATGGACTCCGTGGAATCTCTATAAAAAATGGAATAAAAAACAAATTGTTCCTTATAATCCTCGGTACGGATTAGTACTAATTCAGATTCAAGTATTTATTATTTATTGGCATACAGTCATACAAAAGTTAGGCGATCATTACTGGGCAAAAGGAGAATCCATTACCTATTTTTTACTATCCCATCATGCAAGATTTACAGGTTCCTGGCCAATCGCCTGGCATGACTTACTCGATAAGATTAATTATTTGACTCTGATCATTGAATTAGCAATACCTGTCTTATTATGGATACGGAACACAAGAAAATTAGGCTTGTGGCTTGGCATAGGATTGCATCTGAGCATTACCATTCTAGGAATTAACCTAGCTCTCTTCAGCCTCACAATGATCGCATCTTATTTGGCTTTCATCGATCCATGGGTGACACATTCCAAGTTAATAAATTCTAGTAAATGAGTATCTATTAGTCTAAGCACATTTGTCTTAGTGCCTCTTCGTAATTGGCAAAATCTTCGAAAAGAAGATCCGGATCATGATTAGCAAGCTCCTTGTGAGAAATTGATCCGCTAGCAACAGCAACGGCTTGAGCGCCCATTGCGCGTGCACAATAAATGTCTTTAGGTGTATCACCAATTACAGTGACTGAAGCTCTGGCCAGCTCAAGGCCATAATAAGAACCTGCTCTTTTTAAAGCAATCGAGCCAAGCTCATTCCGGTCATGATGATCATCCCCATAAGCACCAAAACAAAAATGTTTATTCACTCCATATTTTTTTAGCTTTAATTCTGCACCAGCAGCAATATTACCCGTTAAAAGACCAAGTATCAGCTTACCTTTATTCGCTTGGCAAGAAAGCTTCTCGAGTAATTCTGCAATGCCCGGCATAAGAAAACCTGAGAAGCTTTGATCAGATAAGTTGTTTTCAAGGCACTGAATATATTTTGCAAAAAATGATTTACGGTCAGTTACTGTATCTTCAATTCCAAGTGCTTTAAAAATCTCAATTACAAGGCCAGAATCTGTGCTACCGGCCATCTCCAAATGTAAGGAACCTCCACATTTCCTTAATTGAGAAGGGTAATTTTCCTCAATAGCATTATAAAATGCCTTTATTCCTGCGCCTCCTGTACTTAATAAAGTACCGTCAATATCAAAAAGAATGACCCGCGGAAGATCCGGCATTATGGACTCTTAATAGAATAAATGCCTAGCCTCGCTTAAGTTTTGGTCGACCATCATCTTCTTCTAACATCGCAATTTCATCAACAACATCTAAGTGGTGATGATCCTCGTTAGGTCTTTCAAATTCTTCTTCACCGTCATTCTCTTCATCAAATTCATCATCCTCTTCATCAGGCAAATCATCATGATTTTTAAATTTAGGTTTTTGTAAATGTTTAGGTAGAGGAGAAAGCATCATAGTAATGTTTCTACCGGTCAGCTTCGGCTCCATATCAATATGCGCAACGCCGGAAAGATCCTCTTTAACTTCTTTCATCAATTCAAACCCAACTTCCTTATGTGCCATCTGACGACCACGGAACATTAATTGAATTCGCACCTTATCTTCACCCATTAGAAATGACTCAGCACGGGTGACTTTCATATTATAATCATTTGCGCCAATACCTGGCCTGAACTTAACCTCTTTAAGACGGTGTGTCTTTTTGGGTTGTTCTTTTTTGAGCTTCTTCTGATCGTACTTATACTTACCGTAATCAACAATCTTACATACCGGCGGGCGAGCATTAGAAGAAACCTCAACGAGATCAAGGCCCAAACTTTTTGCCTTTCTTATAGCTTCATGAGTATCAATCACACCTAGCTGCTTCGCTCCATAAATGACTCGAACCTTGGGAACTCGGATACGATCATTGACCCTATCCCTGGGAGCCCATTTCCTGAAGTTTTTCTTTTTTGGTCTAGCGATAACTGTTCCTTCTTTTTATATGTTAGCGAAACATCTGATCATATGTTTCTTGGGATCTACTCACGCACGAAAAATTAAATAATAGCATCAAAAAATTAATTAATAGCCTTGATCAAAGTGTACGTGAACTGACTTCCTCCGTGAACTTAGATATAAAGTCTTCGGGGGATAATGCACCGAGATCACCGCGTTTGCGGTGACGGACTGAGATAGTGTTGTTTTCAACTTCATTAGCGCCAATAATTAACATATATGGAATCTTTTCAAGCTGAGCAAGCCTAATTTTTGCTCCAATCTTCTCTGCGGAGTCATCCATGGACGCTCTTGCACCTACTCCAAGTAGTGTATTTAGCCGTTCACGAGCCTGTTCAGAAAACTTTTCCGAGATCGGCAGGACCCTGACCTGTTCAGGTGAGAGCCAGGTCGGAAAGGCACCTTCGAAGTGCTCTATTAATACCGCAACGAATCTCTCAAGAGACCCGAAAGGTGCTCGATGAATCATTACTGGACGGTGCGGCTTATTATCTCTGCCTATGTAACTTAGGTCGAATCTTTCAGGTAAATTATAGTCAACCTGGACAGTTCCTAATTGCCACTCACGCCCAATAACATCTTTAACGACAAAATCGATTTTTGGACCATAAAATGCAGCCTCCCCTGATTCTTCAGTGAAGGGAACGTCCAAAGAACTGGCAGCTTCACGCAAAGCTGATTCGGCACGGTCCCAATTATCTGGATCACCAACGTATTTACTAGAATCAACATCTCTCAATCCAACCCTAACACGATAATCAACGATTCCGAGAGTGCTTAACACTACCTTGACCAGTTCAAGGCACCCTATTATTTCATCCTGAACCTGATCATCAGTACAAAACAAATGTGCATCGTCCTGAGTAAATGATCTTACCCGAGTCAGACCTCCAAGCTCCCCTGACTTTTCCCAACGGTATACCGTTCCAAATTCAGCTAAACGGACAGGAAGGTCACGATAACTGTGATGATCACTCGAATATATTTTTATATGATGAGGACAATTCATCGGCTTAAGTAGAAACCCATCAGTCTCACCGGACTTAAGCCGATTAGTCAATTCGCCACAGGAACAACCCTCATCAGCCAAGGCTGACATTGATTCTCGGTCAACGATAGGAGAAAACTGACTCTCTTCGTAATAAGGAAAGTGTCCGCTTGTTCTATACAAATCCAGCTTACCAATATGCGGAGTATACACCTGACTATAACCTGTTTTATCTAACTCTCCTGCAATGAATTTTTGTAATTCATTACGAATAATAGATCCTTTGGGCTTCCATAAAACGAGTCCCTGCCCAACCGATTCATCAAAATGGAATAAACCTAAATCACGACCCACTTTGCGATGATCACGTTTTTTTGCTTCCTCTAATTGTTCTAGGTATTCATTAAGTTGAGTCTTATTTTTGAAGGACGTACCATAAATTCGTTGGAGCTGGGAATTATTCGAATCCCCTTTATAAAATGCGCTTGCTACTGACATCAGCTTAAAAGCTTTGCAATTGCCAGTCCGGGGAACGTGTGGTCCGGCACAGAGATCCCAAAAATCCCCATTTTTGAAAATCGAAATTTCTTCTCCTTCAGGAATGTCTTCTAATAAATCAATCTTAAAGGTCGATGACGTGCTCCTTTCACTCAGGGCAGCTAACCGGCCACTCTGAGCTAAATTGAGAGCATCTTCCCGTGAAACAATCATTCGTTCAAAGGGCTGATTCTCTTTGACAATTTTAAGCATTTCTTCCTCGATCTTTTCAAAGTCCTCAGGAGAGATCCGATGTTCCAATTCAACATCATAATAATATCCATTTTCAACTGGAGGACCCGCAGCAAATTGTGACTCTGGCCAAATTTTTGCGATGGCAGTTGCAAGAATATGGGCAGTAGAATGCCTTAGTCGCTCAATGTCTGACATTTGTGAACGCTCTTCTAGTGTCTTTCTATCGTTACCTTCTGCCATAATGTGAAAGATAACCCCTTAACCACCTGACAGACATTTACAACTTGAAACCCGCCAAGATATGAGGATTGTACTGTGGCTACGGGGTGTAGCTCAGCTTGGTCAGAGCGCCTGCTTTGGGAGCAGGAAGCCGTAGGTTCGAATCCTATCACCCCGACCATTTTTTATTTATATTGAATATTTTAACTGTTTTTTGCGAAAATAGCTTAGGAAAGTTTCAATTCTCAAGTGCAAAACACTGAACCGCTGTTAATCAAAGTTAAAGAGTCTTTTGACTCTGCAAAATGGCAATTCAGAGAGGTGCCCGGAAAAAAGGTAATTGAATCTGAATTCGAGGCGCACCATGCAAAAGTTCCTCTACATGTCCAAGTATTTGAGGAACTAGAAACCATTTCAGTTGTTTCTAAGCTATCTTTTAAAGTGGATTCAGCAACGCAGGCCCCCATCCATGAAGCTCTAATGCGAACGAACATTACTCTTAGCATCGGTAACTTCGAAGCGAATCCAGAAAATGGTGAAGTTTTTTTCAGAATCACTAATGTTTTTTCTGGTGGGCAACGTGATGTTGAAGTAATCACGAGTTTGGTACGCACTGCCATAGTGGAAATGGATCGCATTACTCCTTACCTTGCAGAAATCATAAGCAATCCAAATCAGTCCATTTCTGATCTCCTTG
>Ga0315334_10002304_pt1 | contig 11943 bp, 10 predicted proteins | sample M150034915metaG_FD_205555 | JGI IMG/M metagenome (GOLD analysis project Ga0315334, IMG submission 205555) | Ammonia-oxidizing marine archaeal communities from Monterey Bay, California, United States - M1 500m 34915 | ecosystem: Environmental > Aquatic > Marine > Intertidal zone | place: USA... | reverse complement strand
CTGTGATGGGAAGAATCTATTTCCACTCAAGAATGAAGAAGTATTTCAAGAAGTACCCACATACATTGAAAGTAATCCTATGATTGATATGAGATCAAACGATGTTATTGGTATTAGAACTTCTAATTTCAAATATTTTAGAGATAAAGATTCTAAAGAGAAACGAGTACATTTGTATGATTTATCAAAGGATCCATTAGAAGAAAATAACTGTGCTTCAGAAAATAGAATGAAAGTTTCTGAAATGGAAGAAATTTTACAGAATCTACTAAGAAGTACAAAAAAAATTGAATATAATGAAGATGATCTATCCTCAAACGAAATAGAAAATGAGTTAAGGAAAATGGGGTATATGTAACTAGTATGAAAAATATAGGATTCAAATATGAGGGAAAAATGCGTGATTTTCTATGTGATGAAAAAGAAAATAGATTTGATGTGGTTTTCTTAAGTTTGTTAAAATATGATGGTTTTAGGAAGGATACGAAATGAAATATAAAATAATTGTATGGATTGGTACTGATTTCACACAATATCTTATGTCATATTTCCTTCAAAATAGTTTAGATTGTGAATTATATGCTATTATAGACACAACATCGAAAATAAAACCATATTTTGAAAATCAAACTCTTGTGAAGTTTAAAAAAATATGGTTTTATCATGATAGAATTAACACACAAAATCTAAATCCTGATCTTGAATATCTTAAAAAATTTGAAGAAACTTATAATATCAAATTATGGAAACTTGCAATTAATGAAAGAATTTTTTACAGATTCAATGATTATCACAAGTTTTCAAGAAATGAAATACTTTCAATTGAAGAGCAATCATGTAAATTATTTGAAGAAATAATCGCTGAAATTCGACCTGATTTTTTTATCACAAAAGAAACCGCATTCCATCACTTGGAGCTATTCTATCAAATGTGCCTGAAAAGTAATATACGCGTTTTAATGCTCAATTCGCCAAATCTAGGAAAATTTGCAATGATAACTAGTAAATGTAGAATTCCTGATTTCATAAAAAATTATGAGAAAACATCAATAAAAAATCGAGACTTTAATGAATTAAGAACTTTTCTTGAAAAACTTGAAACAGGTCGTTCCATACAAAATTACTTGGCTAGACATGGTGGAACAAAATATGATTCTTTTTTTGCTGTATCTAAATTTCTAAAATCTGATAATTCTACTGAAAGAACTAACTATCCTTACTATGGAAGAACAAAACTTGATGTTGTAAAAAATGAATTTCTCAGCTCTCAAAATAGACGAAAAAGAAAATCATTCATTGATAAAAAACTTATTAAAGATGTGAATCTGAAATGTAAATTTGTATATTTTCCACTATCTGTAGATATGGAAAGAAATCTATTAATCGCTGCGCCGTTGTTCACAAATCAAATTGAAATCCTAAGATATATTGTGAAATCACTTCCTATCAATTATCAGTTATTTGTAAAAGAAAATCCTTCACAATCAAGCAGAGATTGGAGAAGTTTAGAAGAATATGATGAAATTATCTCTATACCAAATCTGACACTAATACATCCATCATTCTCATCACGAAAACTAATTGAGAATTCCGACTTGGTAATTAGCATTGGGGGTTCACCTGGGTTGGAAGCTGCATTCTATGAAAAACCCTCAATAACATTTTCAGAAATTGGATATGACATTCTTCCATCTGTATTTAGAGTGCAAAATATAGATGAATTGTCAAATACCATAAAAACTGCTCTAAACACAAAAGTTTACTCGCAAGATCTTGATAGATATATTTCACTTCTTGAAAATGAAATGTTCTCTTTTGATTCCTTTGAATTCGCCTCTGATCTAAAAGATGAACTATTTCTTGGTGGAAATTTACATGATAATGAAATCTCTGAAAAACAAATTAAAAAAATCATAAAAAAACATGAAATATTATTAAAAAATTTAACAAATGAACATATTAAAAAAATTAATTATGATAAAAAAACAAAAAATTAGTAAATACTATTTAAGAATAAATTGGATTTAGATATTTGATGAAAGCACTAGCTGAAATAATATGCATCATACCCGCAAGAATGGGTTCTAAAGAAATTCCAATGAAAAATATTGTTGAGCTTAATGGAAAACCTCTACTATTTTATTCAATAAGATCTGCTATTAAATCAAAATTTATTTCAAGGACAGTAATTTCTACAGATAATCTGAAAATTGCTAATATTGCAAAAAAATTTGGTGCTGAAGTTGTTAAAAGACCAAAAAGATTGGCAAATGGGAAACTACCAATGGAACCAGTTATCGAACATGTTTTAGAAACATTACAAAAAAAAGAAAATTACTGTCCAGAAATAATAGTAGTTTTACCAAATACATCTCCATTAAGAACTTCAGTCCATGTGGATAAAGCTTTAAAGAAATTTTGTAGTGGGAACTATGATTCATTAACAAGTGGCTTCAGAGGAATAAAATTCATGTGGAAACATGATGGAAAATTTATTCTTCCATTAAATAACGATCCAAAAAATAGACCAAACAGACAAGATGTAAAAAATCAATTTATTGAGAATGGTGCAATTCACATCACTAAATACAAATCTTTTATGAAAAATAAATGTCGACTATCAGGAAAAATTGGTATTTTTGAAATGCCAGAACATCTTTCCTTTGAAATTGATTCAATTTATGATTTAAAAATTGTAGAATTTCTATTAAAAAACAAATTAACTTCTGATTAAGTCAACAAGGTTGATCAGATTACTTAGTGAGAGTGTTGGCAAATCGTGACTAAAATAAAATTATAAAATAAAAATGAATTACACGTGTAATTATCAAATTTAGATTAAATATTATGAAGATAATATTTATTCTAGTTTAGTTCGTAAATTATTATATTGAAATCATTAAAAATTTTTTTAGGAGATTTAACTTATGATACCATTACACTTGCAACAGAAGCATTTCCATTAAATATTGGATTTGTGGCATCATATTGTTTATCTAAATATCCAAATAATGTTGATATTAAATTATTCAAATATATTGATAAAATTGAAAAAGCAATAAAAGAAAATCCTCCAGATGTTTTAGGATTAAGTAATTATGCTTGGAACAGAAGAATTGGATTAAAAATTTTTAGAATTTTTAAAAAAAATAATCCAAATGGCATAACAGTTTGGGGAGGACCAAATTTTCCTTTAGATCTAGAATCTCAAGAAATTTTTATGAAAGAACATCCTGAAGTGGATGTTTATGTTCCAGTTGAAGGCGAAGTAGGTTTTTCAAATTTAATTGGAAAAATATTAGAAAAAAATAACAAAGATGAATTCTTTGAAAATCCTATTGATGGATGTATTATTCGAAATAAACAAGGTAATTTACAATATAGTAATCCAGGAATTAGAATCAAAAGTCTTGATGAAATTCCTTCTCCATATACAAGTGGATTATTAGATGAATTCTTTGATGGAAAATTATCACCAATGTTTCAAACAAATAGAGGATGTCCATTTTCATGTTCATTTTGTGTTGATGGTTCTGATGTAGTAATGCAAGTAAATAATTTTGGTATGGAACGAATTAAAAATGAACTAAATTACATAGCAGAGCATGTACCAAAAAATACACATAGTTTGTTTATTAGTGATCTAAATTTTGGAATGATTCCAAGAGATATAGAAATTTGTAAAATTCTTGCAAAATTAAAAGATACACATGGTTTTCCTACTCAAATTCAAGCAACAACAGGTAAAAATTCTAAAGAAAGAATAATCAATGCAATAAAAGAATTGCATGGTGCATTAAGAATTTATATGTCAGTACAATCGTTAGATGAAAAAGTTCTAACAAATATTAGAAGATCAAATATTAGTCCACAAGAATTAATTGCGTTGGCACCAACAATTAAAGAAGCAAATTTAAGAACTACTTCAGAAGTAATTTTAGGTTTACCAGGAGAATCATATCAAAGTCATGTTCAAACTTTAAGTGATTTAGTAAAAGCAAAGATGGACGATATTCAAGTCTATACATGTATGATGTTGGATGGTGCAGAAATGAATACACCTAAAGAAAGAGAAAAATGGGGATTAAAAACTAAATTTCGATTACTTCCAAGAGACTTTACTAAATTATCAGATGGAAAAAATGTAATGGAAATTGAAGAAGTGGTAGTAAGCTCAAATACATTAACATTCAAAGAATATGTTGAATTACGATTACTAGCTTTTGCTATATGGGTAACAAATAAAGGAATTGTATATGATCCTATTTTAAAATTTTTACGACAAAATGAAATTGATGTTTTTGAATTATTTAACAGAATCCATAAAAATTTAGAATTTGCATCATCAAGTATTAGACAAGTCTTTAAAGAATTTGAAGATGCAACAATTAATGAATTATGGGACACTCCCGAAGAAATTGAAAAGAACTATCAGAATGAAAAAGAATATCAAAAATTACTAGATGGGAAAGATGGAATAAATGTAATGTATTATTTTCATGGTAAAATTGTATCTTCAAATATGGATGATTGGACAAACTATACATTAAAAATTGCCGAAGACTTACTTTTAGAAAATAAAATAATGGATGAAGAAATATCTGAACAATTTAATGATATTGCAAATTATTGTAGGGGAATATCACATAACCCGTTGGGAGGGAATCGTAGTTTAACAAATCCAAAATTTAATTTTAATTATGATATTCAAAAATGGCTAAATGAAAATAATGATAAAAATTTAAAGGAATTTAAATTTTCAAGAACTGAAATGGAATTTATACTATCAAATGAACAAATCCAATTAGTAGAGGATAAACTTACAATTTTTGGAAACACTCCATCAGGAAGAAGTCAGGCAATCAAGAGAATCCCAATTCAAATGTTATGGCGAAGACCAATAAAATCCAAAAAAGATCTAAAGGAAGAAAAAGATGAGTGTCTTTTTGTTCTTAATGACATTTAAACGAGTATTAATCAATAATAAATCTAATAATTAGATGAAATTTAAAAAAAACAAATTGAAAATTGATGATTCAGTAGAGACTCAGATGTATGATCTAATGGTAGAATTATTTCCAATATGTCGAAGTATTACAGGGGATGGTGTGAGAAAAACATTTGATGTTTTAAAAAAAATTATAAAAATCACCACATATGAAGTTTCTACTGGAACCAAAGTTTTTGACTGGACAATTCCTAAAGAGTGGAATATAACTGATGCATATATCATAGATCCTAATGGTAAAAAAATTCTTGATTTTCATAAATCCAATCTACATGTCATACAATATAGTACTCCCATCAATAAAGAGATAGAATTAGATGAGCTAAAATCACATATACATACTATACCAAATAAACCAAAGTCGATTCCCTACATAACATCTTACTATAATGAAGACTGGGGGTTCTGCATGACAAATGAGCAGTTCAACAAATTAAAAGATGGTGTTTACAAAGTAGTAATTGATTCTAAATTAAAAGATGGTTCTCTTACTTACGGTGAATATTATATTGAAGGTAAAACAAAACAGGAAGTAATTTTTTCAACATACATATGTCATCCATCTCTATGTAATGATAATCTATCAGGCATTATACTATTAGTGTTCCTAGCTCAGTTTTTGCAAACACAGAATTTAACTTATTCATATAGATTTATTTTCGTACCAGAAACAATCGGTGCAATCACCTGGCTAAATAAAAATGAGGCTGGATTAGATTACATAAAACATGGGCTATTAGTTACATGTGTAGGTGACCCTGGAAATTTTACATATAAAAAAACACGTCAAGAGAATGCTGACATAGATAAAATAGTAATAAACACACTAAAAAAACTAAAATTAAATTTTAACGTTCAAGATTTCTTCCCTTATGGAAGTGATGAACGACAATTCTGCTCACCAGGCTTTAATTTACCAGTAGGATCATTGATGCGCACTCCTTATCGTCAATTTGTTCAATATCATTCATCAGAAGATAATTTGGAATTTGTAAAAAAAGAATCGTTACTAGAATCATTAAAAGTGTATTTAGAAGTGGTTTCTGCAATTGAAAATAAAGAAGATATACCAGATCTGGAAGTAAAAAAAATAGAAAGTGATGCTGATACTGAAATTTTCATAAATACAAATCCAAAGTGTGAACCACAATTAGGTAGGCGTGGAATATACAGGAATTTTGGATTTGGGCGATTAGATGTTGAATCAGATGAGACTGAAAAATTTGAATTATCAATATTCTGGATTCTTAATTACTCTGACGGTAACCATTCATTAGAATACATATCAAAAAAATCAGGAATCGACTTAGACATTCTTAGACAAACTGCATTAAAATTACTAAAATGTAATTTGCTAGAAAAAGTAAATCGTGAATCAAACTGATAAAACAATATAACAAGTAAAATATTAGAAAAAGTCACGATTAGTATGAATTTTCTTAAAGTTCCAAAGAAAAATAAAATTAAATTTGTACTTCTAGGATCTGGAAAACCATTATGTGATCTGTGTGACTTGTTAATTAAAAATAAATTTGTGAAACCAATTATTGTAACACATCCAAAAAGATTTCATAAACGAGATGAAAAACTCTTAAGCCATTCAAAAACTTACTCAAGCGTATTTGAATATTCAAAAAAAAATAATATTGAATTGATTCAGGCTGAAAAAGTAAATGATGCAAAATTGATCATGTTACTATGTAAAAAAAAATGCTCTGCCGCCTTTTCAATTTCATGCAGATCAATAATTAAAAAACCATTTTTAGATGCATTCAATGGACTAGTTTTCAATATACATCCAGCATATCTGCCTGAAGAAAGAGGTGGTGCAATAATTAGCTGGAGAATACTGAATAATAAAAAATATGTTGCCGCAACACTACATCAAATTGACGAAGGAATAGACTCAGGCCCAATAATAATTCAAAAAAAGAAGAAATTGAATATTAGAAATCCATTTCTTGAGGACTATATATTACAAACAAATGATTTGTACATAAAACTATTTTCTATATTTATTCAAAAATTAGGTAGTAAATTAGAACTGAAATCTCAGAATCAGAAACGGGCGTCTTATTATTCTAGATTATATACTGAGATTAATGGAGCCATAGATTGGAACTGGTCTAATGTGGAAATTGAGTCATTCATAAATGCATTTGGAAGTCCATATCCTGGTGCATTTACTTTTCTAAACAACAAAAAAATATCAATTCTTGAAGGAAAATCTGAAAAATCTAATGAACAATTTCACCCATTTCTTTATGGAAGAATAATTCAAAAATTTCAAGATGATTCTGTTCGTGTTGTTACTAAGAAAGGATTTTTAAGAATTAAAAAAATAGCGATAAATGGGACAATAACTTCACCCTCTGAAATTCTTCAATTAGGAAATATCCTTTATACACCATCTGAAGTGTTACATGAAAGCAAAATAAAAATAACGAATGTTAGAAATATGAAAGCAAAGTTTGAGAATAAGAAATAAGATGGGATTTTTTAATATAGAACGATCAAATGAATTAAAAAAACGAGCCAGAAATGTCATTCCTCATCAAACAGGTACTTTTAGTAGAGCTGCTAGTTCATTTGTCGAAGGTGTTTTTCCTACGTATATTCAAACAGCTAACGGTTCACATTTTACTGATGTAGATGGTAATGTTTTTTTAGATTACTTGTTAGGGATTGGTCCAATTACACTTGGATATAATTACAAAGTTGTTAATGAAGCTGTATTATCACAGCTACAAAAAGGGATTCTTTTTTCTTTACCTCATCCTATTGAAGTAGAACTTTCTGAATTGATGTGTGATATCATTCCTCATGCAGATATGGTAAAATTTGAAAAATCTGGTTCTAATGCAGTTACTGCTGCAGTAAGAGTTGCACGGTATAAAACAAAACGTGACAAAATTGCATATTGTGGTAGTGGAGGAGTATGGCATGATTGGCAAGCTGCAATGGTTAGTCGTGATGGTGGAGTTCCAGAATTTAACAAAAAACTAATTAAAATATTTGAATATAATGATGATGAAGGCTTAGAGCAAATTTTTGAAGATAATCCAAATGAAATTGCAGCAATTGTATTAGAGCCAACAATTTATGAAAAACCATCAAGTGAGTTTTTGAAAAAAGTTAGAAAAATTGCAGATAAGAATAACTCTCTTTTAATTCTAGACGAAATTGTTACTGGATTTAGATTTGATTTAATGGGAGCTCAGAAAATGTTTGGAATTAAAGGGGATCTAGTATGTTTTGGGAAAGGGATGGGGAATGGTTTACCCATTACAGCCATTACAGGACCAGAAGAGTTTATGAGGCTTTTTGATGATTTATGGGTTTCATCAACCAACAATAGTGAAACGTTGTCTATAGCTGGAACTATCGCAACGATAAATGAAATGAAATCTAAGAATACTATAGAACAGTGTTGGAAAATAGGTGCTGAACTTTTTGATAGTTGGAATAAAATAACATCCAAGTATAATTTGAATGCAAAAATGAATGGATATCCAATTAGAATGAAGTTAGAATGTTTCGATTCAAAAAATAACCCTTCTATCGATCTTAAATCTTTAATGTTACAAGAAATGGTGAAAAAAGGAATTTTTATGTCACCCGGAGTTACTTTCATTTCATATTCACATACCTCAAAAGACATTGAATTTACTTTACAATGTTTAGATGAAATTTGTAAAAATATCTCTACAAATATTACCGAAAATGAATATAATCGTCATTTAGAAGGAAATGTTCCTAAAACAATTTGGAGTATGAAAATTCCTCCAACAAAAAAACATGATTGATTTCTTGGTTTAAACAAACTATTAAGTTATAATTTTTTTGTCATTTTTTAAGGATTTTAAATATCCCTCATCTCTAATAATTTTATTATTAATTTGTAATAAAGTTGGTTCATTTTTTAGAATTTTCAAAATTTCATCCATTGAAAAAATAAATTTTGGACTCAATTTTTCAAAAATTTTTTTTACAAAGACTAGATCTTCTTTTTCATCAACACACCATCTCATTTGAGAAAGATCAACATTGTTTTGAAAATTGAACAACTTGAATTTTTGGGGATTTTTTGATATGTATGGGGTCACATGTTCTAATTCAGAAGACAATTTTGAATTTAATATGGCTGATCTTAATGCAGTGTAGGAAAATATTTCAATATCTAATCCGTCAGGAAATGTAGGAATCATACGATTTGAAATATAATCGTAATCATGTTCCAAAAAAAACTTAATCATTTCATCTATCAAAAAAGGATCTATCAATGGACAATCTCCTGTTATCCTAATTATTGGATCTGCATTAATTTGTGAAGCACAATCATAAAAACGCTTTAGGACATTATTTTCATCTCCTGTGATACCTATTACTCCTAATTCATTTGCAATATCTAATAATTTTTTATCTTCATCAAGTTTGGTAGTTACTAAAGCAATCTGATTAACCAGATTCGTTTGTTTTACTCTATTTACGACATGCCAGATCATCGGCTTTCCTTCTATTTTTTTTAGTACTTTTTGTGGAAATCTTGATGAGCCAACTCTTGCCTGGATAAGTACTGTAACGTTATGCATTTTATTTAATTATTTTAATTAGTTTCAGTAATAATTCTTACTGAGCTATTGATTTAAAACATTTTTAAAAATGTGTAGTAAGAATGCGTATATTGGAATATTGTGATAAAAATGAATGTTAAGAAATTATTTGATATGTCGGGAAAGACAGTCATAATTACTGGTGCGGCAGGACTTTTAGGGTCACAATATGCTGAGGGATTAATTAATTCTGGAGCAAATGTAGTCTTAGCAGATCTAAATTACAAACTGTGCAAAGAAATTCGTGAGAGATTAGTTAAGAAAAAAGATTCAAAAGCATTAGCAGTGAAGTTGGATCTTACGGATAAAAAATCGATTCAAGATATGGTAAAAAAAGTTATAAAAAAATATTCAACGATTAATGTTTTAATCAATAATGCTGCAGATCAAGGAGATAGTAGATTAAGAAAAACTCCATTTGAAGAGTTTCCTCTGAAAAATTGGAATCATGCAATAGATGTTAATTTAACTGGAGTTTTTTTGTGTTGTCAAGAGATCGGAAAAGTTATGGTAAAACAACGTAATGGAATAATAATCAACATATCATCTACATACGGGATTGTAGCTCCTGACCAAAGAATCTATGGAAAAAGTGGACAAAATTCAGCTGCATTTTATGCAGCAACAAAGGGTTCAATAATTAATCTTACAAGATACCTTGCAGCATATTGGCAAGGTAAAGGAATTAGAGTGAACACATTGTCTCCAGGAGGAGTAGAAAAAGGTCAGGATAAAGATTTCATAAAAAAGTATTCTTACAAAACTATACTTGGTAGAATGGCAAAGAGAGATGAATATGTGGGTCCTATTTTATTTTTAGCATCTGATGCATCATCATACATGACGGGTTCAAATTTAATAGTGGATGGTGGCTGGACCGCATGGTAAATTTTTAATAAATTTTCTTTAATAATTTTTTTTCAATCTTAGTATTTCTTTTCAACAATACTGGAATTTTATCATTCATTTTTTTTAACATTCTTTTTTATTTTGAATAAAAGATCTGTAGTTCTTATACTAGTTTCAAATAATTCATTTTTAAAAGGAATTTTTTGTGTCACATGTGAGATAAAAAATCCAATCGATTTTTTTAGAGATGTACTATGATCTTGTTGCATATTAAATTTTTTTCTTAGTATTATAGGAGGAGTGATGAAAAGATTATTTTTATCAAATGTATTTCTTGGGCTTCTAATTTCTAATGTATTATTTTTTATCATCAGATAACCATTTGTGCCAATTACAGATAATTCTCCAAGAAATGGAGTCGTATATGAATTCATTATGGATATATTGAAATTTTTGTATTCAAATAACAAGTGTGAAGTATCATATGATGTACCATTTTTAGAGATTATTTTTGGAAAATAGAATTGGTTTTTTGCTGTTCCAAAATTTTTAATTATTAAATCAAGATAATGGATGGAAACAGTATCTAATAGAGTATGTTTATTTTTAGTACCATTTGAACGCCAAGAACCAATATACTCTTTCTTAAATGCCAGACCTTGCGATGCAACAATTTCGATTTTTACAATCTGACCAAGTTGTTTAGAATTTGAATATTTTTGCAGTAATTTATCTAATTCACTAAATCTATAGTTAAAATTAAAAAAGATTTTTCTTTTTTTATTAATTTTCAATTTTTTTAATTTGTTTAATTCGTTGATATTAGATACAGGAGGTTTTTCACAAAAAATGTAACCTGAAAAAGTTTCTAATTTTTTTATATATTGATAATGAGTATCATTAGGAGAAGATATGATTATAGCATCACATGATAGTAAATCTGTAAAGTAGTTTGTGCATCTTTTATCATTAAACTTCTTTTTTGGATGAAAAATATATTTTATTTTTGATTTAGGATTTGTTTCAATTAATGAAATCAAACGTTTTGCATGATTTTGATATCCAATAATACCTACAGAAACTACCAATTTGAACAACGATCACATGGAAAACATTCACTACGTTTACCAGAAAGATGAGAACTCCTTAGATTTTTGTATAATTCTCCATTCCAGATTTCTTTAATGTTGTTTTTGTTGATGTTACCAACTTCTAATTCACTCTTATAATCAACATCACAAGGATTACATTTTCCATCATACCAGACATACATTTCTCCCCAAAGAAATTCACATGGATTTTTTCCACTAATATCTATTGGATTATTATAAGTATCCCAACGTTGTTGTGCATGAAATAAAATCACACTATCTACATAAGGCTCCCAAAAATTTTTTATTTCTTCTGCATTTTGTTCTTTATTAACAATCATGCCACTGATTCGTGTTGAACATCTTGAATCAGGATAATTTT
>Ga0315334_10002303_pt1 | contig 11944 bp, 12 predicted proteins | sample M150034915metaG_FD_205555 | JGI IMG/M metagenome (GOLD analysis project Ga0315334, IMG submission 205555) | Ammonia-oxidizing marine archaeal communities from Monterey Bay, California, United States - M1 500m 34915 | ecosystem: Environmental > Aquatic > Marine > Intertidal zone | place: USA... | reverse complement strand
CATCACCATCCAGGTTGAGAATGAAACGTGGCGACTCGCCTGCGCCAACGAGATGCCTGGCCATCAAAGCCGGCAGTCATCTGAGGCGAGCGGCGGTGGCCTGAATCTCGAAGCTTGAGTGGGCTGTCGCAGAACAAAGATCACCAGAGAATATCGAAATTACACCATATTGACGGCATTTCCTTGCTTTACAGCGTGTTTTGCTGAGTCTACGGCGATTCGTTGCATTTCTGGAAGTTGTCGAGTTGCTCGTCAAGCGCTATCCTTATGGTCAGCGGTTCTGCTTCTGGACCCGCTGGTTTTACATGTGAATTGAGGATTGGTGATGATGCGGTTTTTCTTGATGCTTCTCGCTGCTGCTTTTGGGGTTAGTGCGGTTCGGGGATTTGCTCAGACTACGAAACCCGATGCTGTTGTCGAGGCGAAATCTGAAGGTGAGATACAGGCAAAGCCGACAAGCGGGAAAAATCAGAAGCAGAAGAAAAAACTCTATTTGCGGATCAACAAATCAGACAAAGGTGAGCCGCTTGCTTTACAGACTGCGATTGTGAGATACGTCGGCAAGAAGGGCACCAAGCACGCCGGCAGAATTGTCGACCTGGTTGGGGTCGTCCATATCGGACAGCGCGAATACTACGATGATTTGAATAAGCGATTGGGGAAATACGATTCGGTGCTCTACGAGTTGGTTGCACCTGACGGAACACGCATTCGGCCGGAAGATCTCCAGAAACGCAAGTCACTGCTCAGCTCAATGCAAACTGGCATGAAGGACATGCTGAATCTTGAATACCAGTTGGAATTGATTGACTACTTGGCCGAGAATTTTCGGCATGCCGACATGAGTCCCAAAGAGTTTGCAGAAGATCTCGATCGACGGGGTGATAGCGTTTGGAAGATGGTCGCTCGAATGATGGGGGCTGGAATGGCGTCGCAGGCTGGTGGAAATGATGCCGGAATGCTTTTCGCTCTGTTGAGCGGCGATCGCTCGAAACGCATGAAGCAAACGATGGCGAAGCAACTGGTGGATATTGAGGTTGTGACTGCCGGGATGGATGATGCCAACGGTGAGAATACAATTATCAAGGGTCGTAATGCGAAAGCGTTCAGCATTCTCAAAGATGAACTCGGCGGTGATTCTAAACGGATTTCCGTTTTCTATGGTGCCGGACACCTGCCAGACATGGCTAAGAGGCTCGAAGCAGAGTTTGAGATGACGGAGCGTAAGACGACTTGGCTGGATGCCTGGGACCTTACTCGCAACTAAGTGCGGTTGCGAACTCGCGACGGCTTGCTAGTTCGCTGCTTGCATACCATCAAGCAATGCGGCTGCAGCGTCGCTCTTGTTCAAGACATAGTAGTGGATGCCCGGTACTTGCTGATCCATCAGGTCTCGGATTTGGGCTCTCGCGTGGTCGACGCCGATTTGGAACTGACCGGCAGGATCATCCGTTGCCGTCATTGCCGCTGTCAGAACTGAGGGAATCGCCGCTTTGCACATGTTGGCGATACGCTTTGCTTGCTTGAAATTTGTGACCGGCAGGATGCCCGGGACAATTGGGATTTTGATTCCTGCTGACTCGCAATTGTCACGGAAACGATAGTAGTCGCTGTTGTCGTAGAACAGTTGTGTAATGATGATATCTGCACCGGCGTCGACCTTGCGTTTCAGATTCTCAAGGTCGGTTTTTGCATCGGGGGCTTCCTGGTGAACTTCCGGGTAACCGGCAACCGCGATACCAAAATCAAATTTGGCACGGATCAGTTCCACCAATTCGTTGGCGTATTGGAAACCTCCGTCGACGGCTTGAAATTGGTCAGTCCCTTGAGGTGGGTCACCGCGGAGGGCGACGATGTAGTCGGTTCCCTGATCCTTTGCCTTACTGAGATACGCTTCCAGGTCGGCAACTGTTGAGTTCACGCAAGTCAGGTGGGATGCAACCGGAAGGTTTGTGATTTCGCGAACCTTTTGCAGCACATCAAGGGTGGCCCCTTGGGTGGAACCACCTGCGCCGTAGGTGCAGGTAAAAAATGCTGGATCGAACTGCTTGAGACGTGTGACGTTTTCGCACAGTGATTTCAGACCCGTTTCCGTTTTTGGCGGAAAAAGTTCAAAGGATATGGCGCATCGCGATGTCGCAAAGTGTGACGCGAGACTCATGGCGTGGCTTGTTGCAGGGTTGGAAGAAAAAATCTGTTCGACAAACGTGGAGATGAGGCCCTGTTGATGGCGTTCAGACGCTCCAAGGGACCCGTTTTCTTGGGTGCAGATTCACGGGAAATTTATCCCGCAGTAGAGATGTTAGTCCGATTCTGGGCGTTTTGCACCGGGCCAACGCTCGGGATCTGCTTTGCCGCTGACAACGACTCCTTTGCGGTTCCAGCCCAAGTATGCCATTACGCTGGCTGGGCAGTATCGCAGGGTTAGCCCGCAGCGTCGGCGTTGGCTGTTGTTGGGGGATGAACCGTGCACAAGCTGATCGCTGTGGATTGAAATCTGCCCCGCGACCAGAGGCGTAAGGCGGTGAGTTCCGTACTGTTCGGGGTTTTTGATGGATTGATCAAGCACGTTCCCTGAGGTAGACGATGACTGTTGAAAATCGATCAGACCATGTTGGTGTGAGCCCGTGTAGACTTCCATGCATCCGTTGTCCTGATCAGCATCGTCTATTGCTAGCCATACAGTGACTGCTTTGGTTGGCGTGAGAGGCCAGTAACTGCAGTCCTGATGCCAATCGACGTTCTTGCCATCCTTTGGCAGTTTGCAGAAAAAGTGAGTGCCCCAGCCGATCACGTCTTCACCCATCAGGTCGCGGACGTAGGAAACCAGTTTTGGATGGTTCAGCAGGTCCCAGATGGGAGCATGTTTCAGATGGGCGCTACTGATGGAGTAACTATCCCGTCCCTCTGCCAACGTTGTTTCGAGCAAGTGGTCAAAGTAGGAGCGGATTTCTCCGATCAATTGCTGATCAAACAGGTCGAGTGGTCCCAGATAGCCATCGCGGTTCCAGCTCTCGATTTGAACCGCGGACAGTGACGTTGGACTTTCGGCCGATGCCGGGAAAAAACGAATTTCCCGCTCTACCGTCTCGATCGAGGTACGGTCGGGAACAATGGCGAAATCAGTGGGTTGTTGCATGGTCGAAGTCGCAAATCGCGGAGCAAAGATTCAAAAGGGCGGATTCAGGTAGGGGTCGAAGCACTGGATAGACAGTGATGCCTGGTATCCGACCTTGCGTGAAACATCCAATCTGTCGTATTCCAATGACGCAGAAGTCTACCACCCCGGTTTGGATTCTGGCAGTGTTGCCGAATGAAAACGGGAGTGCATCCTGAGCATTTTCCGCCGATGGATCGCAGGACGGCGGAACGGGGAAAACTGGCATGTTGAGTAAGAACGATGGACCTGTGCAGTTGCGGGCCGTTGGGCTGAACGCGGTTGATCAGCGGGGCACAGCTAACGAGCAGACCGTGCTGCGATGGTGTCAGCAGTTGTGTGGTCTCGACACTGAGTCGCAGTTGGAGGCGTTACAGAATATTTGTTCACACTCGCCTGTGATCGGCATTGCTGAACAGGTGATCCGACTTGCGGGTAGCCGCGATGATGCCGTGCGAGTTTGGGCTGCTCAGGCTCTTGGATATGCCATTCATGCCAGCCCGGATGAAGTGCCGGGATTGATGTCGTGTCTACAAGACGGCACTGATGGCGAGTTCAGTTATTGGGCAGCCACCCTGTTGGGCAGGCTGGAGAGTCACGCAGCGGCGGCAACGCAAGCGTTGTGTGACTGTTTGCAGCACTCTCTGTCCCTGCCAGCACGTGAACGAGCAGCTTGGGCGCTGATGAAGATTGGTCCCGATGCTGCATCAGCGATTCCTGTCTTGCGCGAGGTCAGCAAAACGGCACCTGGAAGGCTCAAACACCTCGTGGAAGCGGCTTTGGAAATGGTGGAATGTAGTGAAAGAAATCCAGCCAAATTTGCAGCGTAGTATCTGGCTGGTGTGTCGTCAGTAAGTGTATTAAGTTTCGTGATTTGGTGATTGCAGCGGTTTCATCAAGTTGATTTTGGTTCCGAGGATGAATGGTTGGACCGACAACCATCAGATATCGGATGAGTAGCCCGTCGCGGCAAGGAATTCGAAATGGCAAACCTGCTCAGGCGTAAACGGCATTCAAGTAAGAAAGCGAATCACGACCAAAAGGGCGGGAACACACCGGCTGATGGTGCGAAAAGCAATTCGCAGTCAACCCACGCACGCAATTCAGATGACCAGAAAGACTCTTCGCATCGACCCACCAAGGCCCACATTCCTCTGACGCGGTTCATTGGCCCGATCATCAGCGTTGCCGGATTTGTCGTTGTGTCAGGAATGGTCGTGACGGGGAAAGTTGACCTTGCTGCAATCAATTTCAGCGGCAGTTCTGGGTCGGCTGCCAAGGGGAATGTTGGCTCGTCCTTTCAGCCGGTCAGCCTACCAGCTGCGGGCGGAAAATCACAGGAAACGATGAGTGTTGCCACATTCAGCATTCAGGACTTTGACGAAACCAAAAGTGCGGATGCTGGAATCCTGTCCGTATTGGCTAGTGTTGTCTCACGCTTTGACGTTGTGGCGATTCAGGGAGTGTCGGGCGACGGTTCGTCAATGCAGGCTCTGATGGATCAGTTGAAAACCACGGGCGGACAGTTTGGGTCGCAAGTCAGTCCTCCGGTTGGTCGTGATGGTGAGATGCAGTCCTTTGCATTTGTTTGGGACCAAGCGAGGATTCGGTTAACGCCAAACAGTGCCTACGTGGTACAGGATCCCACGGATCGCATGCACTTTGAGCCGATGGTGGCATCGTTTGAAACACGTTTTGGTGCATCGGGAGGCCGAAATCCTTTTCGTTTCACGCTGATCAACGTTCATGCTACACCTGTTGACGTGGTCGCTACGTCACCGCTGAATGAAATGAATGTGCTGGACGACGTCTTTTTGAGTGTTCGGCAGTACGGCTATCAGAAAACGGGCGAGGAAGATTGCATCTTGCTTGGTGATTTGAGTGTGAATATGGCTGGGCTTGGGGAACTGGGACGCGTCCCCAACCTGATTTCGGTTGCCGGCGATAGTCTCACTGACACACTTGCAAGTGGGACACTGGATCACATCCTGATTGATCAAACGACAACGCGCGAGTACACCGGTCGCTATGGCGTGATCGATTTGCAGCGGCAATTCGGGCTGACCCAAGAGCAGGCCTTGAGGGTGAGTGACCATTTGACGCTTTGGGCAGAATTCAGCGTCTACGAAGTGCCGAGTTTTCAGGGGGTTGCCTCAGGAACTCGTGCTATCCGCTGAGCAGTCTGCTTTGCAAAGGTTTCGCAGTGTTTCAGCAGGGCATCCAGGTTTCAGCAGGGCATCCAGATCAGCAGCCAGCGAGTCCCCTGCTGTCTAGGCTGCTTTCAGTTGCTCAGCTTTCGCAAGTCGGGCGGCGACACGTGGTGGCGGGGTTCGCCAGCGGCGATGGAGCCACCAGTACTGCTCGACTGACTCGTTGATCGCGGCAGACAGTTGATCGTTATACCAGTGAGTCAGTGTGGTGATTGATTCACAGTTGCCCTCAGGATCGTCATCTGGGTCGGCAATCCCGGTGCATGCCATTTTGAATTGCATGGGGCGACCTTGGATTCTGGTCGTTGATCCAATCATCATGGTGGCCCCTGAACTCAGCGAAAACAATGCAAGTGCTTTATGGCAAGAGGCTGGAACGCCGAGGAAACTAACCCAGCAGCCTTTAGGGCCGGCATGCTGGTCGGCCAGTAGGGTCAAGGTTCCGCCTCGTTTAAGGTGGGCGTCGACCGTTGGGCCGCACCCATCTTTGTCAACCATGTGCTGTCCTTTGGCACCCCGGAATCGCTCAACCCAATGGTGGACGAACCGGTTGTCCAGTTTTCGAGCGATCGTCAGGGTGTTGAAGCCCATCAGACCGGTCAGGTAACCACCGATTTCAAAATTTCCGAAGTGGCCGGTGGCCGTGACTTTGGGACGACGACTTAGCAAGTGACGCAGCGTTCGTCGATTTTCACGAAAGACGATATGCTTGGTCCAGTTGGTCAGGTGTAGACGTCGCTGGGCCCAAGCGATTTCGCAGACCATCAACAGCAGGTGGTGCCACATCGCGTAGGCGAGACGCCGCCGGTCCGCTTCGGTAGCGTTTGGAAAGACCTGCTTTAGATTTTGTTCGGTGATGTCGTGCCGGATTTTCAGCAGCACGGTAGTAATCCAGGCCAAACGGTGGCACAGCTTATCACCCATGTCAGCGGGGAGGGTTTGAATGAAAGAGACCAGAATTCGGACCAACACATAGGTCAAAAGGTCGAATCCGAGCGAGCAGAGTCGCTGAATACGCTTCAAATAGTCGGTTTGCGGTTGGTCCGCTGTCACGGTGGCTTCCTTGCGTACGGTTGTAAAACTACAGGGATTGTCGCCAATTATGCGATTCGAGATCCAGATGAATTCGCCCGGCTTGTTAGTTTGGCTGTGAGAGTACACGATTAATGGCATTGGACTCAGAAACAGAGCCTGTTTTTTAAGTTTTAGAAGTGGATCGGTTGGAATGAAAGACCCTTGTGCTGTCGTCCTGGCCGCTGGAAAGGGGACTCGCATGAAAAGCGATCTCCCCAAGGTTCTGTGTCCTGTCGTGGGACGGCCCATGATCCACTTTGTGCTGGATGCATTAGAAAAAGCTGGAATTTGTCGGCACATCGTGGTGGTGGGACACGACGCGAAGTCAGTCGAAGCAGAATTGAATACGCGGGGCGGTGACACCCAATACGTCCTGCAAAGCCCCCAATTGGGCACGGGGCATGCGGTGCAGATGTGTCGCGAGGCTTTGGCCCAGCAGGACGGCCCGACGATTGTGGTGGCTGGCGATTCGCCCCTGATTCAAGCGTCGAGTCTGCGGAAACTGTTGGATCACTTTGAGAAAACGCAGCCCGCTCTGCTGCTCGGAACGCTCGAAAAAGCGGACCCAGCCGGCTTGGGCCGGGTCGTCAGAAACGATCAGGGCGAGTTCACCGGTATTGTGGAGCACAAGGATGCAACGGACGAACAGCTCGCGATTCGCGAGGTGAACATGAGCACCTATCTTTTCCAAACGCCAGATTTGTTGAAGGTTTTGGAACAACTGAGCGACGATAACGCTCAGTCTGAGTACTATTTAACGGACTGCGCGAGATTGCTTCGCGAGGCGGGGCGGCCGGTGGCAGCGGTGCCGGTGTTGGAAGAGTGCGAGTCCTTGTCGATCAATAACGTGGACGAATTGCAGCAAGTCGACGAAAAAATGCGAGCTATGGGATATGCGTGAACTGAAAATCTTCAGTGGTCGTGGTAATCACGAGTTGTCCACAAAAATCTGCCGGCACCTTCACCTTGAGCCAGCAGCGATCTCGCTCGGGAAGTTTCCCGATGGCGAGAATTTCTGCAAGCTGGATGAGGATGTCCGCGGCCGCGATATCTTTCTGGTTCAGCCAACGGCCCCGCCGGTCAACGATAATTTGATCGAACTGCTGATCATGATCGATTGCTGCAAGCGTGCTAGCGCTGGACGAATCACGGCCGTGATTCCTTACTATGGCTACGCCCGTCAGGATCGGAAGGACGAGGGACGCGTACCTATCACCGCAAAGCTGGCGGCAAACCTGATCACCCGTGCGGGGGCTGACCGGGTGTTGACGATGGATTTGCACGCCGCCCAGATTCAAGGTTTCTTTGACGTACCGGTTGATCACCTCTACGCCGCACCTGTCTTGAATGAGCATTTCAGCGAACTCGGCATGGAGGGCGATGATATTGTCGTGGTTAGCCCCGATGAAGGAAGTATCAAACGGGCACTGGGACACAGCAAACGCTTGGGGGGGACCTTGGCAATTGTTGACAAACGTCGCACCAGCGCTTTGGAAGTGCGGCAGAGTACGATCATCGGTGGTCCGGTTGAGGGCAAGGTTGCACTGCTGTTTGATGACATGATCAGTACGGCTGGATCGATCTGTGGCGCTGCTCGCTTGGTGCATGACGCTGGGGCCAGAGAAATTCATATTGCAGCGACTCACGGCGTGATGTGCGGCCCCGCGATCGAAAAGCTACGTGATGCTCCGATTAATTCGATTGTGGTCACTGACTCGATTCCGGTCCCGGAAGAAAAACAGTTGCCCAATCTGGTTCAACTGACAGTGGCTCCGTTGTTGGCTGAAGCGATCAAGCGAATTCATCACGATCAGTCGATCAGCGAACTGTTTCGGGCGCGTTGATTCGGGGTTGAAACAGTCAGACCGGCAAGCCGCAGTAAGTAGCAATCGAAGCATGGAGCCTGATGATAGCGACCAAGGAATGTCCCGGTGAGTAAAACGAGCTTTGGCATCATCGGTGGAGGCGCGTTGGGTGGGCTGTATGGTGGCCTGTTGGCCAAGGCTGGCTTTGAAGTGCACTTTCTGTTGCGGAGCGATTTCGAGCACGTTCGGAAACACGGCTTGAAGATCGAGACACCCGCTGGCGATTTTGAGCTCACTGAGGTTCACGCCCATGCGTCACCCGACACAATGCCGCCCTGTGACGTGACTGTCGTCGCACTCAAGACAACGCAGAATGGGGAATTGACGCGGTTGCTGCCTCAGCCCACATCCAAAGGTGGTTTGGTACTGGTCTTGCAAAATGGTCTTGATGTCGAGCTGGATTCAGCTGCGGTTGTTGGGCCCGACCGCGTCTTGGGTGGCTGCTGTTTTCTTTGCAGTAACAAAATCGGTCCAGGGCACATCAGACATCTGGATCATGGACGCATCGTTTTAGGTGAATACCAACCTCACAACGACGGTGTGTCCAATCGCGCGGCCTCACTACGCGACGATCTGATCATCGCAGGCATCGATACAACCGTAGATCCGGATCTTGCCACGATACGGTGGCAGAAATTGATGTGGAATATCCCGTTCAACGGACTCTCTGTTGTTCTGGATGCATCAACACAGGAATTGATGGCGAATGTCGACTCGCTTGTTTTGGCGAAGACGTTGATCGAGGAAGTGCATCGGGCTGCCAACGCTTGCGGCGCCGTGATTGACGAGCGGCTGATCCAACGCACCCTGGATGTGACAAAAGAGATGGTTCCGTATGACAGCAGCATGAGGATTGACTACCTGAACCGCAGGCCAATGGAAGTCGAGGCGATTTTCGGAAATCCCATCCGTCGAGCAGAGGTTTTCGGTTGCAAGATGCCACACGTCGAAATGCTCTACCGTGAGCTTGCATTTCTAAATCGGCACAACAGCGGAGCGGCTTAGGATCTTGCCGTGGCGAGAGCAATCGTGCAGAGAGGGTGTGGGGTTACTTCGTCCCGTGCAGCAACTCGTCAAAATTCAGTTCGAGCTGAGTGTCCTGATCATCGCCTCCCAGTTCCCGAAAAATCAGGCTGGGTTGGATGTCTCGGCTGTTCTGATATTTGTCACTGCAGTATGAATCAGACTCACCCTCAATGGATATGAAGTAGATTTGGCAGGCCTCCATGAACGGGTAAATACGCACTGGTTGCACACAGTGCATTTCCAGCGTCCACGTTCCACAGTACCCGATGTCGCCAACGCTGCCGCCAGGATTAATGAACAAGCCCAGACGCCCAAGCGAGCTGCGGCCTTGGATCATGGGAATCACGCCGCGACTCTCTGTGTACTCAACTGTGCGGCCGAGATACAGCATGTTGGGTTGAAGGGTCAATCCCTCGGGTGGGATCTCAAGCCTGCGGTAGCGGTTCGGTGAAGCAGCATCCAGTACCACTTCCTCGTAGACAAGCAGTTCGTCATGGAGGGCGAGGTTGTAGCTGTTGGGGTTGAGCCGATCCTCCGAGAAAGGCTCAATCAGCAAGTCTGTATCCTGACGTCGCAATATCTCTTGACCCGAAAGCAGCATGGTCGATCTTGGTCCGTTGCGGGGGTTCGGGATGAGCCGAGCCATCAGGTCGGTGACGGATGGCTCCGCGCGAACTGAGGTCGGGTGAGGGTTATGCCCCTGAGCCGCCAATTGTCAGGGACGAAAGGCGGCTCGTCAATCATTTCCCCTCGCACCAAAGCAAGTTGTTGGCGTATATTAGAGAAACAGTTGACCGGAGCGGCATTTTCCCTATTTTTTCTCAGGGATCGCGTTTTCCGGGCTTCAGGCCAACGAATCAAAGAAGGAAACCCCTGCGATGTCTCACATCGATCAAAGTAATCCGTATGCGGTGAATCTCGAGAATGTTGTCGCTCACGCGCCTGAAAATGCGAGGACCGCGTTCATCCGCCGGACTTATATGCACCTGACAGGGGCCATTCTGGCCTTGATCGGCTTGGAATACGTCCTGTTTCAGGTAGTGCCTGAGGAGACCATGAAAGGGCTCGTGGCCACCATGACCGGGGGCTACGGCTGGCTGTTGGTCTTGGTTGCGTTCATGGCGGTCAGCTGGGTAGCACGCAGTTGGGCAAACAGTGGCTCGTCGGCACCTCTGCAATACGCCGGGTTGGCGTTGTACATCAGTGCCTGGGGCGTGATGCTGCTACCGATTCTGTGGATCTGCATCGTCTTGCTGGGTGATCCAAAATTGCCGCTAACGGCGGCTGTGATTACCGGCGTTGCCTTTGCCGGCTTAACGGTGGTTGCGTTCGTCACGAAAGCCGATTTGTCGAACTGGGGCCGATACCTGATGATGTTCGGGTTTGTTGCCATGGGAGTCATTGTCGCGGGAATCGTGTTCGGATTTTCGTTGGGGCTTTGGTTCTCAGCGTTGATGGTTGCGTTGATGTGCGGGTATATCCTTTACGATACATCCAACGTCATTCATCATTTTGGGGTTGATCAGCACGTTGCCGCCTCTTTGGTGCTCTTTGCTGACGTTGTGATGTTGTTTTTCTATGTGTTGCAGATCATGATGTCATTTCGCCGCTGATTCCGCTAATACAATCGAAATAGGCAATTTGCCCCATTTGTTAGCTTTCTTGGTAGAGTAAATGCGTGTCGTTTTCATCACGCGACTAAAGTCGCCTGCCGCCGCGTTAATGCCAAAACGGTCTGTCGCTTGGTTCTGTCGCTGGGTTCTGTCGGGGGTGTGAAACGGCGCTTCACTGTCGTAGATGGTGGGGTTGTTTGAGGAGTGGCAAATGGATGATCTGGAAGATGTAACCCGATTGCCGGATGACTTCGATGGGCGGGTCAGGCTGTTTCCGGTGCCAAATTTGGTGCTGTTTCCCCATGCCATGCAGCCACTCCACATTTTCGAGCCTCGCTATTGTGAAATGCTCGACGACGCATTGTCTGGGGATCATTTGATTGCCATGTCAACGCTGACTGGTGGGCTGACATCAACGGTTGACAGTGATCCGCCCATTGCTACCACTGTCTGCGTGGGGAAAATCATTTCTCACGCAGAGGTTGAAGATGAGCGACACAATGTTCTGTTGCTAGGTACACGCCGAGCTCGAATTACCACACAGCTGGATGCGGGGCGAGCGTTTCGGATGGCCGCAGTGGAGGTCCTGAACGATGTTTATCCACCCAGTGGCGGCGAAGAACGCACGCAATTGAAACGTGAATTGCTGCAAGCGTTCGGTGAAGTGATTCCCTCAAGCGTCAATGCTCAGCAGAATTTGCACGATCTCATGGCGGGGCAAATGAGTCTCGGTCCAATCACTGATATCATTTCCTATACCCTGCCTTTCGAGGTCGAAGCAAAGCTGCGACTTCTTGGCGATCCGGATGTTGATACTCGAGCTGTTGAATTGGTCCGTTTGCTTCGCAGCGGAAGCGTGCAATTGCACTCAGTGTCGCCTGCCGAAATCTCGGGTGACACAAGTGACCAACAAGACTTTCCCCCACCATTTAGCCTGAACTGAGACAAATGGAAGTCCTCGATACCGTTTCCCGCATCGTCCACGTTTCAACTGCGATC
>Ga0315334_10002302_pt1 | contig 11944 bp, 7 predicted proteins | sample M150034915metaG_FD_205555 | JGI IMG/M metagenome (GOLD analysis project Ga0315334, IMG submission 205555) | Ammonia-oxidizing marine archaeal communities from Monterey Bay, California, United States - M1 500m 34915 | ecosystem: Environmental > Aquatic > Marine > Intertidal zone | place: USA... | reverse complement strand
ACGTTTTGGAACCTCCCTCCGAACCATCCTGCCCCGACACGAGCAAGGCGGGGCTTTTGCGGCCCAAGGCTATGCTCGCAGCACAGGAAAGGTCGGCGTGGTCATGGCCACCAGCGGACCGGGTGCCACTAATTTGGTCACGGCGATTGCTGATGCAAAGCTCGATAGTGTGCCGATTGTCTGCATCACAGGTCAGGTTCCCACGAAAGCCATCGGAAGCGATGCTTTTCAGGAGACTCCCATGGTGGAAGTCTGTCGTGGCATTACCAAGCACCATTATCTGGTTACCAAAGTCAGCGATCTGCCCAGGATCATGAAAGAGGCATTTCACCTCGCTCAGAGTGGTCGGCCCGGACCAGTGCTGATCGACATGCCCAAAGATGTTCAGCTAGGTAATCTGAACGAGATTGATATGGATCCGGCGATGAATCTGCCTGGCTATGAGTCGGTAGCACCTGTGGTTCCCAGCGAAACCATCCGGCAGATTGCGGCTGCGATCAAGCTTGCACGTCGCCCGGTAATTTATGCCGGGGGCGGAATCATTCTGGGCGAGGCGAGCGAGGAACTGCAGCAATTTGTGAACAAGACTGGCATTCCGGTAACCACCACGGTGATGGGAATTGGGGCCATTCCACCCGAGCACGAGCGATCCATGGACTGGCTGGGGATGCATGGTGCCGCCTACGCGAACTACGCTGTTCGGGATTGTGATCTTCTGATCGCTTTGGGCGTCAGGTTTGACGATCGTGTGACCGGAAAGGTTGAGGCGTTCGCCAAGGATGCCAAGATCATCCACATTGATATTGATGGTTCGGAACTCAACAAAAACAAAACTGCGCATATTCCAGTGCGTGGTGATGTGAAGCAGGCCCTGACTGAACTGAACAAGGTGATTGAGCAGCCCGAAATCAAGGATTGGCAGGATCATTGTGAGCAATTGAAGGCCAAGCATCCTCTGTCCTACGATCAGGACTTCGATGGCATCCTTCAGCAGCACGCGATCAAGGTGCTGAGTGATGTTACGGCCGACATGGATACCTACATTACGGTTGGCGTTGGTCAGCATCAGATGTGGGCCGCTCAGTTCTATAAATTCCGTCGCCCACGTACATGGCTCAGCAGCAGTGGTTTGGGAACCATGGGATTTGGATTACCGGCCGCCATGGGGGTCCAGGCAGCCAATCCCAACTCTCTGGTGATTGATATCGACGGAGACGGCAGTTTCCAGATGAACGTGCAGGAACTGGCCACTTGCTTCTGTGAAGATCTGCCCGTCAAAGTCCTGCTACTGAACAACCAGCACTTGGGCATGGTGGTGCAGTGGGAGGATCGATTCATGGGACGTAATCGAGCGCATACCTACTTGGGGCCGATTCATCATGAGGAGGCTGCGGGTCCGAGCAATGCGGATCGATTCAGCTACGCCGAAAATCGTTATCCAGACTTCGTCAAAATTGCTCAGGGCTACGGTTGCGGGGCCGCGACCATCCGTGACAAGTGTGATCTGGAACCCGCCATCCGCGAGATGATCGCCCACAAAGGGCCCTATTTGCTGGATGTTCAGGTCCCCTATCAGGAGCACGTGTTGCCGATGATTCCGGGCGGAATGACCGTTGATGACATGATTCTCGAGTAGGTCTCGAGACTTGCATCTTGTTCCTTTGAGATTTCAGTCCCCTTGTTGGTGGTTCCCGGTCAATAACGCGGGTGTGTCTTAGTCCCGCGTTGCGGTGGGTCAGTGTTGCGTCTCAGGGCCTCGCTGAGGCTCCAGGAGGGTTTTCCGGCCGTTGGGACCGTTGGTCGGGATCTCTTCGTTGCAAGGCTGAGCAGGCTTGAGAGTCAGTCAGTTTCGCCTTGGATGGTAATGACCACATTGCGGCCACTGGCATGATTGCGGTGTTCGCAAAGGTAGATCCCCTGCCAAGTGCCCAACTGCAGCCGACCGTTTCCAATCGGGATCATGACGCTGGCTCCCATCATCGACGACTTCACATGAGCGGGCATGTCGTCGCTGCCTTCAAGCGTGTGGACATAGGGCAGGGTTTCGGGAACGGCATGATTCATGGCCGTTTCAAAATCAACTCTCACGTCCGGATCGGCATTTTCATTGATGGTCAGCGAGGCACTGGTGTGTTGGATGAATGTCTGCATCCAGCCAATCTGGATTGATCTCAGTTCGGGGACTGCACCCACGATTTCAGGTGTCACGAGATGGAAGCCGCGTCGAGCGGGCAGAAGCCGCAAAGTTTTCTGAATCCACATTTTTGTCACTGTTGTCAGGGTCAAATGTCGCCCGAGGAAAAGTTTTTTTTGGGTTGCCAATCGGGCTGGAGCAACCAGGTGCTTTTATTGCGGCTTTGAATTCTCCGTCAAGGAGGTTGCCGTTCAGGAAGTCTGACGAATCAGCCGGCCAAGTGGTTCATTCCCCCATGATGGCCAACCAATGTCGCGAATTTTCCCCTTGATTGCATTCAAGCGTTCGGGCGGTGAGGACCGAATCTACCGTCCTGAGAGTCAATGATCGCTGACTTTCCCCGTGTTTTCATTGTCCACCCGGCCTGCGAATTGGGGCTGTTGGGTGTTGAGTTTTCACGAATTTTCTTGACTGATTGGTAATCAGGTTAATAATCATCACGTATGACCCAGCGAGTGCTCCACGGACAGCGAGCACCACGACAAAGATCACAATGGCCTGCCGGTTGGATCCGTCGGCCGACAGAAGAAGAACTGGAAAACAGAATTTATGAGCCAATGCAAGAACGTGTTCGAGGCCATCTTGCGGTACGGTCACGATGAAGACTTCGTGCCCCAACAAGATGAAAAGTTCAGAGCTACGGATGCCCCTGCTGGAAGTGCAGACAAAATCGAGGTACTTCGCCGCCGAGTTGAATTGGGCCAACCACTGTGGCACACCACCGACCGTGTTGATTACAGCGGTCTGACCGGAGCAATCCGACCACGCGAGTAGTCAGAACTTCGTAAATTGAATAGTGAAGCCCTGCAGGCGACTGGCCTGCAGGGCTTTTTTTTGGCCACAGTCCAGTTGGCCACAGTCCAGTTGGCCACAGTCCAGTTGGCCACAGTCCAGTGGTGGCCGAATGGAAGCGGAATCGTGGAACCACTCAGATCGGGATTCACCGGTCGGATCGCCAGACTGAGATTGGTTGCTGTGATGGGCGGATTAATCCACTGCTTTGAGCCATTCGGGACAGTTGGGACAATGCCTCTCGTCCGACCTCTCCCAAGTCACGCGTCCACTCGTTTACATAGAGTTCGACATGTTGCATCAGCACGTTGTCGTCGAACTCCTGAGCGTACTTTCGCATGGTCGGAATCGCTGCGTCCCGATTCGACAAGCTGTATTCGAGCGATTCGCGGATCACTTCCTGCACCAGATCGAGGACTTCTGGAGCAAGTTTCTGGCTAGCAACAAGACCACCCAGCGGCAGCGGACATTGTGTGACCTGTTCCCAACGTGTGCCCAGGTCTTCAACCAACCCAAGCCCTTCGTCCTGCCATGTGAAACGTCCCTCGTGGATGCAGACGCCGAAGTCTGCATCACCCGATCTGAGCTTTGGCATAATCTCAGAGAACACGCAATGTTCCACGCGAGTCGACTTTGGGTGAAACAGGTCAAACAACAGCTTGGCGGTTGTCTGTTCACCCGGGCAGAGGGTGACTTGTGTCCCGTCAGCAGGCAGTTCACCGACCCGAGAAGAGAGTAGCAGGGGCCCAACGCCAAATCCCAACGCCGCGCCAGAAGGCAAGACAAAGATTTGATCGGACAGTAGCAGGGCGGCGTGAAAGCTGGCTTTCGCAACATCAAAACGGCCCTCAAGCAAACCTTGGTTAAGCTGTTGAATGTCGAGCAATTCGATTTGGAAATCGAGCCCACGCCAATCCACCAGTTGATTCAGCACAGCGTGGAATGTGAAGGTGTCGTTGGGACAGGTCGAAATCCCAAGGCGAATAGCGTGGTCTGAATTAACATTGCTTGCCATGACGCCGAACTCCACCGTGCCTGAAATTCAAGATTGTGAAGGCAACCATGCACGCTGCATAAGTCTCGTCGCCAGTTTAGCAGCCGATTCCATTGCCTCGTCGATTCGCCAGTCGCCCACGTTTCGATTGCCGACCTCGTTGGAGATCCCTCTGACAATTTGCAGTGGTACGCCGGCCAGGTTGCAGGCCATCGCGACAGAAAACCCTTCCATGTCCTCCGCCGCTGCATCGGGGAACAGTTGTCGCCTCGACTCAGCTTCCTCGGCAGAGTCTGATGAACTGCAGCAGGTCAGCAATGTCCCACTGGCGGGGATTCCGCTGACAAAACCGGAATCCAGAGGCAGCGTGTCTCCAATTTCTGGTTGCGCATCGGCACCCGTGAATTGCAACCAGCCCATCTGGGCGGCACTGAGGTGAGATTTACCGACACCAACGCCTACCCCGTAGCAGACTGTTCGTGTGAATCGCTGTGCGGAACCGATTGGGTAACGGTTCGCATCGAACGTGCCAGCAATTCCAATCAGGAGGACACGTTCTGGCTGGTACCTCGAAATTAAGTTGCTTGCTCGAGCCGCTGCCGCGATGGGTCCGAATCCACACAGTTGCAAGGCAAAGTTTGGTCCCTTCAGCGCATGGAGTTTGGTTTGCAGTCGTTCCAGTTCCAGCGGAGTCGGTACGAGAATGAGGTTGGTCAAGAAGGTCGATTTCGATTGAGTTGCGGAGAGAAATTCAGTTAACTTACGTGATAGCAGGCTGTCGCTACATTCTACATTCTAGAAACCTCGTTGCAGTCCTGGGGTGATGTCCAGATCGATGGATGCGAATTCGTTGCGTTTGATCTTTTCCAAGGCGATGGCTCCCATGATTGCATTGTCTGTACAAAGATTAATGTCGGCGATGACCACTTCATAACCATTGACAGTTGCATTTTGCTGTAATTGCTCACGCAGGTACCGGTTGGCTGCGACGCCACCCCCGACGATCAACCGCTCACACTGATAATTGTTGACGGCTCGACTGCTCTTGGCAACGAGGACTTCGACCACAGCGGCTTCGAAAGAGGCACAGAGATCTGCTTTTGACTGTTGCGTTAGGGTGATTTTCGAAAAGTCCTGATGCCCGGGGCCAACGATTGTGTAGCGGACTGCTGTTTTGAGGCCGCTGAAACTGAAGTCATAATGATCCGCTTTTAATAAGGAACGGGGGAAATCATAAGCTTGACGATTCCCTTGGCTGGCAAGTTTCGATACGGCTGGACCCCCGGGGAATCCCAGTTGCAGCATGGCGGCGACTTTGTCGAATGCTTCACCTGCGGCATCGTCGATGGTGCCTCCCAGATAAGTCAAATCGATCGGACCTTCGCAATGATACAGACTGGTGTGGCCGCCACTCACGACGAGCCCGACGCATGGATAGACGTTATGCTCGCTCGATAGTTGGCAGGCATACAAATGGGCGTGCAAGTGATTCACTGCGACCAGTGGTTTGTTCCATGCGATTGCCAGCGTTTTTGCCGCGACCAACCCTACCAGTAGTGACCCTGCCAGCCCTGGTCGATCGGCGACGGCAATTGCGGTAATCTCACGGTGGGTGATGCCAGACTGTTTCAACGCTGAATCGATCACGGGCAAGATGCGTTCAAGATGGGCCCGGGCTGCCACTTCTGGAACCACCCCGCGAAACTTTTCGTGCAGTGCTTCCTGGGTGGCGACACAATCACCTAGGACGGCCCCCGTTTCTGAGATGACGGCTGCTGCGGTTTCGTCACAGGTCGATTCGATGGTCAGGATCGGCATGTGGAAAGATTCGCTTCCCAGAGCCATTTTGACAAGGTGTGAGCAAGACACCGGTCGGCTATTCGCGGGCAAACGCAAATTTCACATCGCCGTTGAATCTCCCGACAAAAGTCTCTTCTCGCCCTTTGCGTTCAATATCGGTTTTGGAGATCCGTTCCAGTTTGGCCATCTCGATAGCGTGCGAATCATATCAGCGGTGCAACTAGAACATTGCTCTAGCGTGGTACTCGCTGCATCTTGCCGCGACCGTTGCACCGCCTGCCCCTGCCGGCGGCAGGCTCATCAATGCAGTTCAAGGGAAACTCAGGGCTGAGAGGCTGCAGGCCGAAGACTGCCCGCGTACGCCAGGTTCAACCGACAGTCACGATGCTGGAACGCTGGCAGGATGAAAAGCTTTTCCGATCGCATGCATTTCAAAGCCGATACCGTTCATGGTCGCTTGGTCGAGCAGATTTCGCCCATCGAACAGGAAGGATGGACGATGCATCGCCGCGTGGACTTTTTCAAAGTCGAGCGTCTTGAATTGATCCCATTCTGTCAGGATTGCAATAGCGTGGGCATCGTCGGCGGCTTCGTAGCAATCGTTCGCAATGGTGACATTGTTTTCGACCAGCCAGCGGTCGTTCTCTGTCAGGTGCCCACTCATGTCGGTGCACGCAAGTAAAAGTTCCTGACGGATTTGTTGTGCTGGTACTCGTGGATCATGGATGCTCAGCCTCGCCCGCTCACGCAGCAAGTCCCGACAGATATAAATCGCCGGCGATTCACGCGTGTCATTGGTGTCTTTTTTGAACGCGAAACCCCAGATGCCGATTTTCTTGTCCGATACCGTGTTGAACATGGTTTTGACAATGTCTTCGGAGAATCGTCGCTTTTGGTAGTCGTTCATGATGACGACTTGTTCCCAGTAGTTGGCGACTTGACGAAGTCCAAAGTGCTCACAGAGGTAGACGAGGTTCAGGATGTCTTTCTGAAAGCAACTGCCGCCAAAACCAACCGATGCTTTGAGAAACTTTGGACCGATGCGGGAGTCGCTTCCGATGGCACGGGCGACCTCATCAATGTCTGCGCCGGTTGCTTCGCAAAGAGCCGACATGGCATTGATCGATGAGACGCGTTGGGCCAAGAACGCGTTGGCCGTCAGCTTGGAAAGTTCACTGCTCCAGAGATTCGTTGTCAGAATCTGCTCGCGGGAAATCCAGCGTGCGTAGACGGAACTCAATGCTTCGATCGCTTCTGCTGATTCGCCGCCAATCAGCACGCGATCGGGATTCAACAGGTCATCGACGGCCGTGCCTTCAGCTAAAAATTCAGGGTTGCTCAATACATCAAAAGTGGCACCGTTGCATTCGCTGCTGAGGATTCGTTTGACTGCCTCGGCGGTTCGGACTGGCAAAGTCGATTTTTCGACCACAATTTTGTGGCCCTTGGCACTTCTTGCAATTTGCCGGGCGCACTTTTCAATGAATTCAAGGTTCGCCGCGCGACCCGCCCCGATGCCGAATGTTTTGGTGGGAGTATTCACCGAGATGAAAATCATGTCGGCTTCTTTGATCGCTTCATCAACGCGAGTCGAAAAGGTCAGATTTCGCCCTCTTGCTTCCTTGACGACTTCGTCGAGGCCCGGTTCGTACACAGGCAGGTGATCCGAGTTCCATGCGTCAATGCGTTCCTGATTAAGGTCGACCACATGAACCGGGATATCGGGGCATTGTTTGGCAATCATCGCCATGGTGGGACCACCGACGTAACCGGCACCGATGCAACAGATCTTCATGTTTTCAGTCGATAGCAGAGGGAAGATGTTTCCAGAGTCATTAACGCAATCGGGAGGGTCTTTGGCTAGGCCATTACCCAAACTCCCAAGCCTAGTCACGCCAGTCCATTTTCCACCCTGGTAAGTCCAAGTTGAGACGTTTCGGACAGATTTTCAACGATTCGAGAAAGTAAAATACCTATTCAATGCAGTCGCCCTGCTGTTTCACCGGATTCTGGCAGGTGATCGATCGTGAGCAAGCAGAGGGGGGGGGATTCTGGTTTGGCTCGCTAGTTTTGGGATAAGCGGTGAGTCGTCTCTCAGCAGCCTGCTGACCCGTATTGCACCACCAGACCGTGGTTCGGGCGATTCGGCTAACGGGCCAGCCTGTTCCTACCTACCCCCACAGTCCCGCCCAACTTTGCTATTCTTTTGCCGATTACAGGCGGGTTCCCGGGTGGTTTTTTGATTAGGCGAGAGTGATGACTGGAGCGTTATGTCGGTGGGGTTTTTTGAGTACTGCTGCGATTGCGAGAAAAAACTGGAAGGCCGTGCGTCTGAGCGGTAATGGCCGCGTTTCGGCCGTCGCAAGTCGCTCGGTTGGTAAGGCTCAGGCATTTATCGATGAATGTTCGGCTGAAGTGTCGCAACCGCAAGACGTCTCGGCAGTCGGTTCCTATGCCGAACTGATTGAACGTGAGGATGTTGACGCGATCTATATTCCTTTGCCTACCGGATTGCGCAAAGAGTGGGTTCTCGCTGCAGCGAAAGCTGGCAAGCATGTACTGGTCGAAAAACCAGTGGCGAACAATCTGCAGGATGCACAGGAGATGGTCGAAGCTTGTGCGGCTGCGGGTGTCCAATTCATGGATGGTGTCATGTTCGATCACAGCAAGCGACTGGCGGAAGTTTGCAAGTTACTGGAATCGAAAAGTACGATAGGAAATCTGCGACGGATTAGCACTCATTTTTCGTTCAGTGGTGACAATTCATTCCAACAGTCCAACATCCGGACGGATTCCAATCTGGAACCTCACGGGTGTTTGGGCGATCTTGGTTGGTATTGTATTCGAATGACGCTTTGGGCGGCTGGATTGCAAATGCCGACGCATGTCACCGCGCGAACCGTTACGCCCTTGCAGGGCAAGGATTCTGCCGGGCAGGTGCCGGGTGAATTTTCGGCAGAGATGCAATTTGCCGATGGTCTGTCAGCGGCGTTTTATTGTTCCTTTCTGACCAGCAACCAGCAAACAGTTCTGTTGTCGGGCAGTGATGGTTATCTGACAGTCGATGACTTTGTAATGCCCTTCTATGATGCGGAAGCAAGTTGGACCGAACACAGACATGTGTTGGAAATTGAAAACTGCCGCTGGAATTTTCGCAAGCACAGTCACCGGAATGCGATTGCTGAGTACGCATCGGGGGAACCCAATTCGTCCGAGGTCAACATGGTTCGAACGTTTGGACAATGTGTCCTTGAAAAAACCCTGGATTCCCGTTATCCCGAACTGACGATCATGACCCAGCGAATTCTCGATGCTTGTCGCCGAAGTGATGCGGCCGATGGCACGCGGGTGGAAGTTTAGGACGAGGCCCGCCTAGCGATGCATCAGGTTTGCGGTGGGGTGGTTGGTTTACCTCTGCGGAGAGGAGAAACCGTTTTCAGGTTCTCGTGGTCGATGATTCCAGTCCCACTCGCCCCGAGGTTGACTTTTGCCGTCTGATTGGCTCGCGACGGACCACAGAGGTGCATGTACCATCTGCCGCCCGGCGCACCTATAATGAGGCAGCCCTGTAATGAGGCAGCAACGACCGGATGTTTCTGGCTTACCAGTGGTTGCAACGCGGTGAAATTTCCTGACCTCGAGATACCATGTCGCGGGCAGTCGAAAAAAACAGATTACTGGCATGGACAGCTTTTAGTAGCCACGAGTGTAGTGTCTGACATGCACGATGAACTCTTCCGCGACCCAAGCAAAGAAACGAGATTGCGGGTTCAGGACGATCAAGAAACGCTGGGAGAGCGTTCGAGCACAAGTCGGTCACTCTGGAAAGAGGGTGACTATCTGGATGGTTTTCTTTTAGAAAAGATGCTGGGAAGCGGCAGCAGTGGTGTCGTTTTTCGTGCGATTGATGTGAGAACCGAACGCCGGTGTGCCCTGAAACTGTTGAAGAGTGGTTCGCCGGATGATTGGTTGCGGAACAAATTGGGGTTTCGCCGGATGATGCCGATTGCACATCCCAATCTGCTGCGTGTCGATCGGATTTACCAATTGAATTCTTGCATCGCGTTGTCGATGGAGGAGGTCAAGGGAGTCACCTTTGGCGAGGTCATCAAGCGTTACCAAAAGCTGGACTCGGTGGAGGCCTATCGACGACTTCTGTCGCTGCTGCGTGATTTTGCCAAGGGGCTGGATGAGATGCACTCACACGAGTTGCTGCATCGTGACATCAAGCCTGACAACCTGATGGTGGATGAGTCGGAACGTGGCCGAATTATCGATTATGGGTTGGTGGATTCTTTTGGCTTGAATCCGCCAGTCGGCGGAACCAGCGATTTCCTTGTTGGAACACCACACTATTTTCCACCCGAGGTCATCTGCACTCAGTTGTATTTGCCCGCTGGGGATATCTTCAGCCTTGGCATTGTGATTTTGGACGCGTTGTATTCCTTGCAGTCGAGGGCGGACGGGGAGCAAGCGGGATTGGAGCGATCACGGAAGAACCAGCGAACGGATGCTGAGCAGATCGGCGTGGCAATTCAGAAGTTGCCCGATTCTGTGCCCAGTACGATCCTCGACGCTTGTCGCGAAATGCTGGAACAGGAACCGTCCGATCGCCCCACGGCCATGGGACTGTCACGGTTGGGACTGCCCCGAACCCAGACAATTCATTGGCATAAGAAAGAACCGCTCATCGGGCGTACCCGCGAATGTCGTGAGGTGTTTGCCTGGGTGGAGAATGTTTTCGATGGCGACGTCGGGCGATTCCATATCACTGGACCCTCGGGCATCGGTAAAACACGATTCCTGGATGAAGTGGTCGACTACATCGAAAGTAAGAACTGGGGGCAGGTGTTTTGCGCCCAATGTCGCTTGCGAGAGGATCATCCCTTGCAGGCGTTCGATCAGATTTGCGACGCGGTTACCAGCCGTTACATGCGGGATGATCGTGAGGCGATGACTTTGGATCCCGTCAGTGTTGAACTGTTGCATGGCGTTTTTCCAGTGCTGGTCAATGTGTTGCAGCCAAACATGCAATTTCAACCGACTGGCTTGCGGTCTGAGAATCTGGATAAATTTGAAGCTGCTGCACGGTTGACTGAGCAATTGCGTCTGGTGGGCCCGTTGTTCCTTGTGATTGACGACTCACAATGGGCAGACAGAGACACTTTGAACCTGCTGGATCGATTGCAGTCTGCTATTGGTAAAGACGGTTTGGGGATCATCACGGCGTCCCGCGAGGAACGTGATCCGCAGCGGACGTTCTCGACCCATTCCATTGGCTTGCCACCGTTGGCACTGGATCATTCAGTGACGATAGTCAGACGTGCAGCCGATCGTTGGGATCTGGATGTCAGCGACGAGATTATTGAGGAGTTGGCTGTTTCAACGCTGGGGAGCCCGTTTCGACTTCAGCAGTTGGCTGACGAGTTCCGCACCGGGGGAGCTGTTGCTGATTTTGCAGACGCCGATGTGGTGAAACTGTCCAGTCTGGATCGTCTTTGGAAAAAACGCGCGGATCGTCTCAGTGAGGAGGCACGCGGCATCCTGACCTACGTCATGACATCCGGCGGGCGTGTTTCAACCCAGCAGTTGGGCGAACTTACCAGTCTGGGTGAAACCGTGGACGTCGCCATTTCTGAATTGGCGCAACAGGGTTTGGTTACCGATGAAGCGACGGGCGGTGAGTGCATCACTATCTTTCACGATCGTGTGGCTGATGAATTGATCAAGACACTCCCAGAAGAGGATGTGCTGTTGGCTCACCATGCGTGGGCGGTCTTGCTCATAGATCAGAATGATGCCGAGAGACAGTCTGCACGGGTCGCTGGTCACTTATTTGCTGCCAATGAGCCCATCCTGGCGGTGCCCTACGCAATTGCAGCGGCTAAGGACTCGGAACGACGGTTGGCGATGACGGAGGCTGGAAGATGGTACGCCCAGGTCATCGCACACGTTGAGGATTCAGAAAAAATTGTCTTTCTTCGTAAGGCCTCAAGCTGTTATGCAGCGGCCACCTTACCTGTCGAAGCTTCGTTGTGCTATCAGGAATTGTCGACCCTCGTCGATAGCGAAGAAGCAATCGAGTGCCGGCTGATGGCGATGAAATTCTTGCTGCTGTGCGGCAGACTCGGCACGATCCGAGACCAGTTGCATGAATTGGCGGA
>Ga0315334_10002300_pt1 | contig 11945 bp, 7 predicted proteins | sample M150034915metaG_FD_205555 | JGI IMG/M metagenome (GOLD analysis project Ga0315334, IMG submission 205555) | Ammonia-oxidizing marine archaeal communities from Monterey Bay, California, United States - M1 500m 34915 | ecosystem: Environmental > Aquatic > Marine > Intertidal zone | place: USA... | reverse complement strand
ATAAAAAATTTAATGAGTGCTTATAAAATAATTGATCATGAATATGACGTTCTAGTAGTTGGCGCCGGAGGAGCTGGATTAAGAGCAGCTGTTGGATTAAGTGAATCTGGTTTGAGCACAGCTTGTATTTCCAAAGTTTTTCCTACAAGAAGTCACACCTCTGCTGCGCAAGGAGGAATATCAGCGGCGCTAGGTAACGCTGGTGAAGATGATTGGCGTTGGCATATGTATGACACAGTTAAGGGTTCAGACTGGTTAGGAGATCAAGATTCCATAGAATATTTATGCAAAGAAGCTCCTGGAGCTGTTATTGAATTAGAACATTATGGCGTCCCATTTAGTAGAACTGATGATGGAAAGATTTATCAAAGAGCGTTTGGAGGAATGACAAAAGATTATGGCAACTCCCCAATTCAAAGAACTTGTGCTGCAGCTGACAGAACTGGCCATGCAATTTTACACACTTTATATGGTCAAGCGCTAAAACATAATACCAATTTTTTTATAGAATATTTTGCTTTAGATTTAATAATGAAAGATGGTGAGTGCAAAGGAGTTATTGCTTGGAATCTTAACGATGGGACAATACATAGATTTAGATCTCATATTACTATTATAGCAACTGGTGGGTATGGAAAAATTTATTATTCAGCAACAGCCGCACATACTTGCACGGGAGACGGTAACGCTATGGTTTTGCGAGCTGGATTACCCCTGCAAGACATGGAGTTTGTTCAGTTTCATCCAACTGGCCTTTATGGAATTGGTTGTTTGATTTCTGAAGCAGTAAGAGGAGAAGGTGGATATCTATTGAATTCGAAAGGTGAACGTTTTATGGAAAAATATGCACCACGCGCAAAAGATCTAGCTTCCAGAGATGTTGTTAGCAGATCAATTGCAATAGAAATAAACGAAGGAAGAGGTATTGGTGAACAAAAAGATCATGTTCATCTTCATATAAGTCATATAGATAAAAAAATAATTAAAGCTAGACTGCCAGGAATTTCTGAATCTGTTGAAACTTTTGTTGGTAGAGATGTAAGTAAAGAGCCAATACCCGTTGTGCCGACAGTACATTACAATATGGGTGGGATACCTACAAATTATAAAGCAGAAGTTTTAACCGCTAACGGCAAAGATAAAACTGTACCAGGTTTAATGGCTATAGGCGAATCCGCATGTGTATCAGTTCATGGAGCTAATAGACTGGGCTCCAATTCATTAATTGATTTAGTTGTTTTTGGAAGATCAGCCGCACAAAGAGCTATAGAATTAGTAAAACCAAATACGTCACACGAAAAAATTTCATTAAGTGAAACAGATAAGTGCCTTAATCGATTCGATAGATTAAGAAATGGCAATGGCATAAACAAAACATCAGAATTAAGATTAACAATGCAAAAAACAATGCAATCTAAATGCGCAGTATTTAGAACTGAAAAAACACTCAAAGAGGGTGTAGATGAAATTAAAAAACCATATGAAGGCATGGATTCAATATCTGTTAAAGACAAGTCATTAATATTTAATACAGACTTAATGGAAACCTTAGAATTTGATAATCTTATTAGACAAGCAATAACAACTATGGAATCAGCATATTCAAGAAAAGAAAGTAGAGGTGCTCACGCTAGAGAAGACTTCCCAAAAAGAGACGATGAAAACTTTATGAAACATACATTAAGTTGGCATAATGGCAAGGAAGTTAAAATTAATTATAGACCGGTGACACTATCTACAATGAGTAATGATGTTCAAACATTTCCACCGAAAGAAAGAGTTTATTAATGGTGCAATTTAATCTTCCAGAAAATTCAAAAACTTTAAAAGGAAATTATTTTAAAGATACAACTGGGTCAAAAAATATAAAAAAAGTTAATATTTATAGATGGGACCCAACTAAAAATGAAAATCCCAAGATTGATACTTTTGAGGTAGATTTAACAAGTTGTGGGAATAAAGTTCTAGATATTTTAAACAAAATTAAAAATGAAATAGACTCAACTCTTACTTATAGAAGATCATGTGCTCATGGTGTTTGCGGCTCATGTGCAATGAATGTGGATGGCATAAATACTCTGTCATGTATGAAATCACATAAAGATATTAATGGTGATATTAATATTTATCCTCTACCACACTTAAAAGTAATAAAAGATCTAGTTGCTGATCTAAGTAATTTATATCGCCAGTATGAGTCAATCGAACCTTGGTTAAAAAGTCGAGAAAAAAAATCTCAAAAAAATGAAATCAACCAATCAAAAAAAAATAGAAAAAAACTTGATGGATTATACGAGTGTATTATGTGTGCATGCTGCTCAACATCTTGCCCAAGCTATTGGTGGAATGGTGAAAAATTCCTAGGACCAGCTGTTTTGCTTCAAGCATATCGCTGGATTATTGATAGCCGAGATGACGAGCAAAAAGAAAGATTAAAGATAGTGGGTGATAAACTTAAATTATACAGATGTCATACAATTATGAACTGCACTAATTCTTGTCCAAAAGGGTTAAATCCTGCAAAGGCTATAAGCTCACTCAAGAAAATGCTTGCAACAAACTAGAAGCTTAATTAAACCATTTTGATAGGTTATGAGTATAATAAAACATTTTGTTGATGGTAAGATTTTTGAAGGTTCTTCAAAGAGAACTAGTAATGTTTTTAACCCCTCGACTGGCGATTCAAATCATAAGGTAAATTTAGCTTCCAAAGCTGATATAGATCTAGCAGTTGAAAAAGCAAAAAAAGCGTTTATAGATTGGTCCAACAAGCCACCCGTTATTAGAGCTAGAGTTCTTTTTAAGTTTAAAGAACTGATAGAAAGAAATTCTGATGAACTAACTAAGTTAATCGTTTCAGAGCATGGAAAAGTTTATGATGATGCAAAAGGATCTTTAACTAGAGGATTAGAAGTTGTTGAGTTTGCTTGCGGTATACCACAATTGCTTAAAGGTGAATTTACAGAAAATGTAGGAACTGATGTTGATAGTTGGTCAACAAGACAACCCTTAGGAGTTTGTGCGGGAATAACTCCATTTAATTTTCCTGCAATGGTGCCAATGTGGATGTTTCCAATGGCTATAGCTTGTGGAAATACTTTTATATTAAAACCATCCGAAAAAGATCCTTCTTGTTCAATTAAATTAGCTCATTTATTTAAAGAAGCTGGATTACCAGATGGAGTTTTTAATGTTGTTAACGGAGATAAAGAAGCGGTAGATGCTTTGCTAACAAATAAAGATGTAGCCGCTATAAGTTTTGTTGGATCTACACCAATAGCAAAATATATATATGAAAACGCAGCAAAAAATGAAAAAAGAGTACAAGCTTTAGGTGGTGCAAAAAACCACTGTGTAGTGATGCCTGACTGCGATCTTGACCAAGCTGTAAATGGTTTAATGGGAGCTGCGTATGGTTCAGCCGGAGAAAGATGCATGGCACAATCAGTGGCCGTTGCTGTAGGAAATATTGGAGATAAACTAATATCAAAGCTTTCAAAAAAAGTTGAAGTACTTAAAGTAGGTCCAGGTTTAGATAAAGCTTCAGAAATGGGACCATTAGTTACAAAAGAACATCTAGAAAAAGTTAAGGGTTATGTCGACCTTGGAGTAAAAGAAGGCGCTACACTTGTAGTAGATGGTAGAAATATAAAACTTCAAGGTTTTGAAAAAGGATTTTATATAGGTGGCTGTCTTTTCGATCATGTAAAATCAAGTATGAAAATTTATAAAGAAGAAATTTTTGGTCCAGTACTTTCAGTTGTTAGAGTTAATGATTTTGAATCAGCGGTTAAACTTGTTAACGATCACGAATTCGGAAATGGAACGAGCATTTATACACGTGATGGAGACATTGGAAGAACTTACGCAAATAAAATAAAAGTTGGAATGGTCGGTATTAATATACCCATTCCCGTACCAATGGCATTCCACAGTTTTGGAGGATGGAAAAGATCATTATTTGGTGACCAACATATGCACGGTCCTGAAGGAGTCAGATTTTATACAAAATTAAAAACTATAACTTCTAGATGGCCATCAGGGCTAAGAACTGATCCTGAATTTACTATGCCAACTATGAAATAAAATATGAAAAAAAAAATTACACTGATTGGAGCAGGACAAATTGGAGGAACTTTAGCTCACCTAATAAGCACAAAAGAACTGGGTGATGTAGTCCTTTTCGATGTTGTGGAAGGAGTTGCTAAAGGCAAAGCACTTGATATAGCACAATCAACAGCAGTTGATGGATATGATATAAATTTACAAGGAACAAGTAATTACGAAGATATAAAAAATTCAGATGTAATTATTATTACAGCTGGCGTTCCAAGAAAACCTGGTATGACAAGAGATGATTTATTGGGTACTAATTTAAAAATAATAAAACAAGTTGCAGAAGGAATAAAAAATAATTCTCCAAACTCTTTTGTAATTTGTATTACAAACCCTTTAGACGTTATGGTAATGGCATTTCAAAAATACTCAGACCTACCAACAAATAAAGTAGTAGGAATGGCTGGAATTTTAGATTCATCAAGGTTCAAGCACTTTCTTTCGCTAGAGCTAAAGGTTCCTACCAAAAGCATAAATACCCTAGTATTAGGAGGCCATGGCGATACCATGGTCCCTATTATTGATCAAACAACTGTTAATGGAAAACCACTTAGTCAAATTATAAAAAAAGATAAACTGGATCTTATAATAGATAGAACACGCAAAGGAGGGGCTGAAATAGTTAAATTATTAGAAAAAGGATCTGCTTTTTATGCCCCAGCAGCATCAGGAGTAGAAATGGCAGAATCGTACATAAAAAATCAGAAAAAAACATTACCCTGCGCAGCTTATTTAAATGGCGAGTATAATATTGAAAAAATCTATGCAGGCGTTCCTGTTATAATTGGAAATCAAGGTGTAGAAAAAGTTGTTGAGATAAACTTAACAGAAGAAGAAAAAAAACAATTAAAAACTTCAGCTGAAGCCGTGAAACAATTATATGAATCAGCAAAAAAGATTGATTCATCTTTATAAAATTTAATTATTAAAAAAATGATAAAAAAAATTTTATTAGTACCCAATATTTTTTTTATATTAATACTTGCTCTATTTTCTTTCGCGGTAAATTTTTACTATGGACACATAGGTGTAAATCCTATGGACAATTTTGTTTTATACAATGGGGGGTATAGAGTATTAAATGGGTATATTCCATTTAAAGATTATTGGCTAATAACGGGTCCACTACTAGATTACTTAAACGCATTTTTTTTTACAGTTTTGGGTGTTAGTTGGAAAAGCTATATATTCCACTCATCTTTATTTAACTCACTAATCGCTCTATCAACTTATTTAATTTTTTTAGATTTTAAACTTAACAAATTATATAGTTTTTTATATGCAGCTTTATTTTCTTTGCTCATGTATCCAGTTGTTGGCACCCCGTTTGTCGATCACCATTCCACAATATTTGTAATTCTCGCTTTTTATGCTTTAATTATAAGTATTAAAAAAAATAACTTTTTTGCATGGTTTATAATACCTTTTTTACTTTGTTTAGCATTTTTGTCAAAACAAACTCCTAGTGCTTACGCTTTAATATTAATTTTTATAATAGTAATAATTTATCTTATTTTAAATATTGAAAAGTTTAAAAGTATAATTTTCCCACTAATTTGTGGGAGTTTTTTTGCATTAATGTTTTTGGTTTGTTTTTTATATTTTACGGAAATTCCTATAGAAAACTTTTGGACACAATATATTTTATATGCAAGAACTGTAGGGGATCAAAGGTTGCAGGAAATGACGCTAACATTTAGGAGTGTCATTTCTCAATACAAATTTATTTATGTTCCAATTTTAATATTACTCTATTATTTGAGCAACATGTTAAAAGAAGCAAAAAAAAATAAACAAAATATTTTCATTATTACTTCAATTATATTTTTTAGTTTTTTATTAATATTTCATCAAATGTTGACGTATAATCAAATTTACATTTTCTTTTTAATACCTTTGTTAACAGCTTTTGTTCATATATTTTTTAGATTTGATTTTAAAAAAAATAAATTATTATTATACGTAGCAATTATTTTTTGCATTTTTTCAGTAACAAAATATCACTATAGATTTAATGAAAATAGAAAATTTAACGAATTAGAAAATATTAATATAAAAAATTCCTTAAATGCAAATATATTACACCCAAGTTTGTCTGGATTGAAATGGATTACAGTAAATTTCCCAGAAAATCCCAAAGAAGAAATAGATGCATTAAAACAATCAATGAAAATTATAAAAGATGATAAAAGGAAAAAAAGCTTAATTACAGCTTATCAATTTATTGCACCGGCGCTTTCAATGTATGATTACTCACCTAATCAATGGCATCATCCATCGGTAAGTTTTCCCGTTAAAGGACAAAAATATTTTAAAATATATAAAAGTTTTTTTATAAATAATCTGCAACAAAATAATGTTGATGTAATATATTCAATTGGCAAGCATGAGGAAAATATTCTAGAATTAATCTTAGAAAAAAACTGCTTTGTAAGCAAAAAAGAAGGACAAATAATTTTTAGTCATAAATTGATAAAAGATTGTGAGGATTTTCAATGATTGTATTAGAAAAAATGGCATTGTTTTTTTTTGATTTAATTGACAAATATTACCATCAAAAAAGAATAATTAAATTTTTAATAAAAAATAAAATAAAAATAAGTATTTTTATAGATGTTGGCGCACATTTAGGAACTTATACTAATTTAATTATAAAAAATTATGAAAAATGTAAAGTATTCATGTTTGAACCGCAAACTCGAATCTTCAAGACTTTAAAATCTCGATTCCTTAAACAAAAAAATATTTTAGCTTTCAATTATGCTATTTCTAGTAAAAATGGATTAAAAAAGTTATATGTTAACAAGCATGATTTAACGTCAACATTTTTAAGATTTAATTTAAAAAATTCATGGCTTAATTATAAAGCTAAGCTTTTTAGTTCTTCAGTTAAAGAAATGACAAAAAAAATAGAAATTGTAAAAACAAGAACATTAAAAAAAATTATTGAGGCAAAAAAAATAAAAAAAATAGATCTAGTTAAAATTGATACTGAAGGCCATGAACTGGAGGTATTAAAAGGTATAGGTAACAAAATAAGCAAAATAAAATGTATACTAATAGAATTTCACCAAGATTCAATTTATCTTTCTTACAACCCTAAAAAAATCCACAATTATTTAATAAAAAAAAATTTTATTCTAAAAAAAATTTATAGCTTTCCCTTTTCAACATGGGAAGATCGTTTTTATATAAATAAAAAATTTAAATGAATATACATGAATACCAAGCCAAAAAAATTTTAAAACAATTTGGCATTCCTGTGCCAAATGGAATTCCAATATTAGATTTAAAAGATATAAAAAAAAAAATAAGTAATTTAAATTCTAAATCTTTAATTTTAAAAGCTCAGATTCACGCTGGTGGAAGAGGGAAAGCAGGTGGAATAAAATTTATTAAGAATATTGAAGAATTAAAAAAAGAATCTAAGGAAATGTTTGGAAAAATACTTATTACACATCAAACCGGTAAAATTGGGAAAAAAGTAAATAGGTTATATATTGAAGAAAGTTGCAGCATAAAAAAGGAATTTTATTTATCCTGCTTAATTGATAGATCCACTTCAAAAATCGTTTTTATTTCGAGCGCAGAAGGCGGTGTTGATATAGAAAAAGTTGCAAAGATTAATCCAGAAAAAATTACCACTGTAAAATTAAATTTACACAAAATAGTTAGTGATCATGAGGTTAAAAAAATATTTAGCCCTTTTGATCTATCTCATAAATTAGAAATTCAAGCTTCTAATATTATAAGGTCAATGCACAAAGTTTTGATTGAAAAAGATGCTAGTCTTATTGAAATTAATCCTTTGATTATAACAACAAAAGAAGAATTGCTTTGTTTAGATGCCAAGATCAATTTTGATGATAACGCATTATATAGAAATTCAGATATTGCTTTTTTGAAAGATTTAGATGAGGAAGATTCTACTGAAACAGAAGCAAGCAAGCATGAGTTGTCTTATATAAAATTAAATGGAAAAATTGGTTGCATGGTAAACGGAGCGGGACTAGCAATGGCAACCATGGATATTATTAAATTATATGGCTCAAATCCTGCAAACTTTTTAGATGTTGGGGGCGGAGCATCAAAAGAAAAAGTATCAGCTGCTTTAAAAATTATAGTTTCTGATAAAAATGTAAAAGGGATTTTAATTAATATTTTTGGTGGAATAATGAGATGTGATATTTTAGCTCAAGGAGTAGTTGATGCAGCAAAAGAAATTAATTTGTCGCTGCCAATAGTAGCAAGATTAGCGGGAACAAATGTAGAATTAGGTAAGGAAATTCTAAAAAAATCTAATCTTAAAATTATAAGTGCCAACAACCTATCGGAAGCTGCACAAAAAATTATTGAAATAACACAATAAAAATGTCTGTACTAATTAATAAAAATACTAAAGTAATTTGCCAAGGTTTTACAGGTGCGCACGGAACTTTTCATTCTAAACAGGCTATTGAATACGGAACTAATATAGTTGGTGGCGTGACGCCAAAAAAAGGTGGACAGTTTCATTTAGGAAAACCAGTATTTAATACGATAAGTGAAGCTAAGAAAAAAACTGGAGCTAATGCAACAATGATATATGTACCAGCTCAGTTTGCAAAATCAGCAATTATTGAAGCTATAGAAAATGAAATAGAGCTAGTTGTTTGCATTACTGAAGGTATTCCAATTTTAGATATGGTAGACATCAAAGAAAAATTATCAAAATCAAAATCTCGTTTAATTGGTCCTAATTGTCCAGGTATTATCACTCCAAATGAATCTAAAATTGGTATTATGCCTGGTAATATTCATGCCAAAGGTACCTGTGGGATAGTATCACGTTCAGGAACTCTTACTTATGAAGCGGTTGCTCAGACAAGTAAAAATAAAATAGGACAATCAACAGTCATAGGTATTGGTGGTGATCCAATCAATGGTACAAATTTTATAGACTGCTTAGAATTATTTTTTAAAGATGAGCAAACAGAATCTATAGTTATGATAGGAGAAATAGGTGGATCAGCTGAGGAAGAGGCTGCAGAATTCATTAAGTCATCAAAAATAAAAAAACCTATTATTGGGTTCATCGCAGGTATAACAGCTCCAGAAGGCAAAAGGATGGGCCATGCAGGTGCAATTATTTCTGGTGGCAAGGGTGGCGCAGAGGATAAAATAGAAAAAATGAAGTCTTGTGGCATCATTATGGCAAAGTCTCCAGCAGAAATTGGAAAAACTTTACACGACAAACTTGCAAGATAGTTTTTTCAATTTTATAATAAGATCAAAATATTTTAATATTAATGGCATCAAACACAGATAATTCAAATTTAGAAAAAACCTCATTTTTACAAGGAAGTAATAGTAATTTTATTAAAGAACTATATTTGCAATATCTAAAAAATTCAGAAGACATCCCTATAAGCTGGAAAGAATTTTTTGATGGTTTAGACGAAGATGAGAAAATTATACAAAAAGAAATATTAGGCCCAAGCTGGGCACCTAAAAAAATAAATATTTTAAATTTAAATAAGGAAAAAAGTAATTTAAAAAAAGCGCAAAGAACTTCTTCAACCAATAAGAAAGTAGTTTTGGAAAAAAATTATGAAAAAGAAAAAGAACAATCTGTAAAAGCAATAGCCCTAATTAGAGCTTACAGAATTAGAGGTCATCTAATAGCAAATCTTGATCCGCTCAAAATGATAGAACAAGAATATCTTAACGAGCTACACCCAAAAGATCATGGTTTTAAAAAAGAAGACTATAATAAAAAGATTTACCTAAATGGATATTTAGATCGAGATTATGCAAGCGTTAATGAGATGCTTTCATTTCTTAAGAAAACTTATTGTTCTACTATTGGCGTTGAGTATATGCACATTTCAGATCCTATTGAAAAAGTATGGTTTAGAGAAAGAATGGAAAAAAAAGAATACGAACTAAGTTTTACACAAAATGGAAAGAAAGGTATTTTAAGTAAATTGATACAGGCTGAGGGGTTTGAAAAATTTTTAGCAGTTAAATTTTTAGGAACAAAGAGATTTGGAATAGATGGAGGAGAATCTTTAATTCCAGCTTTAGAACAACTAATTAAACGTGGATGCCAACTAGGTGTTAAAGAAATAAAGATCGGTATGCCGCACAGAGGAAGGCTAAACGTTTTAGCAAATGTATTACAAAAATCTTATAAAAGGATATTTAATGAATTTTCAGGTGAATTTGAATCGTCTGGTATCGATTCTGCCGGAGATGTAAAATATCATTTAGGAGCTTCATCAAATAGAGAATTTGATGGAAATTTGGTACATATTTCTTTATCAGATAATCCTTCACATCTTGAAGCTGTTAATCCAGTTGTCTTAGGACAATCACGAGCTAAGCAATTTTTTCATAAAGACAAAAGAAGACAGCAGGTTATTCCAATTTTAATACATGGAGACGCAGCCTTTGCAGGACAAGGGGTTGTTGCTGAGTGTTTTGCTATGTCTGGGGTACCTGGACATAATACTGGAGGAACTATTCATATTATTGTTAATAATCAAATTGGATTTACTACAAATCCAAAATTTGCAAGATCTTCCCCATACCCATCTGATTTAGCTAAAATGGTTGAGGCTCCAATTTTGCATGTGAATGGTGACGACCCCGAGGCTACAGTTCATTGCGCTAGAGTTGCTATGGATTTCAGGCAAAAATTTAATCGAGATGTTGTTATAGATATGACTTGTTATAGAAGATTTGGACACAACGAAGGTGATGAACCTTCTTTTACTCAACCTCTTATGTATAAAAAAATTAAAAAACATCCAACAACACTTAATGTTTATGCCCAAAAACTTATAAAAGAAGGAATAATTTCTTCTGAAGAATTTAATAATAATAAGAAAGAATTTAAAAATCTTCTAGACGAGCAGTTAAAAACTGCAAAAGAATATAAACCAAAGTTAGAGTGGTACGAAGGAGTTTGGTCAAGATTTAAACCTGAAAAAGGAAAAGATAAAAGGGGAAACACTGGTGTTTCTATAGATAAAATAAAAGAAATTGGAGATAAACTAACTTCTATTCCAAAAGGTTTTAATGCTCACGCAACAATAATAAAGATTTTTGAAAAAAAGAAAAAAATGTTTAATTCAGGAAAAGGATTTGACTGGGCAACAGCTGAACAACTAGCATTTGCAACATTGTTAGAAGAGGGTTATCCAGTTAGACTTTCAGGCCAAGATTCTGGAAGAGGAACGTTTAGTCAACGCCACTCTGTTCTTAGAGACCAGATCGATAGCACTTATTATACTCCTTTAAATAATATTTCAAAAAAACAAAAAAAATATGAAGTAATTGACAGCCTGTTATCTGAATTAGCTGTACTTGGCTTTGAGTATGGATATTCATTATCGGAACCCACAACATTAGCTGTTTGGGAAGCGCAATTTGGAGATTTTGCAAATGGAGCTCAAGTTGTAATAGACCAATTTATTGTACCTGGTGAAAGAAAATGGACAAGAGCAAGTGGATTAGTCATGCTATTACCACATGGTTATGAAGGACAAGGACCCGAACACTCTTCAGCAAGACTAGAAAGATTTTTACAACTTTGTGCACTAGAAAATATCCAAGTTATAAACTGCACAACCCCAGCAAATTATTTTCATGCTTTGCGAAGACAGATTCATAGAGGGTTTAGAAAGCCTTTAATAATTATGACACCTAAATCTTTATTACGAAATAAAAGATGTATTTCAAATATTAAAGATTTTGAAAAAAATAATTCATTTCATAGAGTTTTAACTGACCTTGCTGATATTAAAGAATACGGCTTAATAAAACTTAAAAACGACAAAAGTATA
>Ga0315334_10002299_pt1 | contig 11947 bp, 12 predicted proteins | sample M150034915metaG_FD_205555 | JGI IMG/M metagenome (GOLD analysis project Ga0315334, IMG submission 205555) | Ammonia-oxidizing marine archaeal communities from Monterey Bay, California, United States - M1 500m 34915 | ecosystem: Environmental > Aquatic > Marine > Intertidal zone | place: USA... | reverse complement strand
GTGACCGCCAACTCCAAACTTAGGAATTCCTCGGACGCAAGTCAAATTTTTCCTGATAGAGTTACCAAACTTCGATCTTGTGAAAAAATGCGCAAACTACTTTTTGCGATTATTTAGTCGCGATGAGTACTCCCAACGGGTTCGCCATTGATCAAAGTAGGGCTTGTATTCTTCAACCTCGGTCCAGAAACGCGGTTCCGGCTCGCTGGCGTCGACTTCTTGCTCGGGATAATCCTTTCCGGACGCACTGGCATCAACAGTTCGACTCCATCCCAGCAGTTGCTCACGCATTTTCTGGTAGGTCGCGGGCTGAAGCTTGGCAAGGTCCTGTTCTTCGTTTGGATCCTTGACAAGGTCGTATAGCTCGAACTGCTTCTTATCGAGGTTTTTTGTCAGCAACTTCATGTTGTTGTCGATCCACGCTGCCCGTCCCGTGTGGCGAAATGGGATGGGTTTTCGGCGGGTGCCGATCTCACCAGCCAACAGCGGCACAAGACTAAGACCATCCAGCGGGCGTTTCGGATCAGGATGCTGCAACTCTGCAATTTCCAGCAGGGTTGGCAAAATATCCAGCACACTTGCTGGATAGTCTGTGACCCGAGCCTTGGTGATTTTTTCGGGCCACTCGAGGATTGCTGGGACACGCAACCCACCCTCATAGATCGTCCCCTTGTTACCACGAAGACCGCCAACTGTATCCGGCTTGATCTTTGGCAATCCACCATTGTCACTGCAAAACCACAGAACGGTATGATCGGCAATCCCCAATTTTCTCAGCCCCGCCCGTAACTGGCCAAGACTCCGATCCATGGCAACCAACTCGCCATAGTGATGCCGCGATGTTTCGTCCAGATCTTTGAAGTCCTGCAAGTCGGAATCCGCAGCCTTGAATGGACTGTGTGGTGTCCCGTACCAGATCACGGTCAGGGTGGGCCCCTGCGCCGAGTTCTGCTGAAGGAACTTGAGAGCCTGATCAATCACCACCTCAGAAGAATCCCCCTGGAACTCTTCGAACTCGCCAAGACGACTGAGGATCGGGTCACGATCAAAAAAGTTTGTTACCGAGAGCCACATCCCGAATCCAAACTCGCCGGGATTGTGATCATCCGTCCGTAAAATGGGTACTCCGGGTCCTCGCAAAGCGTTGAGATGCCATTTGCCAAAATGGCCAGTGCGATATCCAGCGTTTGCCAGAATGGTGGCGAGAGTAATTTCCTGCCGACGCAAAGCATAACCATGACTCAGCACACCCGTGCGATCATTAGCGCGACCGGTCAACACGCTGGCGCGGGTTGGCGAACAGACTGGTGCCCCGGCGTAAAAGCGATCGAAACGCAAGCCTGACTCCGCCATCGCGTCGAGATGAGGCGTCTTCAGGCGTGGATGCTTGTAATAACCGGTCTGCCCCCAGCCTTGGTCGTCTGCCATCACCAACACAATGTGTGGTGGTGATTCAGCGGTAGCCATGGTCGGACCGATCAACGAGGTCGCCATCAGGACCAGTAAACAAAATCGAAAGACCAACATAATAAATTCCATCGTTCAGAACGTAATGCACTGTCTGGTAATGCACTGGTGTGGGATCCAACGTCGGCCTGATGGCCAAACGTGGCAGGAGTACCGATTCGCAGACGCACCAAACGGGTTAAATCTGATGTGAGTTCGGATTACCACTCAGTATCGTTGACACAATCAGCTCATGCAAGAATTCGAGGGGAAGTCGAACTTCAGGGCAAGAGAAGGGCAGTGGTTCCAACAACAGAAATGCCAGCACCCATAACGAATGCGACTCACCAAAGCATCGGGGTTCCGATTTTAACGAGCTGGAAGCGAACGTGGCGGCACAGTCTCATGCTTCAAATCACGACGTATCCGTGTGCGTGCTGCAACCAGCGTCACAAATCGCCCTCGCTGCACAACGCGTCCATGTTGATTCACTAACTCGCGAATCCATGTGACACGTCCCGCGCGACGTCCATGTCGTTGGATTTCCAATACCTCCGTTCGCACGCTGACAACGTCGCCAAAGAAGATGGGCGACTCGAACTGCCAATCAGAGATTCCGACCAGAGCAAGGGTCACCACGTCAGGCCGAGAACTACTGAGTCCAGCCAACACACTTAACCCCAGCAAACCATGAACAACCGGTTCACCAAAGGGGGAAGCCATCCCGCCATCTTCATGAAGAGGATCGTGGTCACCAGTGAGTAACGCAAAATCCGCTACGTCATCGGCTGTGATCTCGCGTTCGCCACTCGGCCAGCTATCGCCGATCTGCAAATCTTCCAAATAAAGACGTTGTGTCTGAGTCGATGCTTCGGCGGACATTTCCAATGATCCCTCGACTCTGTAGGTGCAGTTGAATGGAAAAAGGTGCAGTTGAATGGAAAAAGGTGCAGTTGAATGGAAAAACGTGCCCAACACATACTGCGGGCGGCCAAGCGATACATAGTTTGGAGACCGATTCAGACTACCGCCCGCATCAGAGTACAATCATGGCGGTAATCACCGTCGCCCAACAGGCGTCTAACGCCCAAAGCCGAAAAACAATTGCAATTCGTGATAGTTTTCAGCTTATGGCAAGACCTGCCGATTGGGCAAATTGGCAAATCCCGCCCAACCATCCGGGCAAAATGCCCACCCGTAACTTGTGAGATCCCACCGCGTGACACTGAACAAGGTATTCAAAATGCTAAACCGCTCCGCACTCGCCCTATTTTGCCTAACAGGCATGCTGTCGACATTGACAGCGCAGGATTCTGATTCTCGGTATGAAGTGAAACTGCTGACGGTCGACGCCAATGAGGGCATCGCCGCTGGCGACGTTGACGGCGACGGCAAGCTTGATCTGGTGGCAGGTCGTAATTGGTACCGGGGTGGTGACTGGGCACCTCGACCGCTTCGAAACATCGCCGATTGGAATGGCTATGTAGAGAGCAACGGAGATTATCTGTTTGACGTTAATGGTGACGGTCGGCTGGATGTGATTGCAGGGTCATTCAAACCCACTGAGATCCATTGGTATGAAAATCCCGGCAAAGAAGCCCTGCGTCTTGGAAAGCACTGGCCGCAACATCTGCTGGTTGATACGGGGAACACCTGCAATGAAGGGCAACTGCTGCAAGACATTGACGGTGATGGCCGCCCCGAATGGATTGTGAACAGTTGGTTAAAAGACGTTCCCACTGTGATCTGGCGGCTTGTTGACAAACCCAAACAAGAAGCTGATGCGACCACCGTTGGAAAGAAAAAAGGTACTGCCGATGCGATCTACGAGATGAAGCCGCATCAACTCGGGAAAAAAGGGAATGGTCACGGCTTGGCGGTTGGCGATATCAGTGGCGATGGCTTGGCCGATCTGTTGGTAGGCCAAGGCTGGTACGAACAGCCCAGTGAAAATGCTTGGGGGCAGCCTTGGAAATTCCACCGCGACTGGAACCTGCATGCAAGCTTGCCGATGATTGTCGCTGATCTTGATCAGGATGGTGACGGAGACCTGATTTTCGGAAAGGGACACGATTATGGATTGCTCTGGTGGCAGAATCAGGGTGCCGATGCATCAGGAAAGATCTCGTGGAAAGAACACGAAATCGATCGCACATACAGCCAACCGCACACCTTGGCCTGGTCAGACATTGACGGTGATGGTGAATCAGAGCTGATCACCGGAAAACGATACTACGGTCACAACGGTGGTGATCCTGGCGGCAAAGAGATGCCTTGTCTTTACTACTATGACTGGGACGCCAAGAAGCAGGAATTCCAGCGACATACTATCGAAGAAGGGCATGTCGGATGCGGGTTGCAAATCGTCACCACCGACCTGAACGGTGATAAGAAATGTGATGTCGCAGTTGCAGGCAAGAGTGGCACTTATCTTCTGCTCGCGAAATGAGTGGACAAGCCACACCGCCACCGTTGGACCTCACTCTACGTCAAGCTCAGGCTGAGGTGGATCAGTGGATCCGTACGATCGGCGTCCGCTACTTCAACGAGATGACCAACCTTGCCCAACTTGTGGAAGAAGTAGGAGAAGTTGCCCGGATCCTATCCCGCACCGTCGGTGAACAATCCAGTAAACCAGATGAATCCCCTGGTGAACTGGCCGACGAACTGGCCGACGTCCTGTTTGTCACCATTTGTCTGGCTAATCAGTCCGGCATCGATTTGACCGATGCACTGCACAGGAACCTGGACAAGAAAACCAAACGAGATGCCACTCGGCATCTGCAAAACAAGAAACTCTAACCTCGCAGAGACGCCCCATGCTACGCAAGACCATCTGCCCGTTGATCCTGTTGCTACTGACCGGCACCCTTTGCGCCGCAGATCCGCAAATTCTTTTCGATGGCAAAACGACAGATCAATGGGAATTCCGGGAAGGTGCGTGGGTCATCGAGGCTGATGGAAGTCTTTGCTGCCGGATGGAGGAAGTGAAAGCGAAAAACGAAACGAAACGTCAACGCGGCATGGGCTACATCTGGACTCGGCAGACCTATGGCGATTTTGAATTACAGCTCCAATACAAACTGTCAGAATCAGCCAACAGTGGAGTCTTCTATCGATCTGACCCCAACGACCCCGTCCAAAAAGGATTTGAAATTCAACTGCTGGATGACGAAGGCTTCCAAAAAGTCAAAGGAAAGAAAGATGGCAAGAACCTGAACGGATCAGTCTACGATGCGCAAGCGGCAAGCTCGAATTCAGCGAAACCGGTTGGTCAGTGGAATCGACTGAAACTGACTTGCCGAGGCCCACTTGTAAAAGTCGAGATCAACGGCGTCGTCGTCAATGAGGCGAACCTTGATCGTTGGGAAACGCCGAGGAAAAATCCTGACGGATCAGCGAACAAATTTAAAACCGCACTGAAGGACCTGCCCCGAAAGGGTCAAATCGGATTTCAAAATCACGGTCAGTTTGTCTGGTTCAAGGATGTATCGATCCGGCCACTCTAGGAGTTGTCAGCTATTTCGGGGGATCCCGAGAAAATGTTGGCCTGATAATCCGTGTAATTTTCTTCCTGACACGTGCACGCTTCCTCAATGAACGTTGAATCAAGCCCAAGGTCGTTCAGTAATAGACGGCTGCTGATTCGGCTTGATTCATAAATCACAGGCAAGCCGCTGCCGGGATGGGTACCACCACCCACCAGATAGACACCATCGAGTTCTTCGAAGCGATTGTGTGGACGCTTGTGGAGCATTTGCCCGAGATTATGGGCCAAATTGAACGTTGCCCCTCGGTAGATGGCGTACTTGCTCTCCCAGTCTGCCGGCGTGATCCGGTGCTCAACACGAATGCGATCACGAACGTCACCAAGTCCGATAGCAGACAATCGATCGAGCGTCAGTTCACGGAACCGGTCTGATTCGACTGACCAGTCAACATTTGGATGCTGGTGCGTAACAGGGACCAGAACGTACAGCGCACTCTGCCCCCGCGGCGCGAGAGAATCATCCGTGACACTTGCATTCTGAACATAGAATGATGGATCGCTACTCAGTACGTGCTGGCGTTCGATCTCATCGAGATTTCGCTCGTACTCGCTGCTGATGTGGATGTTGTGATGCGGCAAATCTTCGTAGAGACCATCGATTCCCAGATATAACATGAAGGTACTGCAGGAGTATTTTTTCTCAGCCAGCTTCTTATCGCACCACCGGCGCCGCAATTTGTTCGGAATGGTCTTCGTCATCCAGTCAGCAAAGTCAGCGTTGACAACAAATGCATCTGCTTTGTAAGTCCCCTGCTCAGTCTGCAATGCCGTCAGTCGTCGCCCCTTCATCTCGACCGCTGTCACAGGTTCGGAAAGTCGAATTTTCACACCCATTGACTCAGCAATTTCAGCCATCCGTTCGCTGACCATGCTGCATCCACCTCGGGGATGCCAAACCCCATGCTCGTACTCGAGAAAGGACAGGATGCTGAACAAACTGGGGCACTGAAATGGGGACATCCCCAAATACTTCGCCTGGAAGGCAAAAGAGATGACCAATCTTGGATCACTGAAGTACCGCTCCAGCTCATTGCCGAGGGACCGGAAGGGGTGAAGGTGTTTTACAGCCCTCAACAAAGCGGGCCGCATCAGATCAGCCACTGAATTGAACGGCGACTCCAGGATCGGTCGAAACTTTTTCAGTTTGATCCGATTGTCAGCCATGTAACGACGCAATGCACCGACGTCATTGGGAGCAAACTCGGCGATCTGACGATCCATCTCGTCCATGTCGGGCGTGCAATCAAGCTGGCCACCCTCACCAAAGGTCAGGCGATACTGGGGATCAAGCCGATCCATCGGGATGTCCGTCATCAAGTGGCGACCAACTGATCGAAAAATTTCAGAGAGAACCCGCGGATAGAGAAAAAAAGTCGGTCCACAATCGAACCGGTAGTCTTCAATCTCGATGGCCGAGGTCCGTCCACCCACGTGATCTCGCCGCTCCAGAATCGTCACGTCACAGCCCGCGTGAGCCAACTGCAGTGCGGTCGCCAATCCACCGGGACCTGCCCCCACAACCACAACCTCTCGCTTCACCACATCCGACTCCTCGATCACTCAAACTCGGGCCATGCACACCGAAAACGCCAAATGCGGGCAGCTTGCCAGCTGAGATTGGATTTTTCGACTTTGGGCAGTGTAGAGAGCAATCCAGTAGTGGAAAGTCCAATCGGTGTTAAAAACCGCCAGCAGTGGCACCTTCATCGATTTCACTGCGAACAATGCCTACCAAATCGACGTTCGGAAATTCCTGATCAGGGATTTCTGCCCGATCTGCAACCAACTTGGCAAGGGAACAGACCTCAACAACCTCTTTAGAGCTGAACGGTTGAATCAGTGAAAATCCGCTCGCATTACCGGGATCCGGCTGATGAACAGGTTCCAGAACATCCTTGAAGTCAAAGGATGTGGCCAATCCGTTCTCAACCGCCCGTTCCAAACGAGAGAGTTGCTTGAGCTGTTCAGCCTTCTCTTGACTATTCGTTTTCTCAATGAATAACTGAACAGCCTGCAGTTCACCCCACTGCACAACGGGCAACCGCTGCAACCGCTGCATGATGGCAGCTGATTGCCAATTCTCGTACTTGCCATCTTCCATGTCGGCGATCAGCTTCTGCACTTCCGCCACAACTGCCTGCTTGGTCTCGGGCTCAAGATAACTCTGTTCAAGCTCGGTGACATAAGATCCCTTGAGAGTTCGAATCGCCAACTGAGTTCGCTTTTGAAACAGCACCCACGTCGAGACTCCGCAGAAAATGAAGCCGAAAATTCCCAGCAGCAATCCCCCAGCCATCAGTGCGGGCAGCCAGCCAGGACCCTGTTCGTCTCGAACTGTCTCTGTTCCGGGGACCAGATTCGACGCAGCACCTTCAACAGACGCGGCCTCAGTGCCCGCACGAGTGGTATCAGTTTCTGCTGATTGGCTATCAAGTTGGTCGGTCACAGGTTGGGCTCAGTCGCCGACTTCGATTTTTAGAATTTTGAACTTCAGCGTTCCAGCCGGTACGTCGACCTCCGCCGTCTCGCCTACCTTTTTACCGAGCAAACCCTGCCCAAAGGGGCTGGTCACAAGAATCTTTCCGCTGTCGTAGTCTTCTTCACCAGCGCCGACGAGTGTGAATTGCTCTTCGTCGCCGTACGCTAAGTCTTCTACCGTAACGGTACAACCAAAGACAACTTCATCCTTGGGCAACTGGGAAACATCCACAATGGTTGCCCGGGCAAGCTTGCTTTTGCGCTCATGAATCTTGGCCATCAGCATGCCCTGATTTTCACGCTGTGCGTGGTACTCGGCATTTTCTTTCAAGTCCCCCTCAGCACGTGCCTCGGCGATCTTTTCGGTGACAACCGGCATCTCTTCATTCTCGAGTCGGTCAATCTCAGCCTTGATCTTGTTGTAACCCTCGCGTGTCATCGGCACCGAATCAATCATGACAGATACACCTTTCTGAACAGTCGAGATAACTGAGAAACATTCCTTCGGACATGCTACAAAAAGAAAACCTTTCCCGCGTCTGGAGGGAAAGGCTTCCACTGAATTCTCAACCCGCCATTGTCGCTCCTTCCCAAGTGCGTGTAAAGGTGCTTGCAGCGACGGGGCAGTCGATTTGACAGAGACGGATCATCCCCCCCTGCAAAGGTGCCAACACGCTGCCTGCCGCAGGAAGTTAGTGGATAGTGCATGAAAAGGATCAGCGTCCTGATGGAAACCCGATTCATGATTCGCCAGCCATGTTGGGGATACCAGAACCCAAGGACTCACTGACGTGAATCCTCGCTGACCCAGTTGCAGATTCGGCCATCGTGCACATCAACACCCGGTTTCAGGGTAACCTGTGAGTTTGGTTTGACTCACTGATGCAATAATCAGGTCGGCATGCACGTCACACCTGAAGGAATTCGAAGCAAACGGAGAAAGTAAAGATGTCGGTTGAAACATTAGCTGCAGTATTGGGTTGGTGTACCATTGTCAATTTTGGAATACTTGCACTCAGTTCGGTGATGTTGATGTGTATTCGCAAACCGATTCAGGCTATCCATACCAAAATGACCAACTTGCCCACCGAGCAATTGGACCAGGTGTATTTTCAATACCTTGCTCAATTCAAACTGCTTTGGATTGTGTTCAACCTGACTCCGTATCTTGCAATTCGAGTCTTTATCCTGCAATGATCTGCACGGGAATCTGAAAACTTTGGCGACATCACGCAACGAGTTGTGATTGTCGCTGGCAACCGACTTGATGCGTCAATCGTGTTCGTGTTCGTTCGGCTCAAAACCTTCTGCATTGGCAGGCCCGCCTTCGTGCGGCAATCCAACTTCCTCATCCATCCATCGGCCGAGATCAATGAGTTTGCAGCGTTCGCTGCAGAAGGGTGGAGTTTCTGTTTCGTCCAACAGAAACTGTCGCCCACAGGTACTACAGGTCAGTGTACTCGGATCGTGACGTAATCGATTTTTTGCACTCTTCATGGCTGCACCGCTCGAACTCCAGAGACTAAGTGGACCGTGGTGTAACTTGCTGGGCCGTTACCAGCAGTTTGTCGCATTGTGGCACTTTCTTGCTGCGGCGAAAACTCCCTACCAAAGCAAACCGAACCTGCTCGGCATCAGGTGCACGCTTGAAAAAAACCATGAGTGGGCTTGTAAGCCGGGTTCTGTGTCCGAAATCGCAGCAGCGATCTCGTCGACGGCCATTTATCTTTGCACGGCGATTGCTCGCCGCCTCCATTGCGATCTACCCGAATGTCCAACGAGACGGACCACCTCGCGACGACAGACCAGAGTCTGTCGCCTCCATTCTGTTTGATCTAGCTCCGGGTGGGGTTTACCAAGCCAGTCGAGTCACCTCGACTGCTGGTGCGCTCTTACCGCACCGTTTCAGCCTTGCCACGCGTCAAGCCTCGTGCCGAAGCACTCGAACCTGACCGTTCGGCGGTCTACTCTCTGCTGCACTTTCCCTGACCTCGCGGCCGGTCGACGTTATCGACCACCCTGTCCTCCGGAGCCCGGACTTTCCTCCAGTCATCACAAAGATGACCAGCGACCGTCCCACCCACTCATGGCAACCACCAGAATGATCGACTCATGGCCTGACGACAAGGTTCGAAATCGACTTTCCCACTGGAGGACGTATTAAATCTTGTTAAATTCTTTCCCCACGGTCACTCGTTCCCAATCGAACAATCTGGATAATGGGGCAGTCCCTTCCGTGATACAGGATCACTCCGTTGAGCACTCCCTTTGACACAATCGACGATCTGGAAAAGGACGATTCCGAGAACGAAATGCGTGATTTGGAACCAGCGCCGGGTAGCGAAGTGCATCAAAAGCGGGTCGCTTTGGTGGGACGATTTGGCGGCATGAATCAGCGAGAAGCGGCCAATGTGCTGCGGTCTTATCAAGCCATTGTCGTCGATGCAGTGACAGAGCCGATCGACTGGGTGGTGATCGGCGCCGAAGAACCCCCCATTCCACAGGACCAACTGCTCGGCCAGCGGTTACGCGAAGCTGCCGCGGCGGGCGAGGTCGAAATTCTTCACGAGACCGAATTGTGGCAGAGGCTAGGGCTGGTCGACGTGGAACAGTCGATTCGCCGCTACCATACCCCCGCAATGCTCGCGCACCTGCTTGGGGTTTCCGTCCGGGTGATCCGTCGCTGGCATCGACGCGGTCTGATCACACCGGTCCGCACCCTTCACAATCTTCCCTATTTTGACTTTCAGGAAGTGACAACCGCCCGCAGGCTCGCCCAGTGGATCGCAGCGGGGGCAAGCCCCAAGGCCATTGAACAGCGTTTGGTCGAATTACTGGAAGTCATGCCAGATATTCAGCGTCCTCTGGATCAACTGTCAATTCTAGTGGAGGGAAAACAGGTTCTGCTGCGGCAAGGTGAGGGGCTCCTGGAACCCGGCGGTCAATTGCGTTTCGACTTCGATGCATTGGACCAGCCAACTGACGAGTCGATCCAGGAAACCCGCAGTGTGCTGACGATTTGGGATAACTCGGAAGATTCAACTCCCAGTATCGAAAACATGGCGTCCGAATCTGACGAACTATTGGCAGCAGCTTATCAGTCAGAAGACGATGGCGATCTGGAAACAGCGATTGATTGCTACCACGCAATCTTGGCGCGTGATGGACCTCGGGCCGACATTCACTTCCAGTTGGGTGAATTACTCTATCGGATTGATGAAGTGACTGCTGCGAGAGAACGTTACTACTCTGCCATCGAACTCGATCCCGACTATGTGGAAGCCCGCGCCAGTTTGGGCTGCGTGTTGGTTGAAACCTGTCAGTTCGATTTGGCGATCGCTGCCTTCCGAGGCGCATTGTCACTGTACGAGGACTACGCCGACGTTCATTACAATCTGGCCCGCGTTCTCGACAATGCCGGAAGAGAAATTGAATCCCGACACCACTGGCACAGGTTTCTGCAACTCGCGCCAGATAGCCCCTGGGCAGAGGAAGCCATCTCACGAATCGAAACCATCGATCAGGATTGATGGAACAAAACTGATCGGGGCACGATGTCAAACCAACCGTCACAACTGGGTTACAGATACTCGCGGTTCTTGACCAAACCCGGCATGGGGACGCTGTAGCGACCATTCTCATCTGCCTGCAACGGAGCGGGTGAATCAAGGGTCAACTGCTCAAGCCCCGGTGCAAACTCGTGATCGTGGCTCAGAAACTGATCAAGCGTGATTTCCTGACCGGTATGGGTGGCCATGCGTCCCATTGATGTCACCGCACTGGCCATGACCCCCCGCTCGACCTCGTTATAAGGCGTATCCTCGCGAATCGCCGTGATCAGGTCATCCCATTCCAACTGGTAGGGGTTCAATTCAGGCTGAGGATACGACCACTGCAAACGCTCCTTGTCCATGTTATGACCATCATAAATTTTGCACCGTGCCGGTGTATGTGACGCACTGGAAATCACTCCCAAACCTTTTGTTCCGTGGGCAAAACTCGCAAATTCACGCTTGCAACCAGGCATCGTTCGGCCATCGACAAACAGCTTGGTCCCATCTGCGAAGGTGTACTCCATCGAGTACGTGTCGAAATTCTGGTCGACACTGTCACCACGATAGTGACGTCCTCCCATGCCAATGACCTTGACTGGCCACTCGTTCTTCATCCAACACGATTCGTCAATGTTGTGAATCAGGAAATCGCTGACTGCACCGCCACTGAGCCAGAGGAAACCGTGAAAGTTCTTGATCTGATATTGCAACTCACTGTACCTGCCATCGTTGGGAGGTGCGGCCGCAGATCCAGTCGGACCAGCCATGCGATAGGCTCGCAACATTGTCAAATCACCAATTTCACCGTTCTGAATACGGTCAAACAATTCCTGCCTGGCCTTGCAATGGCGGCACATCAAACCAACCGCAACCTTCAGGTTTTTCTGTATGGCCGTCTTGTTCAATTCCAGCATTCTCG
>Ga0315334_10002296_pt1 | contig 11951 bp, 12 predicted proteins | sample M150034915metaG_FD_205555 | JGI IMG/M metagenome (GOLD analysis project Ga0315334, IMG submission 205555) | Ammonia-oxidizing marine archaeal communities from Monterey Bay, California, United States - M1 500m 34915 | ecosystem: Environmental > Aquatic > Marine > Intertidal zone | place: USA... | reverse complement strand
GTTATGGTTAATGTATCAGCGACACTACTGTGAACACAAACCTTCAGTAACAATTAGTGTGAGGGAACACGAGTGGTTAGAGGTAGGAGCGTGGGTATATGAACACTTCGATGAGGTCAGTGGTGTTAGTTTTTTACCACACTCAGACCACACTTACCAACAAGCACCTTATGAAGATTGTGATGAAAAGACCTATAATGAGGCAGCCTCTGCTATGCCTGATGCTGTTAACTGGGCTAGAATCAAAGATTTCGAGCTCACTGATTCAACAAAAGGGATGAAAACACTCGCTTGTACTGGAGCAGTGTGTGAGATGGTTGATTTAACTGATGATGGAGATATAGAATGAACAAGTTTAAGCAACGGTGGATTAAGTTTCAGACAGATTGTCTAATACTAAAGATATTACTTAAATATTGGAGGTCAAAATGAGTTACTGGGATATTAAGAAGAAGGTAGACAAGTTAGTGGAGGCTCATCAAGAGAGCAGGAAAAAGAACAGAGTATTACCTTGGTGGCACAGGGATGAGTTCATACTCAGAGGTCAGAGTAAAAGAGAGAAGAAACAACTCAAGAAAGAATATTGGAAGAACTGGCGGGAGTTAGATGATGATTTATGAGTATATATGTAAGGACTGTGACTTATCCTTTAAGGAGAGTAGGAAGATGGCAGATAGAAGGAAACCCATAAGCTGTTATGCTTGTGGTGGAGAAGGTAAGTTTCAGATGAGTACACCTGTATTTCAGAGTAACAACGGTAAAGGTTGGGCTAAAAAAGGAGAATGGAAATGACTGAAGAAGATTTAATTAGGTTACTGAACACAGGGGATGAGTATAACTTCATACCTATGGATGATAAGTTCTCTAGGTACGATGCTTTCGATACAGAGAATGGAGTTATATTAGAGATTAAATGTCGTAATAAACATTATGATGATACTCTGATAGAGAAACTCAAGTACGATTGGAATAAGAAGTATGCTGAAGAGAATGATCTGGAATTTATATATGCAGTAAGTATGCCCACTGAAGAAGGACATAAGATATATCTATTCGACCCGATCAATATGGAGGTTGATGATGAGTATGACTTTAAATGGCACACAAAAAAACTCCCTGCTAACACTGAGTTCAGAGGGAGTATGTGGATAGATAAGGAAGTAGGTTACTTACACGTAGATGATGCTATAGTTACTCTCTTGAAGAAGAGGTCTCATTAAGGACTCATCATACCTAATTTACCCATAACTTTTCTCCACTCGCCTTGACCAAATCCATATTTAGAATCTTTTCTCCAATCATTATTTTGTGGTACGGTCTCGGTGTGTGAAAACATACCTCTATTATACGCCTCATCGAAGGACATACCTGTAGCCCCAGCCCAATCCGAACCTAAGTCATCCATAGAGAATCCTGTACTCCCTTTAAATTTACCATAAGTAGGATTAAAAAAAGGGACTCTTTGGCTATCTCCAACTTCCTTACCTAGACCTAAAGATAAAGAAATAGGTATGTTAAATTTATCCTCTATATCTTGAGATATAAAATAATGCTTGAGTAAGTCTTCTTTAGCACCAGGATACATTAATTTACCACTTTTATCCTTAGCCTTCATAATTGCTTGGGCTTTATCCTTAGCATCTTTTTTAGTAGCGTCTCTATCAGCATATAGATAAGCATCCAGTAAATTCTTAGGCTTCTTTTTTCCTTTTAGAGCACCACTCAACATACCCTGTAGAGATGTAAAAAACATTACAATAAACCCTGTGCTTTATCTTTCTCGTACTGTCTCTCAGCGTGTTTTCTAGAGCTGTAGTCGAAATCAAAACCTGCCGCTTCGTACCTTTTCCTTACCTCTTCTACATAAGCGTCTTTTCTTTCTTTTTCTGTTTCCTCAGCTACTTTACCTTCATCGTCCCCACCACTCATCCAATCTGTAAAGTCACCCCACATACCAGACACACTATCTGCTACATTAGCGTAGTTATCAGACATACCCTGAAAAGAACCACTGAGGAAATTATCTACAGGACCAGCTAAATTATCTGTCACATATTCAGTAGCATCAAATATATTAGGTAGAGATGGTATAGACCCTGAAGGAAAACTTCTATCTTGCCTGTAGTCCTGAACATTACCTTTAAATAAATTATATCCTTCACTTAATGCATCCTTAGCACCACTACCTATGTCCATAAGACTTTGCCAAGGTGAGTAGTTCTGTGGTTGTGGTGGTTCTGGAGGTGTTGGTGGTGGAGGGTTATAGGTTTTATTTAATATAGCATTAGTCTCTTGCTTATAAGCAGAGGGACTATACTGAGCATCCCCACCCTGTGACCGCATTAGTGCCAAAGATTGCTCGAAAGGGTCACCGCTAGAACCTAACTCAGTAGCCATACCACCACTTACATTCTCCCCTCTTAATCTAGCTTTTTCATCTGCAGCTATTAGAGCATCTAACTGTCTCACCTGTTCAGCATCAACTTCCTGTAACAATCTGTGGTCTACTGTAGCAGGAGGATAGTTGCGAGGAAGGTTTCTATTGAAGTGATTGTCCATCAAGAAAGAATCTTGTGTAGTAGGTATGGCAGACTGTAGACCTAAGAACTCATTAGCTAGTCTATTCTCTCCAGCCAAAGCATCTAAAGTATTTAAAGTCTTTTCTTGTTGTGCTGCACTATATTGATTACCATATAACAAAGCCTTATCGAACTCCCTACTCTTCTGTTCCAATAGAAGTGCTTTATCCTGATAATTCTCCTTTGTGTCCATCATCCGAGACTCATCTTGTTTTTTCCACTGGTCTTCAGCAAGTTGTTTTGCCCTATCCTCTTGGGCAATCTGTAAAGCTGCTATCTGTCCAGGAGAAGTATAATAAGCTGGTCCTCCTCCTCTTCCTGGCTCATTATATTCGCTCTGTCTCGCCTGTTCGGCATTAGCTGCTTCTTGTAATCTATGGTCTACTGTAGTAGGGGTATTACTTCTAGACTTAGCACCTATGTGTTTATATTTATCATTATCCGCCTTTGTAAAACCATCTAGTCTAAGTCCTAGATAGTAGAGTGTGTTCTTATATGATGAAGCTGGGACATAATACCTCTTCCCATCAAAATCCTTTACCCATACCATATCCTCAAATTCTTGGTCAGGTTTTTTATATTCATCCCACTCATCTGTGCTCATATTTATTCCTTCTATTCACTGGTTAATAACTAATACTTTCTAGAACAATTTTTTGTTGTTTTGATAGGTCTTGTGCACTCTCTTCCCCAACCACTACATTCTTAAGACCACTATATATAAACGTAGGCATTATTTCTCCTACTATATTTGTATAATCCTTCAGTAAGCCCATAATGTCCATTTGATTTTTGTACTTAGACTCTAACTTAGCTATTTTTTGTATCCCTTCTAAGTCTGTAAATAGAGCCTCTTCCAAATTTTTAGAGGCTTTAGTTGCTCTTCCTCCTGTCCATACTCTTGAAGCTAGAATAACTGCTTTTTGGAAAGAACTAACAATAGGTCTTCTAACTGTTGCAACTACAGAAGCCAGGTCTACATTAGCTCGTCTCTTAAACCAATCGTACACAGCACCTACAGGCACATTAGCTACTTTTTCTAAGTCGACAGCTTTAATTTTATCTGTCAATCTAGCAAAAGCCTTTAACTCTTTTTGATAGTTTTTACCCATAATAGTATCAACTGTGTGTTTATTCTCAGGATTAGATAACCATTTCATAGCACCTTCAGGATGGTCTCCAATATGAGTAACAAATTGTCTTCTAAGTGTGTTTAAGACTGGTGTTTTAACTTTAGGGGGTAATCTGTTAATATCTCCCATAATCTTAGTTAATTTCTCTCGGCTCTCCACCATACTCTTAACTACTTTAGTAGGCTGATATCCTTCCACACCACCTGCTTTGATTAAGAAATGCTCACCTATCTTACGTTCCTGTTCTAAAAGGACTTTATCTATATTTGACCTCCTTAGAGCCAAGTAACCTTGATACTTAGCAGCCTTCTCTAGCTCTTCTCTCATACCAGGCAACATATCAATAATTCCTCCCTTATCCTTCATAATTTTTCTGATGATGGCAGGTTTTACCTCGCCATTAATAATCGCCTTTTTATGTATTTCAGATAATAGAGAGTTCTCTGCAATTTTAATACCTTTAGATTTACCGACAACATCTAGGAAGTGTTGAAGAGATTCTGTATCCTTAACAATTATAGGAGCTATCTGAGATGCATATTTTTTACTAGAAAGTTCTTTAATCCCTTGTTTAGTAAAAGGAATACCTATTTGTTTGTAGTAGTTATAATCTGCTAGTTTTAAGGCTGCATTATAAGGACCAGGGATAGTATCTCTAGCTTTACCTAATATTACTTTTAAATCCCCTAGTTTATTACGTACATCAGCAGAAGGATTAGATAATAATTTCTTATTGATAGCCTTCTTAAGAGAGTTGACCTGAGCAAAAGTCATCTCAGGATACACAGTCGTTCGTGTTATTTTCCCATCAGCATTTTTGACTATTTTAATTTTTGGTTTTAAATAATTTCTAATTTGACTCTCTAGTTTAGTACCTTGTCCAAACAAATCATTTAGCTGAGTAGATTTAACATAGTTCCAAATTTTAGCGACACCTTCTGGTGGCATCTTAACTTTGTCGGCTTTAGCAGAACCTAATAGACTAGCATACTCTAGAGTCCTTATTTCCATAGCATCTTTTTTTCTCTGTCTAATTAATTTAGTTACCTCATTACCTCTCTGTTCTGCCGAAAGAGTAGGTTGTAGTGAAGCCCCTAATTCATCAATCTTGTCTGTAGTTGCTGTTGCTGATGTTTTTAGACGTGATAAGCGATTAGTGAGAGCTTGTCTAATTGTAGATGTAGGTATTTCCTCAGTAAATTTAGCTCCTGTTACCCGAGACCCAAATAATACAGTACTTTTCTCTTCGATAGCATCAACGATAGTTTTAAGGTCTTTGTCAACCCTAGCTCTCACTTCTGGATTATTTCTAACTAACTTATTCAGTTCACCTTTAACTACTGGATTATCAGACACAGCAACAAAGAAAGGAATATCTACATCATTAAAATAATGAGATATTTGCTTGAAGTCCTCCATAATTTTAGTTATGTCTCTGTTTTCAGCCTTACCTATTTCTCTAAGAATAGCTTTAGTATTAGCATAAGCAAACGCTTGGGAAGCATTATCAATCTTAGATTTAATACCTCCTTTCAGTATAGACATATTTTGAGCAATAGAGTTAGCCTTATCTTCTAATACAGAGAAAGCAGGACCAACAGTTTTGGCAGCAGCTATAGTAGATAGTAGAGTCGTAGCTGCTCTTGCAACTCCCGTGTCTTCTCCTGTGAATTGTTTTTCTAGAGTAGCTGCTGTATAACCTGCAGTACTCGCTGCAGAGCCAATACCAAACCACTCAGCTGAACGAATACCTGCTTTAGTACCGAACTCAATTAGAGACTTAGATTTACTAGCGAGTACTAAGGGGTCTGTAGCCATTTCAGCACCAGCACCTAAAATACGCTGAAGCTCATCTTCAGGGAGTAACTCAAGGTCAGGCTTATCCCAACCAAAAACATCAGCTAAGAAATCTACTTGTTCCCTCTGGTTCTCTTCAAAGTTATTGGAGAACTCACTACCAAACTCAGTCCAAGTCTGCCCTCCATATCCTTCAGATAATGTATCGTAAGCAGTTTCACCTACAGCCTCTAAGAAAGACAAGCCAGAACCAACACCAATCTTCGCTCTTCCTTGAACGTAACTATCTTCTAATTCTTGTTCAGTGGTAGCTGGGTCTGTGCTTATTTTAGACTCTTCTATTTTAGCTTCTTCTGCCCGAAGAGCCTTATTAATAACGTGGTCAGGAGTTCCATCAGGAAATTCAATAATCTCTCCGTAAAAATCTACTTTAATAGCCATTACTCAATCTCACCAGTTTTAGGATTGTATTTTCTTATTCCTTTTCCTTTCTTCTTCATAAATACACTCTCAGGTAAGCCTAGTTTAAACACAGTAGAGAGGCTCATCATTGCGTCTGTCAGATTATTATAACCACTTTCTTGTTCTCGTTGATAAATATCAAGTACCTTAAGGAAAGCATTATAGTGTTCTTGTGTCTTAACACCACTAAAGATATCATTAATGAAATCAGGAATATTTTCTACTAAGCCACCTGCAGAAGCGATACGTTCAATTTCCGATTGTGCTCTAGTCTTACCGTCAAAGACATTAGTAATAATATTCTCTGCTATCTTAGCTGCAGCAGGAGAACCAGCTTTAGCTTGTGTGTATATATTAATAGCTGACTTAATACTTGATAACTTAGAATCAATACCTGCTCTTCTCTTCTCTTCTTCCTTGAATAAAGAAACACCTATGCCTACTCTTGAACCTGCAGCCTGTTCATCCTCTTTATTTTTCTGTTTCCAGTCCAGAAATTTCTTATTTCCTTTCTCCTCACCAAATAAATCTATTAATCTTTTTCTTTCCTGTTTATCTGCTTGATTCTCTGCAGTAAATGATGGATTTAATATTGTACCTAAATTATCATTTAATTGTTTATAAAAAGGTCTAGTTGATAATCCCTCCACTTTTAATTCGTCCATAGCATTTTTGATACCTGCTTCTGTAGTCAAATCATATTTCTTGACAATTTTACTAACTTCTCTATCCAACTCAAAGTTTTTAGCTGTAGCCGAAGATTTATTAGATTCAGCTTGTAGTTTATCTTGTTCTAAGTCTAACCCCCTACTAGTCATATTAGCTTGTAGTATAGGCATACCTTGTGCCCTAAACTCACTAGCTGCCTCTGCATTTACCTGTAATAGAGCATTGAAAGTATCAGTGAAGGACTGAGGGTTAGACATATCCACCCCCTTCATTATATCTAATATCTGATTCTCTTCAGATATATAACCATATTGCTCAGCTATAGGGCTCAGGGCTCTCCCAAACATTTGTCCTGCTTTAGCCATACCCTCTGCTGCTGTTAGGGGTTTTGGTCGTGAATTAAATAATCCCATTATATTATCTCCATTATATTATTGAGCACCCGGATACCAACCGCCACCATAGTTATGCGTCCCAATATCTGGTATTTCTCGTTTATCTAGACCTCCTACCCAATCGCCTAATTTATACCAAGGTTGGGCTGCTGCGTCTATTCCTCCTATCTGAGCTCCTAACATAGAAGGTGCTCCTGCTGTGAGGGCTGCAAGATTAGAAGAGGCTTGGTTCATACCTGCTTGTGCATAAGGGTTAGCTGATGAGGCTAGATTTTGTGCTTGATTTGCAGAGGAATTAGACCTATTTAAATAATCGCTTATAGTGTTCTGCACTCCTGACCTAGACTGTGCCATAAGTTGAGCATCTGCAATTAGATTTTGTCTGTCCTGCTCAGAGACCATACCTGCACCCATAGAAGAGCTTAGGAGACCGCCAGTCTGTAGCTTACTGAGGAGGTTTTGAGTGGCACTCTGTCTCCCCGGTAGAATCGCAGCCATATTCTCATCGTACCTAGTTTTAGCTGCAGCCTCGGGGTCTGTCATATATTTTTCGACCAGAGCTCTCTGCCTATATGTATCATCCATATAAGAATTAAATAAACCTTTTACTTGAGGAGAGAGGTTTATATTATACATCTTAGCTACATCATCATAATGAGCACCTCCCATAGGACCAGTTACTGACGTAGGACGAGCAGCTCCTCGTAAGAGGTCCATCATCTCCTGAGTAACCCGTGTAGTGCCAGAGGCTTGTTTATTAGCCCCAGTCATATTTAGAGCAGCTCCTATAAGGCTCTGCATCATTGAACCTGAACCCCCAGTAGCTCCAGCAACTATCGTATCCATTAGTCCCATTATCTATTCTCCATTATATTTATATTCATATTATCTACCACTCGTATACCAATTCTTATTTTTTGCCGAGGGTAATTCTTCAGTGCGTGGTTTATAAGCATTAAATATATTATTTCCTGACGTATCTAACCGAGTGCTTACACTCTGCGTTTTATCTGTTACTTCCTCCTGTCCTTTTAAACTATCCAACACACTACTAAAAAAACCCAGACCAGGAATAAAATTAGCTAAACTTTTCCCTAAGTCACCTAAGTGTTTATTACCGAAGTCCTGTATACTATTCGCTGTATCGTCCCCTAACCACTTACCTAGACCTTTATTAGATAATAGACCTTTAGCCCTATCATAATCCCAAGCTGTAGCACCAGGAAATTCAGATTGATACTTACTTATTTCTGCCATATAGTCCTTATGTCTTTTTTGATGGGCTAAATCAAATTTACTAGGACCTCTAGATTGTTGTTGTTGAGCTACTTCAGGCTCTTGAAAGATATTACCAGGACGAGGTGTAATCCCTGCTTGAGGATTATACGTTGGGTACTGACCACCAAATCCCTGTCCTCTAGGTGGCATCCCTCCAAATATATTAGGATTCCATTGATTCTGTTGTGTAGATACCATAGGATTGTTACCGTGCGTCTGTCTGAACGCAGCTATTTCTTCAGGACCATACATTCCGAAATTCGCCATACCTGTACCTTCTATATTACCAAAGGTAAGCTGATTCCTTATCTGTTGGTCGGTAGCATTCGCCCACATTTGTGAGTTAGGGTTAGCACCTCCTGTAGGTAATGAACCTAAAGCACTACTTCCTTGAGTCCAATCATTAGATGGGGCTATGAATCCTGTGCTCGGAGCATTCCACTGCTGTCCTGTGGTGTTATTGTACCAAGGAGTTATTGCTCTACCTCCACCACCTCCAGTAAAACCATAAGGATTGTCACCACCTGCTTGTCTGTTCGATAATTCATCCCACATTATGCTGTCCTCTTCCACATATATACAGTGATGTAAGGTTGTAAGTTCTCATTACCCGTCAACACATCACCTGTTGAGTTACTTACTTGGTCGTGTTGGTTAGGACCATTACTATATAAAATCGGACCCCACGAATTATTATTTCCGTTGTCAGGGTTTTCATCCCAAGAACCTTTTTCTAATTCAGTAGTGTGGGTATGTGCTTCCAATACAGCATCTTTTTGTCCACCTGTTTCCTCTACTGTATCGAAGTCTGTATCAGTAGAATCTACACCTACTAGAACTTTACCTGCACCGAAGGCTGTCCAAGTAGTTCCTCCTATTACTGTCACTACAGCTGCTGAATCTGCGTAAGCTGTAGTAGTTGTAAATATAGAACCTACTGGATAGACAATATCTGCCATAGTGGATTTAGAGGTAGCATCTATTACAAAAGCTGTTGTAGCTACCTGTGTTGTATTGGTACTCGCTGGTGCTGTAGTAGCACTGAATGCTTCGGTAGCTGAACCATTTAAATCTGCCTTTGTGTTTACTGCCGATTGTACTGCTGTAAATTCAGTATTAAAATCTGAACCTGATATTACCTTAGCTGGGTTAGAATCCGATAAAGCATCCTTACCCGACCAAGCAACTGCTATTGTATAATTACTCATCGTATCTTTCCTTGTTTAAATAATAAAGTCATATCCTGTAGTGATGCTACAGAACCGTTTGTTTCAGCACTCATTTCTAATTGAAGAAACTTAGCACTTCCTGTTAAAGGTATGTTATACTCCTTAAGTGAATAAGAAGGAGCATATTTAGCAGCACCGAATAAAGATACGACACCACCAAATAGATAAGAATAACCTGACGCAGTAGGATTTAATAAGAAGGAGTGCGTCTTAGAAGGAATAACACTGAAGTCTTTATACCATTTAACTCCCACTGTAGTTCCTGAACCACCCTCAATAACAGCCTTTAACTTCTTCAATAGAGAAGATACTACTGACTCTCCTAAGTCTATCCATATTGTCTTGAATGAACCTGTATAAGAATAATTAGTAGTGGAGGAAGAACTGACGTACTCCGTATCAAAATAACCTTCATAGGTAGATATAGAACCACCGTCCTGCCCAATCAATAAACCTTTACTATCCGTATAAGAAAGACTAGAAGGTTTCCTATCTCCATCGAAAGTCCAAGTAGTAACTCTAGGGGCATTATTAGGGGTAATATGTTTCATATCAAAAGCATAAGTAACATTAATTAAGGGGAAGGTCAATAGATATACTCCTTCATTCTCTATGTATATAGCTTTAGATGTGGAATCTCTAGCTACGTGTCTAATTAGAGTATCCTTAATATTGACTGAATAATCAACTAGTGGTACTTTATCTACTTGAGTAGTCCTACCTAAAGACCTAAGACCAGTATCAGATAAGAATAACAAATCATCACCTACAGCCTGTACTGTATCTCTGGAAGAACAACCTATACCTCTAATTACTTCATCTAGGTGTATGGCAGTTAAGTCATCAGGATTATTATATATAGCTATGTTCCTCTTACCGAAGATAACTAATTTACCGAAGAAAGGAGCTATAGCTACAATCTCATCTGTTCCCCATACAGTACTTAAATCTATAAAACCCGCCTCATCATCTCTCCACTCATAGTCTACCAAGAGGTCAGAATAATACATAACACCTTTATCTTCAGAGACACCACCTGCCCATATTCTACCGTAGTAACCCATAGCACAACTAGGGTCAAAAGTAGTTACTCCTAGAGGCTCAAATACTGCACTACCTTGTGTATGGTTATTTGTATGTTTAGTCTCTAATGACTCCCAAGGTGTAGTGTCTCCACTCCTATAAGATATAGGTTCGTGACCTTCCTGTACGCCTATTACATTACCATTAAAATTAATGAATTGCCAATCAGATGCAGTACCTCCAGTAGCAAAAGCAGAAGTCCAAGGAGTACTAGGACTAGTGAAATCTACAGTATATACATCAGTACCTACACCAGCAAATACTTTAGTGGTAGAACCATACTTATGTTCTATCATAGAACCAATCTTTGCACTCGTAGCTAATACATTTTGTTTTAATCCTTTCCTGAAGGAAATTCTACCTGACTCCCTAAGTACTATATTAGAAGCATCTGTCAACCAACTAGCATCTAGAGATGCGGGATTAGACTGAGTGTTTAACCCATTTATACCTACATTATCTAGAGGTCTATATGTAAGTTGACTACTCATTATCCTATGTACCAATCATTTTCATATTCAGTATTTCCACTATCTAACATAATAGCTAAGTTTAGAGCATCAGCAACTTCAGCTGCGGCTATACTAGTATTAGTACCTCCATCCTCACCCCTCTCTGAAATGGCTCTAGCCCAAGCTCCTAACATAACTACCTGAGAAGGAACTCTTATTATATCAGTAGCAGCTTTTAGAGTATCTTGTCTCTTGACTATATTTATGTTTATATCTTGAGCTGAATTAGGTACTGGATATAAATCTATATTCATATCATTTTCTCTAGTGCTTACTACAGAAGAACTACCATTAAAACCATAATGAGTTGGCTCACCTACTGCTATATTAGCGGAAGGGAAGGACTTTTTATTTATCCATTCATTATTAGCTTGGTTTAAAACATTACCTGTGTCCCTATTAATTACATCTAATACTTTAAAACTAGTCCCTGCTCCTGAGTTAGTATCTCCCAGGATATATTGCATTGTTCCTGATACAGTAGAAATAGTGAATGTCTCTCTTAGAGTGAGCCAATCGTGTTGTGCCTCTACATTCCTTTTAGAATCATTAACCAGAGAACCAATAACCTTTTGATAATCAGTTACTGTAGATGAATCATTGATGTTTCCTGACCAATCTGTAGAGATGGTCTCTTCCCTCAACCTGATTAGTACTTCATTTATTAAGTCCCTATAAGTCATATCTCTTATCCTTTTGCTAGTTGTGCTCCGAAGTAAAACTCTACAATCAATGTAGTCCACTTAAACACTTCGTCTAGTTTAAGCATACCTTTAACTGTAATATATTCAATCTTGTCAGGTGTAATGTCGAA
>Ga0315334_10002295_pt1 | contig 11952 bp, 9 predicted proteins | sample M150034915metaG_FD_205555 | JGI IMG/M metagenome (GOLD analysis project Ga0315334, IMG submission 205555) | Ammonia-oxidizing marine archaeal communities from Monterey Bay, California, United States - M1 500m 34915 | ecosystem: Environmental > Aquatic > Marine > Intertidal zone | place: USA... | reverse complement strand
ATCGTATAGTGGTGAGACGGAGGAGATCACTCGCCTGCTCTCCAAGTTAACGACTCTAGAAATCCCTCTCATTGCCATCACATCAAGTCTCAACAACACGCTAGCTCGGCAATCCAATGTTGTCCTACCATTAGGAATTCTGCATGAAGCAGGCGCGCTGCAACTCGCACCAAGCACAAGCACCACTGCCATGTTGGCAATTGGAGATGCCTTGGCATTAGTCGCGAGTGAACTTCAACAATTCACCGCAAATGATTTCGCTCAATTCCATCCAGGTGGATCGTTGGGACGAAAGCTTGCGAGTGTCCGTGAGGTAATGCGACCGCTAGCGGAATGCCGAGTCGCACACCAACATCAAACGATCCGAGATGTATTTGTGGCAAGTAGTATGCCGGGGCGACGAACGGGCGCAATTATGCTCATTGACAATGTCGGAATATTAACAGGGCTATTTACTGACAGTGATTTGGCGCGAATGCTCGAGCAAAACAACGACACCAATTTCGATACTCCGATTGGCAATTACATGACAGCCAATCCGATTACTATATCCGATACAAGAATGTTAGCGGATGCTGTGGAAATATTCAGTGACAGACGCATTAGTGAGTTGCCTGTAACGAATGATGCCGGCGAGCCCGTTGGATTAGTCGATATCACAGACACCGTTGCCTTTTATCCAACACAGTCTGTCAACGAAAATGCAACCGTCATTAAAATATCAACCTCCGACAATCCCAGCAAATCATGATGTCTAGCACCACTATAGAAAACATTAAGCTGATTCTGTCCGATGTAGATGGTGTTTTGACCAATGGCGCCATTAGTTTTGACAATACCGGTATCGAAACAAAACAATTTCATATCCGCGATGGATTAGGAATAAAAATGTGGCAACGCGCTGGTTTTCAATTTGGTGTATTAACAGCTCGGACGTCCCATATTGTCAAAGTCCGCTGCCAGGAACTTGGAATAGATATTGTTCGACAAGGTTTTGAAAACAAATTGCCTGCTACGATTGAGTTAATAAAGAATCTACACCTCAACCTAGATCAAGTATGTTTCGTCGGTGATGACTTAACCGACATGTCCGTCATTTCTGCTGTTGGATTAGGAGTGGCTGTTGCTGACGCTGCGCCGGAAGTACTTGCCAAGGCTGATTTCGTAACTCAAACCAGAGGTGGGAGCGGAGCTGTTCGCGAGCTGGTCGAAATGATTCTACGTAAAACCGATCGTTGGCAGGGGCTCGTTGAGCAATACTATCCATGTCACCTACCGGAGGACCAGCTGTGATCCGCCGTTTTATTGGTACCTTTGCTTGTTTGGTTGGCGTTTCGATTGCCTATTGTACTTATGCGCTTACATTTGCCTCAACAATTGAGCCTACCTATCACACGATGGAGACCAGCGACGACAACGAATTTTGGCAGACTAAAACGTCCGACAATCGCCAGGCCCTCGAAACACTATTTCCACCAAACGCCTGGCAGCTACAGCATCCAAAAACGATTGAAACCCGCCATGGAATTTTGCTTTTTCAAGAATACCAACGCAACGGCGATGAGTTTGTTATCAAGCCCTGCACCTATGTTATTTTTCAAAACAACGGGGATGCCGCTGTAGAACTAAATGCAGATAATGATCCAACCACGGCAGATATTTCGCAGCGGGTCATTACTCTGAACGCCGTTAATGGCGCTGTCATTTCCGCTAATATTCTCAATGAGTCTAATGCTACAGATACCATTCCCACTGGCCGTTTGATCGGTGATGTTTTAATCCATAGCAGAGAATCCCAACCCAATGCAAATGATGCTTTTCGAGTTGAGACTCGCAATATTCAATTTGAGAAAAACCAAATCTGGACAACCCACGACGTTCATTTCCAATATGGAGATCATGAAGGTCAAGGCCGCGACCTAGTAATTAACCTCAAGGAAATAGAGCCATCGCGTATTGCGAGTAAAAGCACTAGCCCTGTCTCACAAATTGATTCTATTGAGCTTATCGACGTAGATTTTGTGCATTTAGTGATTGACCAAAATCTCTTTGCGAAAACAAATCCCGCCAATAGCGAACCCAATCCTGGACGAATGTCAATCCATTGTCAGGGCCCTTTGCGGATTGACTTTTCCAATTCACTGATAACCTTGGAAGATCAAGTCGACATGGTTGTCTCACGACCTGGGCAGAGCGACGACCGCATGCAGTGCGAACGGCTAGAAGTGGCATTTTCGTTACCTAACCAGATACCTCTCGACCCCTCCATTCCCTCGGCACTACAACCAACAAACATCTTTACCTTTCAAAGCTTAACGGCAACCGGAAATCCGCTTTTAATAGAATCTCCCCAACAACAGTTAACCATCCGCGGACAGACCGTTTCTTATGACAAGGTGGAGGGAACGTTGTCCATCGAAGATTCCCAACAAAGTACCGTTAACATTGGTAATCATCGATTTGAAGTGGCCAGCTTTCAATATCAAATGACCACCGACCCTGAGCAATTAGGAGCGTTTGTCGCCAAGGGCGCTGGTTCATTTCATTCCATCGATCCCGCTTCGGCCAAAAATACAGTTACTGTGGCTTGGAATCGCAATTGCGCACTCGAGAAACTCGAAAATGAACATCTGTTGTCATTAGAGGGCAAAGCGGAAATCAGCCTCGCGGGCGTTGGTAAGATCGCCAGCGACCAGATCCATATTTGGCTCGAAGAATCGTTGGACTCGTCAAATCAAGCAACCAACCAAGCCAGTAAAAACAAAATTACTCCCGTTAGGATATTGGCATCGGGAGAGGTGTTGCTAGACACCGTTGAGTTGCGAGCCAACACGCAGCGTGCCGAGGTATGGCTACGCAGGAAAACGCCAACCACGGGAAATTCTTCGACATCACCTGCACCAAATCTGCCAACGAATAATGACAATGCGACAGGGCAAACCGGCCCTAAATATGTTGTACAGGGTGATTTAATTCAAATTCAATTATATCAAAAGGACGGCAAGCACATTTTACAGGAAGCCTTGATTAAGGACAAATTAGTACTGCGTCAAGTTTCAACTTCACTTGGTGCACGGTCTCCCTTCGTATTACACGGAAATAGTGTTAGCTTGAAAAGAGACCTTGCTGGTTTGTTTGAAATGACACTCACAGGAAATTCCGACCGTGGCCAGCCCGCATGGATCGCCTTCGAAGAATTTCAAATTAGCGGAAATCAAATTAGTCTCAATCAACGACAAAACCTCATGTGGATCAAGGGCGCGGGTGAAATTGCGTTTAGCCCACTCGATACTGCTGCCACAACACAGACTCGCCGTATATCATGGCAAGAGCAAATGGCTTTTGATGGTTCGCAGATACAGCTTTTTGGTAATGTAAAAACTAGGGGCCAGTTTACTACCGACGAGGAAACGAAATTTGACTTAACATTGGATTGTGGTGTTCTCCATGGTCACTTAACAAGACGAATCGATTTTAGTTCACCAGAAAAAACAACACCTGCCGAATTGCACATGCTCAGTTGTGGCAATGCAGTTGCGATATCCAGCCGAGTGCTCGACGCGAACAAGCTGCAACAAGCGTTTCATCAGATGCAAGCGAACAATCTTAGCTTTTACCCTAAATCTGGAGAGATAAAATCTAATGGCGGAGGCTGGATTCGATCCACATTTAGAAATAACGGCAAGACACTTGGCACGGCAGTAGCAGCCAATGCTAGCGGTGCGTTACAGAGTTTGTATGTCACGTTCAAAAAGAGTGTGGCGGGAAACATAACGCAACAACATTTGACCTTTAGTGGTAATGTCAAATCGTTATTTGGCACAGTCGATAATTGGAACGTTAAGCTCGACCCCAATGCGACCGCTGGAATTGGAGCACAGGGGATTGAGTTGAACTGTGATCAGTTGTCCATCGCGAACATCTCAACCAATCCCACACCTTCGATCGTATTAAATGCCATCGGTAACACTTATATTGAATCGCAACAATACGTCGGCCTCGCACATCGAGTTACGTATTCACAATCCAAGAACAATCTAATCATGGAAGGTGGCCGCGGCGACGCGAAATTATGGATTAATCGCAACAAATCACCAGTGCCGAATGTTGCTGCTCGTAAAATCATCTATTCCATAGAAACGGGTACCGTCGACGTTTATGCACCCAACGTCCTCGACTCTGGACGGTAAAATAAGAACATGGCCATTCAGGCTGCAGTTTCTAATTCGTGGAACATGTCCAAAACTAACAACAACACACACCCCACAACCGGCTAATTAAACACTCCGTTGTCGCTCTTGTTCTAATCGCTGCACAATAAATTCCACGACCTTGGCTGCTTGGGTATCATAATAATCTCCACCATGCCCACCAGCCACCGTGTCAAAATCGTGTTCATGTGGAACTCCCAGCGAATACAGTTTCATCTGCATCCGATCCACGCCTGAGAACCAATCGCGATCTGTCGGGTCACAACATAGGAACTGATGTCGAGGCCAATTCAGCGGGTGAATATGCAACAGTGCCGTGTCTTGTCGAGCAGCTTCTGGGTCAGTATACATATCTGGCAAAGTCTCATCTTCACCTCGTTTCATCCGCAAATGATAATCAATCGCTGGGGAAATCGCGGCCACAACAGGAAATGTATTAGGGTACTTATAGGCAAACCTCAATGCACCTTGGCCACCCATGCTGGTACCCATCAAGGCAGTTTCCTGACCATTGTGCCCCCACCGCTGCTCAATAAAGGGCAATATATGTTCCAATAAGTATTGTTCAGCCGTGATCTCGGGGTCAAATTCCTCGCAGATCACATCTGTCCACCAACTCCGCTGAGTGCGCGGACCAATGACTCGTAAGCCATGCTTCTCAAACTGCTCAGTAAAGACCGGCTTGTCTTGTAAACGACCTAAATGCACTCCATGCAAATAGATCACAACGGGACCATCAGCGTTTGCCGTAACTGGCTCAAACACCTCGCATTGATGACCCCGCACTTCAATATTTGACCACATGGGCGTTTTACCTTTTGCTTTCCTTTTTAATCTCACCAACAATCAACCGCATTCAAAAATAACCAATGGCACTTACTGGTGAACAATGCTAAACAAAGGTGAACAATGAAGTTTAATTGATGTTACTAAAACAGTACAATGGGCGGAATTATTCCAAGGAAAAGTATCCGTGAAAATACTGATCAGCCAAGCCGAACTTGAAACTGGTATCACCAGCATGTCGGCAGCCATAAATAAGCAACTCGGATCAACTCCCCTTATCGTCATCTGCGTGTTGACAGGCAGTATTATACTCGTGGCAGATTTGATTCGGCATCTAGAAATGCCCTTGCGATTAGGCGCCTTGTCTGCGAGCAGTTATAAGGGCAATACCGTCCGCGATAAATTAACGCTCGACACACACCTATTGCCCAACCTCACAGGACAACACGTATTGATCGTCGATGACATCTTTGACACTGGCCATACATTGAACGAGGTCAGTAAACATATCCAAACACTACAACCTGCGGCTGTCTATACCGCAGTCCTGCTGCAAAAAAATGGCCGCCAAGAAATTGAACTCAATGTTGATTTCGTTGCTTTTGAAATTCCGGATGAATTCGTCGTTGGTTACGGATTAGACTATCAAGACCTCTATCGTAACTTACCGTATGTCGCCATCTTAGAGGAACACGAAATCCAACAGGCCGCCGACCCATCCGCATAGATTTTACAACTTTACAGACGCCCAACCATCACACTTCACCTTTAAACAGACAACAGCCATTATGTCCGGACTAAGGATTGCTATGATCACTCGCCGTTTTTGGCCACTCGTGGGTGGCGGCGAAATGGTTATGGCAAACCTCGCCTGTGAATTCAAAAAACTTGGGGCACAACCAACCATTCTGACAGCCCAATGGGATACCACTTGGCCGCTACAAATTGAGCACCGCGAAATTCCTGTACAACGGTTGCCGAATCCGGCTCATCGAGGTTGGGGCACTTACATATATATGGATGCGTTATCGCGCTGGCTCAGGCACAACGCATCACAATATGACGCCGTACTAGTTTCGATGCTAAAGCACTCAGCTTACTCTGCCCTAGGAGCCTGTAAAAAAACCGGACATCCTGTCATGCTGCGAATTGAAGGTGGAGGCGAAACCGGCGATTGTGCTTGGCACGAATCCGCCAGATTTGGGAAACGTATTCACCGCCGCTGCCAACAAGCCGCCGCAATTGTCACGCCTAGTCAAGCTACGTACGACGAAGCCATCGGCGTTGGTTTCAAGTCTAGTACTTTACACCATATACCCAACGGCGTTGCTGTTGGGTTGGGCAATGTCGTTGATAAAGCTACCATCCGCCAACGACTACACGAGATTAATCATGACCTAAGCTGTGACCCCGACACTAAAATCGCATTGTTTACGGGAAGACTAACACATAAAAAAGGGCTGTTCGAGTTAGTATCCGCATGGCAGTCGGTCGCTGAGCGAATCCCCAATAGCCAGTTATGGCTCGTCGGCGAAGGGCCTGACCGAGACCAATTATCCGAAAAAATCCGGGATCTAGATTTGGTCGGCAGAGTTGTTATGCCGGGCACATTTGACGATGTGGAAGATTTTCTTGCTGCCGCCGATGCCTTCACATTGCCCTCCTACACCGAAGGACTTTCCCTCTCGCTGCTAGAAGCAATGGCCCATCGTTTACCGGTGATTGCCAGTGACATCGTCGGCAATCGACAGCTTATTGTCGATGGAACCCACGGTCGGCTTGTTCCAGCACAGGCAGTCGAGTCACTAGCCGCTGCAATTTACGAAGCGTTTTCCAATGACAATCAGCAACAAGTTGACGCAGCCGAATCTCGAGTCGCAACCCAGTTCTCACTCGCCGGCATGGCCCAAGCGCACTTTGATCTGCTCACCCAAGCCGTTGTAAACTCTTGCGAAAGTTAATCGATGACCAGTGATGTGCTACACATTGTATCGAGCGACACAGCTGTGGATGCAATCATGCAAATTCGCACACTCGCAGCCACTAACAAATCGAAACATCGATTGTTGTGCCTCAACCAAATTGGCGCAACGTCCACCACCCAACTACAAACATGGCTCGGTGACCACGTCGAACTAACCGTCATCGACAATAAATCAACGTGGGGTAGCATTGGGAGTCTCTGGAAAAAACGCGCCCTATTCGCCGCGGCAATAACGGTCTATTGGGATCCCATGCAATTCACAAACTTCCAAGCCACATTACTGTTGCAAAATCAATCTCGTCGAGTTGTCGTCATGACTCTACCGAGTTCCCGTGAGTTGCGGTTCCCAACATATATAGGTAAGAAATTGCTGCAGCGGGCGGAATACATTGTGGCCTCATCGACAACACTAGCTTCGCAACTAGGACAACAAGTTTCCGATATTGCGAATATCGACCAGATCACACCTCAGTTTGAATTACCAGCATCCAGCAGTAGCGACGGTTTGGACTTAAGAGAATATTTATGCTTGGATTCTTCCACACAATTAATCGGTTGCCTTGGCGAATTCAAACCGCATTTTCGGCTTAAAGAAGCAACCTGGATCGTCGATATTCTGCAAAAAGTTAGAACCGACGTACATGTCGTGCTCATCGGCGACGGGCCCCAACGCGAAATACTACGCCGCTATCGTGACCATATGTGGCAGAGAGGCCACGTACATTTTTTGTCCCCTTGGTATCTATCGCCACAAGTATTGCAGCAACTAGATTGCCTATTGACACCGGGGGACCACATCGGACAAAGCATTGGAGTCCCTCTGGCCCATACATTTGGCTTGGCCAATATAGCAACTCACAGCGTTTGTCATATGGAATTGGCTAACCTTGCAAATCACGATGGCATGATGTTAGGTGGACCAGATGCTGGCAGTCTCGCAAAACAGGTGCTTTTCGCACTTAATACTGGGCAGCGAGTCAGTTCACCGACCCGCTCCAAAGACGCCCGTGACAACCAACAACAACTAACACAGTATCAAAATCAATTCAATTCAATACTAAACAGCTAAATATTTTTGATCCTCTTAAATTCATTAGTGAACTGTTACCACGCGCAGTGCGATACATATAAAGTGTCTTTTATTTTTTCCTTTAGCGTGCAGAGTAGTTAATGTGCGGAATAACCGGTAGCGTATGGTCTGATCCATCCCGAGCCATTACTCAGGAGCAATTGGATGATATGACATTCGCCTTGCAGCACCGAGGCCCTGATGAAATCGGGATGCATCTTCCCGCTTGCGAACCAAAATCCACAAACTCAGGCAATCTAGGCGTAGCCTTAGGTTTTCGCCGGTTAGCGATCATCGATGTCGAACAAGGTCAACAACCGGTGTGTAATGAAGATGAGTCTATTTGGCTAGTATTCAATGGTGAGATTTATAATCACGCAGAACTTCGCCGACAGCTTATAAGTCAGGGACACCGCTTTCGCTCTCATTGCGATTCCGAAACCATTGTCCACCTATACGAACAATATGGCGTCGACTTACTCAACCACCTAAACGGAATGTTTGCTTTTGCAATTTGGGACTCCAATAATCAACGGTTGATGTTAGCCCGCGATCGCCTTGGACAGAAACCACTCTACTACCATTACCATCCAAGTAGCGGGCAAGTCATATTTGGCAGTGAACTGAAGAGCATCCTTGCAAGCGGTCTTGTGCAACGTGAGATAAACCCCCGCGCGCTCGACGATTTTTTGGTCTATCAATATGTCCCCCATCCGCGATCAATATTTCAATCAATTGATAAGCTTGCTCCTGGCCATTACGCCGTTTTTGAAGATGGAAAATTACATACGCAATGCTATTGGAATCCCGATCTTGAGCGGGTTTACAATTTATCCCTGAGCGACACAAAAACAAAATTACTCGAACTAGTTACGACCAGTGTTCATTCTCGGATGGAAAGCGAAGTGCCTTTAGGTGCTTTTCTCAGCGGTGGTGTGGATTCATCGTTGATTGTTGCCCTGATGAATCAACATCAGCAGAGGCAACAAAACGCATCAAAAATACAAACGTTTTCCATTGGTTTTCCAGTCAAGGAATATGATGAGAGTAAATATGCTCGTCAGGTCGCTGAATATCTTGGTACCGACCATCATGAATTCACAGTTGAGCCAGATGCGATAAATATTTTACCCTCGCTCAGCAGTCATTATGATGAACCATTTGCTGATAGCAGCGCAATTCCCACGTGGTATTTAGCACAGTTGACTCGTGAGCATGTCACGGTAGCGCTATCAGGCGATGGCGGAGATGAGTTGTTTGCGGGTTATCCACGATACCGGGCGATTGCGTTGGCCAATAAGATCGACCGTATGCCTCCAATCAAAGCTCTGCTGCGTTTAGGTTTACATCGACTATTGCCTGGCAGTTCCCGCTACAAGTCGCGTTTACGGCGACTCCACCGGTTTTTGAACCCAATTGGATTTTCTCCGGTGCATCGTTATTTGGATTGGATTAATATCTTCCCCTACCAGCAGCGACTGAATTATTACACGGATTCTTTTTGCGAGCAGTTGGCGGAGCAGGGAGATCATGACCCCGCGTTGTTCTTGAGTGCAGCTTGGAACCGAGCAGGAAAACGGGATGCCGTCGCCGCTGCTTGTACAGCTGATTTACTGACCTACTTACCGTGTGACTTAAACACCAAAGTTGACATCGCTACGATGGCGAATTCACTAGAATGCCGACAACCGTTTTTGGATCATCAGCTCGTTGAATTTGCAGCAAGTATTCCGACTTCGATGAAGATGCGGCGAGGTAAAGGTAAGCAAATTCTGCGAGACACGTTTGGGGAGTTGTTACCAGAAAATATTTGGCACCGCCCCAAAATGGGATTTGGTGTGCCGCTAGATCATTGGTTTCGCAATGAGCTGCATGACCAAACTCGTGACACGCTTCTCGCGAGCAACGCGCAATGCCACGACTGGGTTCAACGTAAGCAGATCGAGACTATGCTCAGCGATCACCAATCTGGAAAAACTGATCACAGCCAACGACTGTGGTCACTGCTGATGCTTGAAAATTGGTTTCAGCGCTGGATCGCGTAAATTCTTCAAACATTGTCATTCGCGGTGACACCTGACACCCAACAAATCTATCCGCGACCGATAAGCACGCTTAAAATACTTTTTCCCGTACACCGCTCGCGATTCTGCAGCACCCGCGAATAGGGGAAATGCGATGCCACCGATTACCCAGCCACAGTCGTACAAAATTACCTTTGATCCACCGCCGTGGTTCGCACCATCCATCGGAAACACCATTGGTAAACTCCTATATCTCTATCGGAGCAAACTACCGTCCATGCAATCTCGCGCGATTATCTCTTCACGCCTCAAACACCCACTGTATGAACAACTACCTTGGTTCGCCGCACTCAACGAATGTCTCGTACAAGCCTCTCAACAAACACAGCTGATCCTAACAACCCCACAAACAACTACTCACGAGTTCATCCAAGCGCGACAACAGAAGTTGGCTTTTACTCTAGGCACCATACATTGCTATTCCAACCCCACCAAATGGGCAGCCATCATCAACAAACCCCAATCCAAATTATCTGCACCCTATGACGTTCTGGCAGGCCCCGCCGTCGACGCCACGACGACGACTAATAAAAATGAATTATCCAATCGGCCCGCTCTCCGCGACCAACTACTACTCGCCAGCGCCAATATTATCGATGTGCTGCAAATTCGAAATAATAGTTTATTAGCATCACTTTTACATAACAAACCAACCGGCCATGTCCGGTACTTGGAAGTCAAAACACCAACCACAAGAGCAGTCAAATTCGAGCCGTTCAATTCCACTAGAACTATTGTTTTACCTCATTGGTTCACCAGCGGAAATTATCTTGGCCACTGGACCCGCGATTGTAACGGTCCTTGGCCAGATGAAACACGTCAACATTGGATCAACCAATTACTAGACGAACTGCCACAATCAAACCACTCTGCCCTAAACACCCTACGACGTATCATTGAATCTAAAACCTTGACTGGCGCAAGTAAAACAATTCACGGAGAATTACCTATGACCTGTTTTACTAGAGTGTCAATCACTCAATGGGGGGCAAATCATGTTTACCGACCCCATCTCCAGCGTTGGGATTTTTGTCCTTATGGTCTGCTAATCAATCGGGATTGGTTGCAAACCCAAGGCTTACGCCCCGTCTCCTACGGCACACGACAACAATGCAACACCCTATCCACCAACGACCGCGCCTATTTTCAAATCTACGACGGATCGATTGACTGGCGCGTGGAACAAGAAGAGCGGGTTGCTGGAGATCTTGATTTACGCAGTGCTACTTCCAGCGACATTATTTTTTTCGCTGAACATCAAGCGGATGCTCGGCAATTACAAGCTTCCTGTCGCTGGCCAGTTCTGTCTTTTCGCGAACTTTGCCCCAATAAAATTCCAACCCCGAATATTGTTGAACATTAATTACGTGGTAGTCTATAAGGAACCATGCATCCGGTAATTCAGCTCACAGACTTCCCCTCCAAACTCCCATTTCATCACCTAGTTAATGGCCGTCTCCTTAAAACAATTTATTAGCTATTTAGACGAAGCGGAAATCATGACCGCCGAGGCAATCCGTGAATGGATTGCTAATCAGCCGGTCGAGGCGAGACCGATCGATGGCGATGCGTTGGCAAAGACACTACAAAAAGAAGGGATTCTAAGTAAATTTCAAGCTCAAAGACTTTGCCAAGGAAAAGTCAAATCCCTCCAACTAGATAATTACCGGTTAATTAAAATTATTGGACGCGGCGGTATGGGTGTTGTTTATGAAGCTGAACATAAAACGATGAAGCACCGAGTGGCCATTAAGGTTATTTCATCTAAAGTAACAGCCGACAGCTCTACGTTACGAAGATTTTTTCGTGAAGTCGAAG
>Ga0315334_10002294_pt1 | contig 11955 bp, 8 predicted proteins | sample M150034915metaG_FD_205555 | JGI IMG/M metagenome (GOLD analysis project Ga0315334, IMG submission 205555) | Ammonia-oxidizing marine archaeal communities from Monterey Bay, California, United States - M1 500m 34915 | ecosystem: Environmental > Aquatic > Marine > Intertidal zone | place: USA... | reverse complement strand
ATTTCCATTCACGTTGGTTGCGTCATGATGGGACTTTTCAAGGAAGTGATGCTGAACATGTCTCGTCTTTGGCAGTACCCGCGGATCCACGTGTTCTGCACGATACACATCCAAAAAATCCTCTTGCAGCTGCAACGGACGGATCACCTCCAAATCAAAACCCAAGTTGGCTGCAAGCTTTCGTGGTACTTCGACATCAGCTTGCGAGCCATCTTCCATGTCGAAAACAAAAAACGATATGTCATGGCGAAACCTCTTTGCGGCAGCTAAAAGAATCCGGCTATCCCACCCGGCAGTCAGGGCCTGTATCACAGGACCACGACGCACCAGTGCTTCGATGGTGCCCTCGAGAACCCTCGCGGCATAGGCAACTGTGTCAACGTCATTCAGGATTTCTCTTGCCACGGGCAAGCGGATCGCTTTTCGCAGTAAAAGGTCGAGACTGAAGTTTGGCAGCAGTTTTCGAAATCGTGCATCCAAACACCGGTCGCCATACCATGCGTGTTCTCTAGAAACATATTCGGGCGATTCAGTAAATTCTTTGGCTCCTTCTTCGATCCTGATTTGCTCGCCGTGCAGTTCGAGAAACATCCTCAGGGAAGACGTCAACACTATCTTCCCGTCCACAAACGAATAATACACCTGCCTCAGGGCGCACGCATCATGAACAGCAACAAATTCGTCGTTGCTATTCAGTAGAAGCACAAACCTGCCACTGAGTTTCTGTGCCTCTCTGTACAAAGCTCCGCTCGTGTCACACTCGTCGGCTAGATCCCGAACAATCGCCTGATTGTCATTTTCCGGTTTCAGAGGATCAACCACCGTACCCAGTAAAAGCAAGCGGACATCGCCACACTCAGCACTTACCACCGAGAGTGACGGATGCGTATAAACATGCAAACCAGCAAACTGCGTCGTCTGAAACTCAGGCGGACAGGTCACAGGGTTGCTCGAGGCAAGATATTGACTGCGGTACATTAGCCGTCATTCCTATGGGAATGGTAAGCACGGTTCACCATCACGGGATGCCGTTGTACTGCTAGCATCATCAATACGCACAGGAACACCATTCCTGGAAAGAGCGTGGGCTTTGCGAAAACACCCTCTGCCAACGAATGCACAAAGGCAAAAACCAACCACAAAAGGGCAAACCCGTATCCCGGGTCTTCCGTTGAAATGAACAACCGTCTGGCCCGAAAAATACCGACACCGAGAATCAGCACAAATAAAAGGCAGCCGACAATGCCCACTCCAAGGGCAACTTCCAAATATGAATTGTGTGCGCCTTGTGCCGCCCAGCCTGTCGAGTCACCTATTCCCAGTATCCGGTCACCAGTCCAGTAACCTTGAAAGCCATAGCCGAGCAATGGTCGCTGACCGAAATCCTGCAGCAATTCACTCCACAAAGGTCCCCTTCCTGTCAGAGTTGAAATCGTATCAACATTCCTGCCAACCGTGATCAGGCCAACCAATCTTGTGGCCATGCCACCCATCAACAACTCACCCAAAACCACAATCAAAGTCAAGCACGCAGTCAGTCCAGTCACCAAAACAGCCTTTACAACCGGAGTGCCTAGCACCCACACATAACAGGTCACCGCAACAACAAATGAATAGAGTGCCGTTCTGGAACCCGTGAGCAGTAGAAAACCAACGGCAACCACAAAAATCAAACGGAGCAAAAAACCACTACGCGGTGCGTCTCGCTGCAAACACATGGAAGTCAGACCGAGCATTGAACAGTACAAGCCTTGCAGGTTTGGATTCACGCTCCCGCCAAAGCGGTACCGTGAAGAACCCATCACGAACCCATGTCCCAGCACCTCAAAAAGAATCCCGATGCAAAGAAAGGTCCCTGATATGACAAACACGATTTTGCACAAGTCTCTGAGCGTAAAATGCATACAAATACCGAGTCCACCAATGCCACACAACACCACCCCACTCAATCGTCTCAAGCTCAAAGAAAACGCTGGCGTCCACAGAAGACTGACCACGCACAGCAAGCCAAGGGCGATCACCAAGATTGCCAGCGGACTCGTGAAGTCCAATGATTGCCTATTTGGCAAGATCAGAAGCAGGCCACCGAGCACCCCTATGGCAATGAGCCCTAGCTGCCGCAAATATCCCGGACCGGACGCTACTTCCTCAACAACTGAGTCCTGCTGCCCCTGCAATCTGTGCTCAGCGAGAAGGAAGGCCCCACCGACAACCAACATGACAGTACAAAGCAATATCGACGACAAGGGCATTCCCCTGTCAGATCCACGCGATTCATTGAGTAGGGCTGCTTGTGGCATATCAAACTGGTTTACGATAAACGAAACCCCTGAACCTTGATTGATCGGCCTTGATTGATCGGCCTTGATTGATCGGCCTTGATTGATCGGCCTTGATTGATCAGTCTTGATTGATCAGCAAGGCGACTTAAACCTTGTTTTCAAAGCGATGGTTGGTCGCGACGGGTACGATCCCGGTCCTGAAGTTGCAGCCGGTACAACCACCCTACTTCAGAGACGTGTCTTATGCCCATTGGGTGGGTACAAAACTCCTTACAAACCTTGGCAAATACTCACGCTTTTTGGTCAGAACAACGCCAAGTACTTCTGTATTGCTAATCGCCAGCCGATTGAGCAATCGCTCAGCAGCAACGGACTCAGTCTTCTCAGACTCTACGACCACGAGCACACAGTCTAGATGCTGAGCTAAAGCGGCTGCCTGACTCGGTTGGCTGGCCGCAGGCAAATCGACGATCAACAACTCAAATTCTGGAAGATACGCCCGCAGCGCCTGATCGATCACGGACGCACGACAGGACAGCGATTGGTCACAGGAATCACCAGCGGACGCGATGATTTCGAGGTTGCCGTCTTTTTCTTTCTGGACGCATTCACCCGGTGTCGCAAGTCCACTTACCAGTTCAACTAATCCCGGTGTGCCGTTGAGGCCGAACATTTTTGAGATTGAACGCCGCTGCGAATCGGTATCGACCAGCAAGGTTCGCATATCGAACTCATCCTGGCTGGACAACGCCAATTGAACGGCCAGAGTACTGGTTCCAGCGTTAACATCTACTCCAATGATCCCCACAGATCGCGCGCGTTGAGCGTTGTGCAAATGCTGTGACATGACAATTTCGCAAAGCAGCTTTTGACTAATTTCATGGTACCCCTTCTCCACGCTTTTCCGTTTCAACCAATGCTGTTTTATTTTCGGGACACATGCCACAACGGGGACGCCCAACTTGAGTTCGACATCGGAAACTGTGCGAAGTGACGAAACGGCGCCCGCTCCCCCCTTCACGAACGAGAGAAAGAGTCCAGTCATGAAGCCGAAAAACACGAAACCAAGACCCAACATTTTCTTATCAGGACTAACAGCCCGTTCCACAAGGGTTGCTGGTTGAAAGGTGTGGACATTGGAAAACTTATTGGAATGCAAGGCTTGCTTCACACGCGCTTCCTCTAGCTTTGTTCGCATGATGGTTAAACGCTGTGTCTCAATTTCGATATCACGCTCAAGCTTTGTCAGATGACGTTCCTTTTCCAGCAAGCTGGATCCCTGAGCTAACAGATTTTCATACTGCGCCTCATATTCCACCATTATCGACTGCAAACCAACAGTCAGGTTTTTCTTTCCATTCAACTCATTCTGCATCGAAACTTTGACAGGATTCAGGGTCGTACTCTCGTTAACACGCTCACTGTCCAAGCCTTCCAAAAGGTCGCGAGCCCCAGCCAAATGAGCACGTATTATTTTCAGCCTTGGATGTTCCGGTGACAGGGTCGCTGACAGACTTTGCTCCTCGAGCTCAAGTTCAAAAAACTGCTGCCTCATCCCAGTCCAGGCGTTGTCGCTGGCCCGCAGTTTTTCAGAGACAACCTCGTCGTCGGTCGATAGCATTCTTACGCTCAAGTCCTTCACTTCGGCGACAGCCTGCTGCAATTGCCCCGCTGCAACACCCAGATCACGCTCAACTCCCTCCATCTGACTGCGCAGCAGTTCCCGATTAGCCTCAATCGAAACAAGTTGCTGCTCCTGCATGAACGTTGCGCGGTCCGCAACGAGTCCATTCAGCTTCATTTCAACCGTTGTTGCCTGATCCTCAAAAAACTCAAACGAGCCTTGGGTATGCATGCCCTTCAAATATTCATCCATGAAGATTTCCGAAACATTCTTTACGATCGCCTGAGCCATCGCTGGATTTTCCGCTTTCCCGTGAATTGCCACCACTGCCGATCCGCGTGGTGAGTCAACTGCGACAGAGGACTGTATGCTACGCACAGCCCGCTCTCTCTCGCTCAGTATTTCCTTCACGCCTGACTGAAGTATCAAGCTACGAACCCAAGAGGTTGCATGTTCCTTGGCCACCCTCAACTGCGCAACCACACCGGTCCCGGAGGGCTCGATCGAACTGCCTTGGCCTCGATCGTCCAGTTTCCCACTCAAGATGACATCGGCACCAAGAGTTGCCACAACTTTTTGAGCGACTTCGCGGCTTCTCAGCAGTTCAAGAGCCGTGGCAATTTCCTCCTGCTGGGTCTTCTGCAGCGTCATCAGAACCGAACCGGTCGTCGCGATCGGGTCCAGCGACACATTCGCTCGACCAACCTTGATCATCAACTTGGCTTCTGATTCATACACTTTTGGCCAGACCGTGATTGCAAGCCAACCCAGCAGCAATCCAATTGATGTACACGCAACGATCAAACCTTTGTGCATAAAAGGAATTTCGAGACAAGACACAATCGCGTCGAGACGCCGGGCGCCTGCAACTTCGCGGCGAACCTCGGGTTGCTGAGCTTGAACCGCAGGTGCAATGTCAACGCTGAGATTTTTCCGAGGGACAACCAGAGGGCTCTTATACGATTTCATTTGCCAGTTCCTGTTTGCGTACAACTTGGCACACAGCATGACTCACCCGCTGAACTTGCTGCTTTGTCATTTCCGGATACATTGGCAACGAAACAATCTCGTTCGCCAATTCAGAACAAACAGGTAAGCTAATCGGAATCGTCGGTGATTTTTTAAACGAAGCGGCTTTACTGAGCGGGTTTGGATAATGAATACCAGTGTGAATATTCTGTTCAGCCAAACTTGACATCAACTGCTCTCGCTGTGACGTTCGTACCACGAACAGGTGATAGACATGCCGTGAGTCATCGTGAGCGTGCGGCAACAGCAAATCAGTTCCGTCAAGTTCCTCACGATACCACTGGGCAACCTGTCGCCGCTGCTCAGTCCACTTCTCGATGTGTTGCATCTTGGACAACAGGACGCATGCCTGCAACGTGTCGAGGCGACAGTTGAAACCAAGCATGTCGTGTTGATTTTTCTGTTTCTGGCCGTAGTTACGGAGCAAACGCAAACGCTCTGCAAGTGCTGGATCGTTGGTCACCACGGCGCCGCCATCACCAAACGCTCCCAAATTCTTGCCTGGGTAAAAGCTGAAGCATCCAATGTCACCGAACGAACCGCAACGCTGCCCATCCAATTCAGCACCATGCGCCTGTGCAGCGTCTTCGATCACCTTCAGACCGTGCCTGCGAGCAATGTCGAGTATTTCCTTCATGCGTGCCGGCTGACCAAACAGGTGCACGGGTATGATTGCCTTCGTTTTCTCTGTAATCGCCGACTCGATGATGCTTGTATCGATATTGAAGTCATCCGGATCAATGTCGACAAAGACCGCATCGGCACCGGAATAAGCAATGGCAAATGCTGTGGCAGCAAAGGAGTTCCCTGCCGTGATCACCTCATCACCGTCTCCAATCTCCAAGGCACGTAGTGCCATGTGAATCGCTTCAGTTCCGTTGGCCATGCCAACGCAGTGCCTGGTCCCACAATACTCGGCGAACTGCTGCTCAAACTCGGTAACTTCTTTGCCCAGGATATAACGGGCGTCATCCATCACTTCACCCATTCTACGCAGCACATCTTCTTTGATCGCGCGGGACTGGGATTTGAGATCGACCAAGGGAATCAGGCCTTGGTTTGTTGAAAATGCCATCAATTGGTACTCGTATTACGTTCTTCAAATGGGTTGTTCGTGAAATGAATTGGTCAACGCGTCTCGCTGACCGCCCCGTTCACCGCACTGAAATCCGCCTTCGTTTTAGCAACGTCTTCCATGACACCGCTGCCCTGGCGTTCTCGATCACCGCCAGTTTCGCCACAGTGTTCGCAGTTGGCGTGTTTGTAGTGGCCAGTAAGTCTCTCTCCACATCCACAGGAATAGCCAACATGGCGAGCGGGAATTCCCATCACCAGGCTGTACGGTTCGACATCAGCGGTGACCACGGCACCGGCTGCAATCATGGAATAGCGTCCCAGTTCCAAACCGGGGCAAATCGTGGCATTGGCACCAATCGAACAGCCTTGTCGAACCGTGGTTCTGAGCAACCAGTTTTCTTTGGCTGAATACTTTTCCCGGGCCTGTTCCATGCGGGCCGAGCGGGGAAATCGATCATTGGTAAAGGTCGTACGAGGCCCCACAAAGACATCGTCCTCAATCGTCACCCCTTCCCACAGCAGCACCTGATTCTTGATCGTGACACGATCGCCAACCTTCGCTCCTGACTCGATGAAAGCATGGTCGCCAATGTTGCATTGTGCACCCACTTGGGCTCCCGCCATCACATGCGCGAAGGCCCAAACTGCGGTACCGGTGCCTAGGCATTGCGGATCATCGACGAGAGCACGCGGATGAATCATCGCACCCCTCCGGAAACCGGCGTTCCGGTGGCCATTTCAATCGGAATGCCACCCATTTTCAGCGATCGGTCTGCTGCATCGAGGACTTCCACGACTCGCAAGCCGTTCACTCCATCGGTGACGGGAACATCTCTTTGAGCAACGCAACGAATGAATTCCTGACACTCCGCTTTGAGCGGCTCACACTCCTCAATGAAGGGGCTATAACTTCCACCACAGCGATAGGCCAATTGGAAATCGGCAAAATCGCCACTGGCGTTCTTTGGCTTGTCGATGCCCTTGTCAAAGACTTTGATTTTCTCCTGCTCAAGATCGTCGTAAACGACCATTCTTTTGTCGCCGACGACGGTCAACACGCGTTCTTTTCGCGGATCCAGCCAGCTGACGTGAACCATGCCGATCCGATTGCCTTCGAAGGTCATGGTCAGGTTGCAGACATCGTGAATCCCGGGTGTCAACCGGTCGAACCCGGAACAGGCAACCGAAATCGGATTCTGTCCCAGCAGATACAACATCATCGAAATGTCATGAGGTGCAAGATCGTACAGAGCACTGACATCCTCTCGTACAGGACCGAGATTCAAGCGACGACTGCTGATGTAATTGATCGAACCCAATTCATCAGCTTCAATCATCTCTCGCAATTTGATGACCGGCGACGCGTGCAGGAACACATGCCCGACAAACAGAGTGCGATTACGCTGCTCTGCTACCTCGACCAATTCCCGACACTCGTTGACCGTTTTTGCCAGTGGCTTTTCCACAAAGACATGCAGATCATGCTGTAATGCTTTCAGTGCCAGTTGATGATGGCTCACCGTCGGAGTCGCGATCACAACCGCGTCAACGAGGTCCCGATCCAACAGAGCATCAAAATCCTCGATCGGGTAAATACCGGGATATCGATCCTTGATCCGCAACAGCTGGTCATAATTCTGATCGCATACCGCTGTAATCTTGCAGTTTTCGATGTTTGAAAAACATCTCACGAGATTAGGGCCCCAATAACCAAGCCCAACTATTCCAATCCGAATCATGCCCGGAACCCTTGTTTGATCGATGACAAAACAATGCGAAACACTTATTCGTTCCGCTCAAAAACGAGTACGCCAATGGTTTTGACAAGAATCCGCAGGTCGGTGCCAAGTGAACGCTGCTCGACGTAGCGAAGATCCAACTCGATCATCTGGTCGAAACTCAGTCGATTTTTGCCGCTGACTTGCCACAAACCTGTCATCCCGGGCAAGACTTCAAAACGCCGCACCTGCCAGTCGTCGTAGTCCATCAATTGCAACAGGTCAGGCCTTGGCCCCACCAAACTCATGTTGCCCTGAAGCACGTTCAACAGCTGCGGCAGTTCATCCAGAGACAGCTGCCGCAAGAGTTTGCCGCCCGGAATCAGCTCGTCCTGGTACTCCGGTTTATGAGCCGGCCCATCCACGGACACTTGTTCTGCAACGTACCGACGGTGCGTCTCCTCACGCGGCTGATGAGCCACCCGCATGGTGCGGAATTTGTAGATATTGAAGGTTTCGCCGCCATACCCAACACGCGGCTGCACAAAGAAGACTGGCCCCCCAGTTACACAACGGATGTACACCGCGATAACCGCAAGCAACGGGCACAATAATGGCAGCAGAGTTACCGTCAACACCAAATCCAACCACCTTTTCCAAGGGGGCGTTTGACGAGGACAAACAACTACAGTCGTCTCAACAACGGGGTTTCTTATGATCAATTGATGCTTGCTCCTCAGACATCCGCCTAAGTCACGACCAAGGCTTTCACGCTATTGGCAGCCCCCCCGCATCCACTTTCCTAGCTATCAACCCAGCTCATGAGCGGCAACTTGGGGTGGAAAGACTCCAATGTATCGAATTGTAGATCGACTAGATAAAATTGTAGATTGACTTATTTATAGAGCAAGCAAAATCAACACGATTAGTACGATTAATATCCAATTAAGGAGAGAAAGACATCTTTTCATTGCTTTTGTCCTCCCGGGAACTGATCGTGTCCTATGCCGCCGACCCGTACTTCCTTTGCCCCACAATCCGCCCGAAATAAGTCACTCTGTCCTCCGTTACGTTAGCGACACTGATCCCAGCGTTAACGGAATGCCGGGATGCCGGAAAATCAAAACAGCGGCATTCTGCGAGCATTCCCGGGCAGAAAGACGAATCAGCTGCCACAACTTGAACCAGCCAAGCCAAGCCACGATCCGTTAACCCCACCATGCCGTTGGAAAGCTAAGTTCCTCGACTCACGGTCCGGCGATAACTAACGTTTGGAATGTCGATTGAGTCCAAGACGCTTGAAAGCCTGCTGCCTGCCAGACCCAAGGGAATCGGCGGCCCAGTGTCCAGAGGTGTGACCACGCAGAAGCCACGGGGTTTAGTCGGACCTCGCAATAATCGCGTAGAATCTTGGAATCCCTTTCCCCACTGCCTCCATTCCATGGTTTCTGGATGATCTCCCGTCGTGCTGCACTGAAAAGTTCGCTGTCGTTTGCGGGCTCCGCATTTTTTCTGTCTCGCCACCCTAAAGCTATCGGGTTCACAAGCCCCAATGCTCGACCTCGCATCGGTGTAGTTGGATCCGGCAGTCGGTGGTATATCCGCGCAACGGGTATCAATGCGGACTACGGTTCAGCTCCGCAGATGCGTGGTTATGGCGACTACGTTGCCGTCTGTGATGTTGACTCACGTCGTCGCGACATGGCGTCAAAAATCGTCAAGGATTGGACCGGCAACGCTCCCAGCACAATGCTGGATTATCGCAAGATCCTTGATGACGACTCGATTGACATTGTGCACATCTCAACGCCTGATCACTGGCACGCCAAAATAGCGATCGAGGCAATGTTGGCTGGCAAGGATGTTTACTGCGAGAAGCCGATGACGCTGACCATCGAGGAAGGACGCCAGATCTGCGATGTATGTAAACGCACAGGTCGAGTCGTCCAGATAGGCACACAACAAAGAAGTGGTCGGCAGTTCCTGCAGGCCATTGCATTGATCCGCGCGGGTCGCCTTGGCGAGATAAAAAAAGCGACCTGCAGTATCGGTGGTGCTCCTACAAGTCCGGCACTTCCAGCGACCACACCACCGCCAGAGCTTGACTGGAACCGGTGGCTGGGGCCAGCCCCGAAAACCGAGTACCACTACTTGGCGGGCAATTACGGAGAGACCAAGAGTTGGTCCCGCTGCCATTACGAGTTTCGATGGTGGTACGAGTACTCAGGTGGAAAACTCACCGATTGGGGTGCCCATCATGTCGATATCGCAACTTGGGGCCTGGGCAAAACAGAGACGGGACCTGTGTCAGTGAATCCAGTGATGGTCAAGCACCCTGTTGAATTCAAGGATGGCATGCCAACTGATCCGACCCGGTTCAACACAGCCACCGAATTTTTGATTCAAGCCCAATATGCCGACGGCAAAGAGCTTGAAATTCGCCACGACCAGGGGAACGGCATTCTATTTGAAGGCACCAAGGGCAGGATGTTCGTCAATCGTGGTCGCCTGACCGGACAACCAGTTGAGGACCTTGCCAACAATCCCTTGCCGGACGGCGCCATTCGTGAGGTCTACAAGGGTCAGGAACCCACGAATCACTTCGGTAATTTCTTTGAGTCGGTTGTCGCAAAGCGTGAGCCCATCTCCGATGTATTCAGTCACCACCGAGCGTTGTCGACCTGCCATCTGGCAGGGATCGCAGCAAGACTCAATCGGCCAATCCGCTGGAACCCGGCAGAAGAAAAAGTGATCGATGATCCTGGGGCGCAAGCCTTGGTTGGTCGTGAAGCGAGGAAAGGATTCGAAATCAACATGACCTGATCGATACTCATTCGTCTTCGCTATGCGATATGGTCCTACGGCAAAGTGCCCACATCTGTTTTCAACCATCTGTTTTCAACCATCTGTTTTCAACCATCTGTTTTCAACCATTGACAGATCGTCTATTTCCCCCACCCATGGAGCTGGCATTGCGTTTCACCTCACCCCTTCGATTGACCCTCGCCGTGACGTTGATGGTCGCGTGCCTCAATGTCACAGCCGAGGATCTTGCATTTCGCGACCTTTTCAACCGCAAAGATTTGGCGGGCTGGATTGATGTCAACACATCCCCGGAGACCTGGTCCGTTAAGGATGGGCTTCTTGTCTGCACGGGAAAACCCATCGGTGTGATGCGAACCGATCGTCAATACGAAAACTTCATCATCGAAGTGGAGTGGCGACATATGGAACCCGGCGGTAATTCGGGAATGTTTTTGTGGTCCGATGCCAAACCCGAAGGCAATCGCCTGCCCCGCGGCATGGAAGTCCAGATGCTTGAATTGGACTGGGTCAATCAGCACAAGGGTCGGGACGGCACATTGCCTCCCATTGCCTACGTCCATGGCGAATTATTTGGCGCAGGTGGCATGACAGCTATCCCTGATAACCCACGTGGCAAACGCAGCAAATCACTTGAGAATCGCTGCAAAGGCGTTGGCCAATGGAATCGCTACGTGTTCGTCGCCGTCGATGGAATGGTCAAGCTCTCGGTCAACGGAAAGTTCGTCAACGGTATCCGCGCTGCCTCTTACAAGAAGGGTTACATCTGCATGGAGTCTGAAGGCAAGGAAATCCAGTTTCGCAAGATTCGGATCATGGAATTGCCGGGAGGATTGGCTGACGCATCCAACACAGCCCCGCTGATCGAGGCGACCACGGAACATGCCGATGGAGAAACCAAGTGAGTTTGACCGATTGTTTTCTCGTCACTGGGGGACTCGGTTGCATTGGTGCCGAAACCACAAAGTGGCTGTTACGCAACACCACGGGCAAGGTGGTCATCTGTGGACGTGACGTTCACGCTGCCCGCGTTGAACGAGTCTTTCACGACATTGACGTGACGCGGCTTACGGTGCTCGCGATCGACGTGACAGATCAAAGCCTGTTGTCAGACACGCTTGCCGAGCATGCCATCACCCATGTGGTGCACCTGGCTGCCTTGCAAACCCCCGACTGCAATCAACACCGGAATCTGGGGATGCAAATCAATCTCGGTGGCACCCAGAATCTGATCGAAGCGATGAAATCGCACCTCTCACAGATCCAGCGATTTGTATTTGCCAGTTCCATCGCGGTCTACGGTCCGCGCGATTCCTACCCCGCTGGTCGAGTCCCATTGCAGGCAGAACCTCATCCCGTGAATGTGTACGGGGCGTGGAAATTGGCTGGCGAGAACATCACT
>Ga0315334_10002291_pt1 | contig 11959 bp, 9 predicted proteins | sample M150034915metaG_FD_205555 | JGI IMG/M metagenome (GOLD analysis project Ga0315334, IMG submission 205555) | Ammonia-oxidizing marine archaeal communities from Monterey Bay, California, United States - M1 500m 34915 | ecosystem: Environmental > Aquatic > Marine > Intertidal zone | place: USA... | reverse complement strand
TCAGGATACCACCGGCCTCGTATGGCTTCGTTATCCCTCCCTTGTCGAGTTGCACACCATCCTTGCTCGACTGAACAACGGCGCCACTGAAATTTTCCCCATTCATGTCGTAGACACGGTCGAGTTGTGCTTCGGCCGAGGATACACCCAGCATCCAAACACAAGCAAAAACAAAAACACGAGCCTGAGTTAAAAGTTGTTTCATGGAGATGATTTTGTAAGAAGATGAATGATTCGGAGAAGAGAAGCGAACAGAATTCACATCACTGACGATTGCTATTTTCCTGCTATTGAGACTGTAGGCAGCCCCTTGACTTAAAGCTGGCCCAAATCGGTTTGGATCCGTTTAAGTAAAATTTCAAATTTCGTGCGTTGATCTTGACCGCCCATGCCGGGATACAAAGCTTGGACCTTTGTGATATCCGTCACTGCCTTTGCCATTACTGCCTTGTCAGAGGATTGTTTACCGGCGAGGTATCGACACAACGCAACGTGATACCGTGCCTCGAAAAACATGTCCTCGTACTTTAAGTCGCGGCTAGTGAGTTGACTCACCTTACCCCATCCCCAAATGACATTCTTTTTCTGCGCATCGGGTTTACCACCGAGGAGTGCTTTGTTGTACGCTACGGCCGTGAATTTTTTTGGCACAACCGCCGCCCATTGTTCATATGCAAGAGCCGCTTCCATTTGAGCATCGAGCATCATCGGTTTTTGGGCCAGCAACGAAGCAAAGGCTTTGATGGAATCACTGTATTTTCCCAGCAGACGATTTGCCTTTGCCACCTGAAAGTCAACCGTAAGCGGTACTTCAGCGTTGACGTTTTGCTTGAGTCGATCAAACGTGTCCACAGCGGTTACCAGAAGCTCGGCTGCTTGGCCGTTGGCTTTATTGACTCCAGGCTGCATTGACGCTTCGGCCAAATCCATGAGCGTTTGGCCAACCCACTGCAACGTGGCTGCATCGTTGGTCGTCTGGGATATCTGATCAAGGAAAACACGGAAAGCCGACACTAACGCCGCTTTCGCACCACCCGTCGCCGAGTCCAGCTGCTCACGAATTTCACGAGAAGCTCGAATGTACAAACTCGTTAGCCTTGTCTGTGCATCGGGCCCAACCACACTTTGACGCAGCTTGTCCATGACATCAGTAGCACGTTTGAGCAAGACGTCAGCCTGAGCCGGTTCCAGTGCCATACGCTGAACCAGTATCTGTAGCTCAGTGCTGTACACCTCACTTACAAAAGCCTGATTTACATTCCCGAGCCGGGCAATTATAGCCAGCGGACCGTAAATAGCATTCTTCAGGACGGCGGAAGCTTCCGTGACTTTCCTCTGTCTCAAGTAGATCTTTGCCAGCACCAAGGCAGCTTTCGCTGCCTCCAAATCTGCAAGGTTTCCTTCGATTCCCGCCAACCCCTCGGAGAGCTGCTCCGCTGCCTGGTTCATGAGCTTGCTGGCAAGATCGTTATCCTTATCAACCCGCGCCTTAATGGACTGATTCCAAAGCAATTGCCCCATCAACCTCTGATAGGACGCCTGTTCAGGACCTTTTCCCATCGCCGCAATTTTCGCCTGCGCCTCTTCCCAACGCTCGTCCCTCAAAGCGAATTTAATGATCACCCCTTGGGCCGCGGCTGCCTTTGGCTCATTCGGCCAGTGTTTGCCTAGAAATTCCGCCAGAATTTCCAATTGCTCAACCGCAAAAGCGTTATTCGGGTCTTTCACCAGTAACAACTGCAATGAGTTTAATGCGACCAGTCCACCACTGAGTCCAGCCTCTGAACCGGGAGCATTACGAGCCAGAAAGAAACCAACGACAATGGCATCACGATCCAAACCGCTCTTGTAAAGCAGATACGCAAGAAACTGCCGCGTCTGGTTGACCAACTCCAGATCGGTTTCCGTATCAACAAGGGTCAGTCCGCGTTGCAGGTACTGCCTAGCGAGCGAGCGATTTTCTGCCAACTGCTTGGAGACATCCATAATCTGCTGGCGTTGGGCTGGAGTGGGTGGTTCCTTTTTCAACAATGTCTGGGTTGTCTCTAGTTGCTCCATCACTTGCTGCAACGCACCCGCTTTTTCCCAGGCATCCCGTAAACTTTCCGGTTGCTCCGCCTTGGGCATTTGGGGCGGTGCCTCCCGATCAATACCTATCTTCGCCAACATTTCGATCGCTTTTTCGGCTTGCGGACTCGGAATCTTGCTGGCCGTGTTCAAGAGCTGACGTCCTGCGGACAGAGCTCGCTTCTGTTCCACCGGCTTTAGTGTTTCCGTGTCCTCTGAACGACGCAAGTAGGCCTGTGCCAAAGCGATGCGTAAGTCCTGAACACTCGAGGCAGTACGTTCATTGGGTCGAGCCCCATCCAACACTGGCTGACCGCGTGCGATTCCGATTCTGTAATCCAGCGGTGTCTTTTCAAGGCCCAAACGAATGATCCCGTTCACGGCCTGAAACTTCGCGTCACGCAAGGCATCCGCATCGGGCTGTTCAAGCATGCGAATGTAACTATCCAACGCTTTCTCTTTCTCGCCGAGCTGTTCTTCGACCTGACCTCGCTGCAGAGTAGCAATCGCTCCCTGCGCATAGCCGCCATAGTTTTCACTCAACTCCATAAATGACTTGAGTGCCTGCTCCAGAAGCTCCTTTCCATCTTTCGCCGGGTCGGGCAAGGTGCCAGCAGCCAAACGTCGAGCTTCTGCCGCACTGTTCATTGCCTGCAGAAATTCACCGCGAAACTGATCTCTCTGTTTCTTTGCGGCCGCACCCTGAGCTTTTGCACCCTGCATTTCTTTCAGCTTGGCACGTAGCGTCTCTACTATCTCGTCAAACGTCTTTGATGCAGCCAGGTAGGAAACTGCTGCTTCTTTTCGCTTGGCATCATCCGGCTCGCCTACCATCAATTGGGTCGCGCGAACCAACTGCAATTTACCAAGCTTCAATCTCGCTTCAGATAACCGTGGATGGCCGACCTGTTGCAGGAAACTGGTGATTTGCTCCTCAGCCAGTCGAAAGTACTCATCCCGTTTATTGCCGTTGCGTGAACTGACGGCTTGCTCGATGTAGGTCTGGGCTTTCTCGAGTGCAATCGCACTCTTGAATTCTGGGAGGACTCCCGGATACTTATCGAGACGATCGAGATACGCGAGGGCTGTATCAAAGTACTTTGCTGCCCGGAGTTGATTGATAAACTCTTTGGCTGGCTCGCCCGCGGCAAAAACCGGGCTCAACGTTGCCGAAACCAATATCAAGACGATTCCGCGTGAAAATCGCAGCCGACCCCGGCATCCTGAAAACAGTGGCATAGGGTGTTTGTGTGGTTCGAGGAGAAAAGTTGTCACGGAGATAATTGAAGCAAAGTGATTATTGAATTCAATAGTTAAATGCAAGCCCGACCAGAAACACTAGATTAAGAGGGGTTCACGCCCCCTTCAAGCATAGCCCACTTAGCAGGCCTGCCGATGCGGATTCCCTCTCAGCTCAATGATGACAATCTTTACCGCCGAAGAATCCCTCGGGGTGAGTCTGCAAGAACCTTCCGCAGGCTGATCCGCTTGGTGATTGGACTCACCCTTGTCGTCGTTGTCATGCGGCAAGCCGCGCAGCCAGCAGTTTACCGGACTTTTTTTGGACCCGTGACCACAGAAGCGGGCGGAGCTGCGGCAAAGTTGCCCTCAGCAGTGTCAAACGGCTCGCATTTGGTGGGAAACGGGCCGCAAGAGCCCTGGCAAGTTAAGCATTCCCCCAAAGATCGCCAGTTTGCCAATCAAGTCGTTGAACAACTGCCCCGTGAAGAACAAATCATTTGGATGGTCGCGCTTTCGAGATCCCTTCACGGTCTAAAAGTCGAAAAGATCCCTGATTCAATCGATACAATCGTCCAAACGATCACTTCTGACCCCACGGTTGATTTAACGCAACGCGAAGCTTGGCAACAGGCGATCGGTGATATCGCCGGCAATTTGGTCAGTTCGGAAACGGGAAAGTACTCCGGACTCGAACAAAAGCACGCTTTCCTGGCAGCTTTGGATAACGCTGCGGCAAGTCGAGTCATTGACGGCAGCGTCTGGAGATCGGCAGATTTTGACCGGTTCTACCGATGCTTGGACGAAGCCAGTCAGATGCCACACTCCGGGATTGCCGCTGTTGGTGTCTTGCCACTGCTGCAGCAACCCGAAGTATTTCTGGATCAACTGGTGACCATTCATGGCACTGTCGCCCGAGCTGAACGGATTGATGCTCGTGAGAACCCCTACAAGATTGATGATTACTGGCAGCTCTGGCTAAAGCCATCCGAGGGAGCGGACCGTCCAATCGTAGCAATCGTCCCCGATGCACCGCAAATCGTCACGGATATCGATAGCGAGACCACCACCACCGAAGGCCCACAAATCACCGTCGTAGGACGTTTTCTGAAACGACTTGCCTACAAATCCGGTGCGGGAGCAGACCTGACACCCGTTGTGGTTGGTCGCATTACGTACGCACCCTTTGCAAACAACGAACAGCCACTTGAAACGTCGAAGAAAACGGTATCGACACAACAGTTCTGGGTGATTATTTCGCTCTCATGCCTCTTTGGTATCATCTTGGCAGCCATTTTAATGTGGCGAACCGCTGCGACGGCAAATCGAACCCGAGAGTTACGGTCAGCCTACCGCCAAGAACCCGATGAGTTCCTCAAAGGTCTGGTCGAGCAGACCTCGCCCCACTCAGCCGGAGCAAAACAGGAGCATCCATGAAGGATTGGAATCTGACCAACCGCCGCCACACCCGTTGTTCTCAATCCACGAACACCATGGACTTGCTTGTGGCCCATCGCGGGCCGCTTCTGACCGCACTCGTATTTCTAATCGTGGTCACTCGATCCACCTGGGGGCTTGGGGGTGAATCTGTCATACCACTGCTTAGCGGCTTCACTGCGGATCGCATTGCAGCGACATACCCGCCCACCGATGAAGAAAGTCTGAGCGAACTCGCAAAGCTAATATACCGACTGCGATCGGTGAATCCCGCGGAATTACAGGAAAGAGCGTCCCGCAAGCCTTCTGTTCCGACCGAGGCAGACTCAGCGACGATCGCGATTGGCGACGCCGTCGAAGTTGAAGGCGTGATCGAAGATCTGCAAATCTTGCCCATTCCAAAAAGGCTGGTTGAATTTCTGGAATTCACAAAGTTACACGTACTCGCAGTCCGCGAACAAAATGGTCGCCAAACCAGAGTCATTACTTTACCGCTGCCAACCGACGCGCAAGTTGGCGATCGTGTCAAGGGGGTGGGCGTCGCGATGCAACTCGATAACGACGCCGACAGCAACACAAATCACGTAACGGCAATCGCCTGCATTCGGCTGCGTTGGTTTCCGGAATCGTCTTCCATCATCGGCTGGCAATTGCTTCGCAACGCTGGCGTCGACATCAGCCTGCTGTCCAATCTGGGCTCAAGAAATCGTCGCCCGCTGATGCCCGAAGATGGCGACGCTTTCTATGCCATGATGGCTGCGGCTGCAGAGTTGAAAAGCAAGACGCAAACTCCGAAACCGACTTCGATCGAACCGGTCACTCTACTACAGGGTTCCGCTGACCTCGCTGGCCAGTGGATCAACATGGACCTTGAAACCGTGCTGGTCACCCGCATCGCGGTCACGGAACCACAGCGTCAGGCCCAACTTGGAAGTGATCACTATTATCAAATTGACGCGATGGGTGACTTGGGAAAAATCGTTGTCCGAATCGAACGCGCCGATGGTGATGATGGCCCGCCCGCCACTTTCAACAATCGATATCCTGTATCCCTTGTGATACGTGAATTACCAGCTTTCTTGGAGAAAACGATACGCGTGCAGGAAAGGGGCGATGCGATCGTTTCCGAGGTGAAAATGATGATTCAGGTGGATGGATTTTTCTTTCGACTCTGGAGCTACGACACCGATTTCATGGCTCAACATGGGGGCGGTGAACAATTTGGGCCGCTACTGATCGCAGCAGAAATACGAAATGTCGAGCCAGACTCGAATGACCCGACGGGGGTCAATTTGATTGGAAGCATTGCCGCCGTCTCTGTGATTTTTGGAATTCTCGGGATCTGGACATGGCAGCGTCGGACCGAAACTCGCGACCGTGCAGTGCGACAACGGAAAAAAGAAAAGGAGGCTGAAAGCCTCAGAATCCGGTGATTGTGTGGCCCTCCGCTGCGATCCAATCCATCGACTACTTGACCAGACCGCCACAAGGGCCACGATATCGGTCGCATTCTAGCCAATGCTAAAACAACAACCGCATTCTTTCACGGAGAGGCCGACAACATGCGCCGCGCCAAAATCACTGTCATTGGAGCCGGAAACGTAGGAGCGACGTGTGCACACTGGTGCGCTGCCGCTGAACTTGGCGATATTGTCCTGTTGGACATTCCCCGCACCGAGGACATGCCACGCGGAAAAGCACTCGACCTGATGCAGGCCTCGCCGATCTTTGGCTTCGACTCCAACATCATTGGCACAACTTCCTACGACGATGCCGTCGACAGCGATGTGATCGTCGTTACAGCCGGTATCCCCCGTAAACCAGGCATGAGCCGGGACGACCTGCTGAGCACGAATGCCAAAATCGTGACCAGCGTCGGCAAACAGATCAAAGAAACCAGCCCCAACGCCGTCGTGATCGTTGTTAGCAATCCGCTGGATGCAATGGTTCAGCAAATGTGGAAAGTTACCGGATTTGACTCCGCTCGGGTGTGCGGCCAAGCAGGTGTCCTCGACACGGCTCGCTATCGGACTTTCCTTGCAATGGAACTGGGCGTAAGCGTGGAGGACATCAGTGCACTCCTTATGGGTGGCCATGGTGACACAATGGTGCCTATTCCAAGCTGCACCAGCGTTGGAGGCATCCCAATCACACAGTTGATCGAATCATCTCGCTTGGAAGAAATCGTTGATCGAACCCGCAAAGGTGGTGCTGAAATCGTTTCCTTGTTGAAAACAGGCAGCGCTTACTACGCACCTGCGGCAGCCTGCGCTCAAATGGTGGAAGCCGTCGTTCGCGACAAAAAAAGAGTCCTTCCAGTTGCTGCACTATGCGATCAGGAGTATGGCGTTGGGGGGTACTATGTTGGCGTTCCCGTAGTGATGGGCAGTGGTGGAGTCGAAAAGATCATCCAACTCGACCTAACTGACAATGAAACAGCCGATTTTCAGAATAGTGTTGATGCGGTGAAGCAATTGGTAGCAACCATGGATCAATTGCTATCAGCTTGAGCTGCGAACGGGTATTCCGTTTTTCAAAACAGCGAAATCGACTTTTTCGCAGTCTTGGAATCGCATCAGCGTTGACATCGGTCCAAGCGAGGCCTTACTTTTTGGGTCGATCATTTGCGCGGTGAACTTTTTTCTCACCACGTTGTATTCAACATCGCCTTTCTTTTCGCGGAAATCCATGAGACGTTTTCACAAGTCGATGTCATGGAGCCACCCCACGGGATCGGAATCCGACAAGCCGAAATCCCATTCCAGTGAGTGGAACAGCGACGAAGCAGAATCAAATACCTCGAAAGCTTCGTTTTTTCTAGCCGACGAGTGGTCGCACAACACCTCGCACCGAAGTTTTTTTCTCCCGGTGCACTACGCCTCGGACTACCAGTATCCGTTAGTGGTCTGGTTCCACAGCAACGGTTTCAACGAGAATCAAGTCGATCAGGTGATGCCGCACATCAGCTTGCGGAACTATATCGGCGTGGGAATTCGCGGGACCAAGGCGGTTGACTCAATTGGCCATCGCTTTGATTGGCATCACAGTCCCGCCGGCATTGCCACCACGCAGGAAGCAGTATCGCAAGCGGTTGAAGCTGCGGCAGAGCGTTTCTCGATCCACACCGATCGCATTATCCTGGCTGGATATGGGGAAGGTGGGACGATGGCATTGCGAATCGCCATGCGTGAACCCAAACGTTTCGCTGGTGTTATTTCTTTAGGTGGCCTTATGCCGCATGGTGCAATTCGCAACATTCAACAGCTTCGTGAACGCCGTCTTCCCATGCTATGGCAGTGGGGAAGTGAAAACGCTCTTTACAACGATAAAAATCTTAAAATGGACTGCCAGACTTCGATGACGATTGGCAGCCGAGTTGAGGTCCGTCAGTATCCTGGCGATGACGAAATGAACACAATCGTGCTGCGTGATCTGAATGAATGGATCATGCGGCATGTCGCCGCGGGATCATCAGTCAGTGACTCGGATCGCTGGACATCCAGCCCCACTCTTTATTCGAGCAACTAACTGAACCTGGTTTGACTGGTTTCAGCCCCTAGAGTCGTGTTGAGTCATGAACCATGGGGTACAATGATCAAAAACCAGACATGACCACTTTCCCTTCCCGCGATGGCGTTGGAACCGGAGCGACACCAACAAGATGATGAACAACGCCATGCCTTCAACTGATGATTTGAACAGTAGTGATCAGCCGGAGCCAAAGACATCGCCAGTTTCAGCCGCCGCGAGTGGAAAGAAAGTGCTGATTGTCGATGACGACTATGAAATCATAGAAGCAGTGCGTTACGCTCTCGAAGGGGCGGGTCATACAGTTGTTATCGCCCGCGACGGTAATCAGGGGCTTGCGCTTGCAGAACGAGAGAACCCCGATCTGATTGTGCTGGACATGATGATGCCCAAGCGAAGTGGTTTTCTTGTCCTGGAAAAATTGCGTCGCCTAAGACCAGAGCCGCTGCCGGTGATCATGATTACCGGGAACGAGGGGAGCCGGCACAAAGCTTATGCTGAGATTCTGGGTGTCAGCGACTACATTCGCAAGCCCTTCCCAATGGAACGCTTGATTTCAGCTGTCGACAAATTGATCGGACAATGAGTTCAGAACGTCTTTCCCGACGAATTCTGATGGCCGCGGCGATCACGGGCGCTTTGGGAGTCCTGGTGGGTGCCTTTGGTGCTCATGGCTTGGAATCAGTCTTTGAAAGCCGCGGCTATGAGAAGCAATTGATCGCAAAACGATTAAACCAATACGATGTTGGCGTACGTTATCATTTGCTGCAGTCAGTCATGTTACTGGCATTGGCTGCCGTTCCATTCGGCTCAGAGCGATGGCGGCGTTGGGCGTTGCGTTTCAGTTTGACAGGCCAAATCCTGTTTAGCGGCAGCCTCTACCTGCTAGTGCTTACCAATACACCAAAACTGGGAATGATCACGCCATTGGGCGGGCTATGCCTGATTTTTTCGTGGCTGATGCTAATTCCGATGTGCTGGAAAACCGGGGGCGAATGAGGCCGGACGTTAGGATTCCGCCAGAAAAAGATTCTGGGGTCCTCGCCGTCACAGTCCGAATCGCTTAACGTGTTGCCAACGCAAACATCATTGCTCTCTCTCAAGCCGTTCTCGACGATGTCCAACGCGGTTCAACCAGATCTGACGTTTCCAAAGAATTGGCACCGACGTCATTTACTTGATTTGGAAAGCCTCTCGGCGGAGGAAATCTCCACCATTCTTGATGTGGCCCAACAACTCAAGGAAATGACGCAGGGCTGCCGCAACAAAATTTCGTTACTCGCTGGAAAAACCTGTGCGAACCTGTTTTTCGAGAACAGCACAAGAACCCGGAACAGTTTCTCACTTGCAGCCAAGCGTCTGGGTGCTGACACCGTTGAGTTCAGCAGTGCGGGCAGCAGTGTCGCCAAGGGAGAAACCTTTATCGACACAGCGAAGACAATTGAAGCCATGGGCGTTGAATGGGTCGTGACCCGGCACGGTACTCCTGGCACACCCCATCTGCTTTCTCGAGAACTTGATTGCTGTGTGCTCAACGCTGGTGATGGTCCCCACGGGCACCCCACTCAGGGTCTTCTCGACATATTGACGATCCGACAGCATCGAGGCGACATCAAAGGGCTGACCGTCGCGTTGGTCGGTGACATTGCCCATAGTCGTACAGCACGGAGCAATATTTGGGGACTCAGCAAACTTGGGGCACATGTCATCATTTGTGGACCGCCCACCTTGGTCAGCCCGCGTTGGACCGAACTTGGCTTTGAAGTCGCTCATCACTTGGATGACATTTTGCCGCGTTGCGATGTGCTCAATTTGCTGCGAATACAGTTTGAACGGCAACGCGCAAGACTGTTTCCCAGCGTGCATGAGTACGCCGCACTTTACGCCATGAATGGCGCAAGAATGCGGAAGTCCAAGGATGACATTCTGATCATGGCGCCAGGTCCGATTAATCGTGGCGTCGAAATCACGCCAGAAGTCGCCGACGGCCCACACTCCGTCATACTGGAACAAGTCAACAATGGCATAGCTGTCCGTATGGCAGCACTTTGGCTGCTTTCCGGAGCGAACGAACGCGCCAAAGCCAACGCAAAGAGTTCACCTGCTGATTGATCGTCCTCACGACAGCGATGAGTTAGACAACAAAAGTCCATGAACGAAACAGCCAACAAAGATTTACTGATTGAGAATGGTCGACTGGTCGATCCCAGTCAGGATTTGGATCGTTCGGCGCGTCTACTGGTGATTGATGGTTGCGTCGCAGCAATTGATCCCGCTGATGCTGACATTCCCACGGCTTGCGACCGGCTCGATGCCAGCGGAAAAATTGTGGCACCCGGACTCGTCGATCTTGGAGCTGAATTACGTGAACCGGGGAACGAAGAAGACGAGACCATTGAATCGGGCAGTCACGCAGCTCTGGCTGGTGGCTACACATCAGTGCTCTGTTGCAGCAGCACAAGACCCTGTATCGATTCCCCCGGTGGCGTCGAATTCGTCCGTCAGAAAGCCACTAAAGCACGCGGAGCCCGTATCCATGTGATTGGATGCCTGAGCAAAGGTCGCGAGGGTGAGCAAATGGCGGAATTAGGTTTGCTTGCGGACGCTGGAGCCGTGGCTTTCAGCGATGCACCAAAATCCATGCCCAACGATGCACTTCTCAAGCGAGCCCTTGAGTATTGCCGCATGTTCGATCTGCCAATCATCGATCGGCCAGAAGTACCTGAGTTGGCTGAAAACGGCATGATGCATGATGGCCGGATATCTCTAGTGCTGGGTTTGAAAGGGCTTCCAACCGAAGCGGAAGACCTTGCCGTCGCCCGAGACGTTCGACTGGCCGAGGCCACCTCGGGTCGCTTGCACGTGGGCCCAGTCAGCACCATGGGTGCAGTGGACATGATCCGCAGAGTCAAATCACGAGGAATTGATGTCACCGCATCAGTCTGTCCTCACAATCTCTGCCTCTCCGATGTCGAACTGAGATCCTTTGATTCAAAGTACAAGGTTCATCCCCCGCTGCGCAGTGAAAAACATGTGGAAACATTGCAGAAAGCCGTTGCAGATGGAACGATTGACGCCATTCAAAGCGGACACATGCCGCGGAGTCGAGAAAAGAAGATGGACGATCTTGATCTTTCGCCCTTTGGTGGAGCAGCCTTGGAAACAACCCTCGCCACCACCATCACTTACATGATTGACAAGCAGTTACTTGATTGGAGCGCAGCGGTTGATCGACTTTCCACGGCACCCGCAAAGATCGCCGGAATTGCCGGAGGCTCTTTGCGACCAGGCTCAGCAGCAGACATCGTCATCATTGATCCGAACCAGAACTGGACAGTCAACGGAATGCAATTTCGATCCCACTGTATCAGCAGTCCCCTCGATGGCCACTCCTTGCGAGGTCGGGCGACCCACACGATTGTTGGTGGTGAGATACGTTATCGACTCCGACCAGAATTGCAGCACATCGCATGACTCACTGGTTGGAAACACCGTTGTGCAGTCAAGGTTACCCCGCCGTTGCGTGCTGATGACACACTGCCTGCAAGACGCGAGCTACTTGTTCCCGTCACCCTGCCGCAACTGAGCAGTCTGATCAATCCCGGAGATGGGGAATTTTTCACGCTCGCCACCGGGCCAGACCACGGTCACAAAATCAACTGAATCCTGATCGCCTAGACCAAAGGTG
>Ga0315334_10002290_pt1 | contig 11960 bp, 13 predicted proteins | sample M150034915metaG_FD_205555 | JGI IMG/M metagenome (GOLD analysis project Ga0315334, IMG submission 205555) | Ammonia-oxidizing marine archaeal communities from Monterey Bay, California, United States - M1 500m 34915 | ecosystem: Environmental > Aquatic > Marine > Intertidal zone | place: USA... | reverse complement strand
GACTGTGTGAAACCCTTCTTTTCGCCTAAAACTTTGAAGCCTGAATCGTTTAGTGCCACAGCCAAGGCTTTTGCATTTTTGATTGTCTGGCTTGCATAGTCTTTTCCAAACTCCAAGGCCTCGGCAAATGTGACTGCCTTTGCAGCCATATGATGTATGTGATGAGAGCTTGTAAGTCCTGGGAAAGTCGCTTTTTTGATGACCTCAGCATTTTTCTCAAAAGCTAAGATAAGTCCACCCTGGGGACCAAACAATGTCTTATGGGTACTCATTGTCATGGTGTCAACTCCCTCCTTTAGCGGATCCTGAAATTCACCGCCGGCTATCAGACCAGCAACATGAGCCGCATCATAATTGATGTGTATATCATAACCCTTCAGAAAATCAGCCAGTTCCTTAACAGGATGAGGAAACAAAAACACAGAGCCACCAAACATGGCTATTTTTGGAAGCCTTCCCTGCTTTTCCAGCTCTTCAACTTTGACCTTTGTTTTGTCAACATCAAGATTCATTTCATCAGAGTCAAATGCGAAAAACTCAATTTCCAATCCATGGACAAAACCAGCGGTTCCAAAGTGCTCTTTTTTGCCATGAGAAATATGACCGCCAGCAGGAATTGATGGCGCAATCATAACATCACTAGGATTTGAAAATGCTGAGTAAATCGCCAAATTGGCAACAACACCAGAAATTGGCCTCACGTCTGCAAACTCGGCTTTGAACAGTTTCTTTGCAAGATCCATACATTGGATTTCGACCTCGTCAATGTAGGTACAGCCAGCATAAACACGCTCACCAGGCCAGCCCTCGGCGTATCTGTTACCAAAATCAGAAATTATAGCCTCCCTAACAGCTGGACTTGGGACGTTTTCACTCGCTATTAACGGAACTGAGTTTGCAAACCATTTATTGTGTTTTTCCAAACTTGAAAAAACTTCATTATAAGCATCTTTGTTTGAGGAACTATCTACCATACTATATCCTTCAGTTTTCCCAATTAAAAAATACCTATTGACTGAGGATGAGTAAACAAGGTATAAAATAGGGAATTGGGCGTTTTTTCTAATATGACAGCAACATCAGCGAACATGCCCGTTGTTTTACTTAAAGACGGAGCATCCCAAACAAAGGGCAGGGAGGCTCAAAAAAACAACATTTCTGCAGCTAAAATTATCGCTGAAATTGTACGCACAAGTTTAGGTCCAAGGGGAATGGACAAGATGCTTGTTGATTCTTTAGGAGATGTTACAATTACAAATGATGGAGCTACCATTCTAAAAGAAATTGATGTTCAACACCCAGCGGCAAAGATGCTTGTTGAGATTTCTAAATCAACAGATAACGAAGTTGGTGACGGTACTACATCAGTAGTGGTACTAGCCGGCGCTCTATTAGAACATGCAGAATCACTAATCCTGCAAGATGTTCATCCTACAGTTATTGTTGATGGTTACAAGAAAGCGGGAAAGAAAGCTAAACAGTATCTCAAAGAGATATCTGAACAAGTTGCTGCTAACGATAAACCAACATTATTAAAAATTGCAAATACATCCATGCAAACAAAACTAGTTCGAAAAGAATCTGATAAGCTAGCTGACATTGTAGTGCAAGCTGTATTAGCAGCATCTGTAAAAGACGGCGAGAACTATACTGTTGACGTGGATGACATTAAAGTAGAAAAAAAGCCAGGAGGCTCTATTTCAGACTCTTCCATTCTTCAAGGAATTGTTCTTGACAAGGAAATTGTTCATTCTGGAATGCCAAAAAAAGTAACCAATTCTAAAATCGCTCTCATTAATACTGCGCTAGAAATCGAAAAGACAGAAATCGACGCTAAGATAAACATCTCAACTCCAGAACAAATGAAATCATTTCTTGACGAAGAAAATAAAATGCTGAAAACTATGGTTGATAAAATTACTAGTGTTGGCGCCACAGTGCTCTTTTGTCAAAAAGGAATTGATGATATGTCACAGCATTATTTATCTAAAGCAGGAATACTATCTGTCAGAAGAATAAAGGAAAGTGATTTAACAAAACTTGCTAAGGCTTCCGGTGCGAGAATTGTAACTAACCTTGACGATTTATCTGAAAAAGATTTAGGAGCAGCTGATTTGGTAGAGGAAAGAAAAGTAGAAGAAGACAGATGGGTCTTTGTTGAAGGCTGCAAACATCCAAAATCTGTTACTATTTTGTTAAGAGCTGGATCACAAAGAGTTGTTGATGAAGTTGAAAGAGCAGTTCATGATGCTATAATGGTAGTTAAAGACGTGATGGAGTTACCATCAATTGTAGCTGGAGGCGGAGCGCCAGAAACATTTGCAGCAACTCAAATTACAAGTTGGGCAAAGTCACTGGAAGGTAGAGAACAGCTTGCAGCGGAAAAGTTTGCTGAAGCTTTAGAATCTGTTCCACTTGCACTTAGCGAAAATGCAGGAATGGATCCAATTGATACGCTTGCTATGCTTCGCTCAAAGCAGCTAAAAGGAAATAAGTGGACTGGAATAGATGTTATGAAAGGACAAGTAGCTGATTTGAAATCAAGCAATATTGTCGAACCATTAGCAGTCAAAAATCAGATTATTTCTGCGGCAACTGAGGCCGCTTGTATGATTTTACGTATTGATGATGTGATTGCAACTGCCAAGTCAGCAGGCCCACCACCTGGTGCAGAAGGAGGAATGCCACCTGGAATGGGTGGAATGGGAGGAATGCCACCTGGAATGGGTGGAATGCCTGACATGGGCGGAATGATGTAATTTTTATTTGTAAATCTAACTACTTTTTAGTGAATTTAAATGACGAAGTGGTCGCGTATTAGAAGGAGAAAGGAGAAGAGAAAGGCTGAATCTGAAGAACGCCAAAAAGCCAAAGAACTACAAAGCGTTGAACCATCAATTGAAGACCATGGTACGCAACAAGAAAAGATCTCTGAAAATATTCAACAAGTTAGAGAAAACAGCAAACAAGAAAACACTCAAACATTTAAACAAAAACCAATACTTTCCCAGATTCCACGATATGTCTATCTAGTGGCATTTTTTGCATTACTCTCAGGTGTTTTTTTCCCACTTATTACACGTAATCCCGCAGAACAAAACCTAGACAACGTTATAGGTGGTACTGCAATGTTATTTCTAGGACTTGCAGGAGCGATACTTGTATACAAAGGTACAACAGCTAATAAAAATCGGGCAGCGGTTATTAGTTTAGGTTTTGTATTGATCGCAGTCTCACTAGCACTCATATTCACAATTGCAGGCACACCTGAATAAGCAATTGCTCAGACATCAAAGTATAAGTAAAATTCATGGGGATGAGGTCGGATTGAAATCTCACGCTGATCTTTTCTTTCTAACTCAATAATTCTGCTAACCACAGAATCTGAAAAAATTGGGTTAAGAAAACTTCTGTCACTTTCAAGTTCGTCCAAAGCCACACCTAAGTTGGCTGGTAAAACTCCGATACCTCTCTTTTTTCTCTCTGATCTAGACATTTTGTAGATGTCTTCATGAATTGGGTCTCCAGGATCTGTTTTCTTCTTTATCCCATCAAGTCCTGCAGATAGAACCGCAGAAAACACAAGATATGGATTGGATGACGGATCAGGAACCCTATACTCCATTCTTTTCAAATGAGAATATTTTTCTCCTTTAAAGTGACCTGGAATTCTTATTGTTGCAGATCTGTTAGCGGTACTCCATGCAATGTAAACCGGCGCTTCATATCCTGGTACAAGTCTGTGATACGAGTTAGTTGTTGGGTTTGTAATTGCAGTCAATCCCTTTGCGTGATCCATAATCCCTCCACAAAAATAACGTCCCGTTTGGCTTAGTTCATCTGGATCATCTTTATCATAGAACGTATTTTTTCCAGACTTCCATAGGCTGACATTAGTATGCATACCGGAACCAGAATCCATAGAAATTGGCTTTGGCATCATGGTAGCAATTTTCCCATGTTTCTTAGCAATGTTTCGTATTACATATTTGTAAGATTGGGCACTGTCTGCAGCATTAGTCATTCTATCATAATTGATATCGATTTCACATTGACCAGCTGTAGCAACCTCATGGTGATGGTTATCGCATAAAATTCCAAAATTCTCATTTAATACTTCTACACAGTCATTTCTGTATTCAGTTAACGTGTCTGAAGGTGTACTTGGATAGTATCCTTCCTGCAATCCCATCGGATATCCAGTTCCTTCCTGACTCCAAGGCGCTTCCTTTGATTCAATCGAGTATGATTGACCCTTGTAGGGAGTTAATACATCCCAATGAATCTTGTCAAAAACAAAGAATTCCACCTCCGGTCCCCAAAAGCTATCATCAAATCCCTCCATCTTCACATATTCCTCAGCTTTTTGGCATATTCCTCTCGGATCAGTTTCCAATCTACCTCTACCAGCTCCACGGTAGATATCACACAACATTCTTGCAGATTTTTGATCTCCCATCCATGGAATTACTGCAAACGTACTGGGATCAGGCTTGAGTATCAGATCAGAATCATCAATACTAGTAAATCCAACAATGGAAGAACCGTCAAGTTTGGGAAGCCCATCCTCCATTTGGTCTTTTGTAAATGTGAGCGACGATATAGTAGTATGATGAAAGCGACCAGGAAGACTGGTAAACTGTAAATCAATAAACTTTATTTCTTCACGCTTCATCATAGCGAAAACTTCTTCAGCAGAATATTGGATTTGTGTTGGTTTTCCGCCTATGACTTTATATGGCAATTTGTTATCTTCAACAGACAAAAATAACCCCAACCATTTAAGGATTGTCAGGTATATTTCAATGTCAGAAGAAAATAAAATCGATATCAAATATCTACAATTACTTGTTTTACAAGAATCTGAAAATGACGCAATACAGAAACTTGATTCAAATCTTTACAACTCGATTTCAAAATACATTGGAATCTTGAAAAGCGATGAGCGTGATGGGATTGACGCAAAAATCAAAAACACTTTGTTAGACATGATAACTGAGCTAGCATCATTTCTCTTAAAACTGAGATTGGAAAAGGCATCTTTGAATGACTCGGGTTCTTCCGTGCTACTTGATGTAGAAAAATACATTCTTGACTCACAAAAGGAAATGCAAGAAAGGAAAGATATGATCCTTTCTGGAATAATGAATGGAAAATCTGAATTATTAGGATCTAATGACCAATAGAAATTATAATCTATATTTTTAGACTTAGGCATGTCACACCTAGATGTCGATATTGTCGATTTTCTTATTCTTTGCATAATTCCAGTGGCGGTACTTTTTGTAATTGAAATGATTTGTAGGGCGATTAAGACACTTTCATGGATTAAACTAACAGTACAAGGAATTATGATGGTAGTTTTTGCCATTGCATATATGACAGTGATTACCCCTCATGTACTTACAGCACTTTGCTTGCTTGCCTTAGCGGGCGCATTATTTTACCAAGCCAGGCGTTCAAAAATTGATCCAAAAAAGTCGAATTACTAGCAGGTTAGATAATTAACCAAACCGTCCCAACATTTTTCTGAAACCCTTACGTTTGCCTGTACCACCATCACGAATCACCTTCCGCTCACCAAATTTCTTTGTTCTAATCTGAGTAAGCTTGACACATCGATGGTCTTCTGGAAGTCTGTGTTCTGAACAAAATGGATCCTTACAGTAATTACACTCAAAAGGCATATCCGTCATATCTCCACAATAGGCGCACTTTTCTTGCAGCATAACTAGGTTTTTTGTTTTTTCTTAATAAATTAGCTATTATATTTTAAAAACACATTTACGATGTTTATTGGAATTGTCGATAATGTCGATAGAAGGCAAAGTTGCTATTATTACAGGAGCAAGCAGTGGTATTGGTTATGCAACAGCAATAGCACTTTCAAAGGCTGGTGCCAAAGTGGGAATAGGCGCCAGACGAACTGACAAACTGGCAGAGTTGGAAAATAAGATTCAAAGTAATGGAGACGAAGTTTTCTCCCAAAAACTTGATGTTACGAAAAAAGATGATTGTAATGCTTTTGTTGATCAGGCAATAAAAAAATGGGGAACAGTTGATATTTTAGTAAACAACGCAGGATTAATGCCACTTAGTTTTGTAAAAAGTCTCAAAGTTGATGAATGGGAACAGATGATTGATGTGAACATCAAAGGTGTGCTCTTCATGACAGCTGGAGTTGTTTCCCACATGAAGGAAAAAAAATCAGGTCATATAGTTAACATCTCATCGGTAGCGGGAAGAATTGTATTTCCTGCTGGTAGCGTTTACTGTGCTACAAAACATGCAATTACTGCTTTTAGTGAAGGGTTAAGACAAGAGCTTAGCGTTCGTTCAAATATTCGGGTCACATGTATCGAACCAGGAGTAGTATACACTGAATTACTGAACACAATTACCGATGAGGCATTGAAAGGCTTTCTTGACAGCGCAAAAAACATGCAGGGATTACAGGCGGATGATATTGCAAACGCAATTTTATTTGCCGTACAATCACCAGAACACATGAATGTGAACGAAATTCTTGTAAGACCTACCACTCAAGAACATTAAATTTTTCTTTTTGTTACGACCATATCCGACGGTTTAATAATTTCACGACATGCGCTTAAAGTAGGGGTCGTCGTCTAGATTGGCTATGATGCCAGCCTGGGGTGCTGGAGGTCGCAGGTTCAAATCCTGCCGATCCCATTATATCTTCAAGACATTTAGTAAACTTTCAAAACTCTCTCTGCTTTGTTCCATTTTATATCTGCGAAGAACATTAATGATTTTCTTCTTTTCAGGGATTTTGTAAGTACGTTTTACTGTTTTTGAAATTCCAGAGCCTATGAAAAACGCTTGAGTTGCAGACGTAACATTTGAAGCCCTTCGGTTCATACTTGAGCTTTCAAAATCTATAATGGTAATTTTCTTACCAACAATCACATGTTTTGGCATTCTACTTAATTCCCCATGATCCAAACCGATCATGTCTAGCTTATAGCAATCTTCAAGAACTTTTTTAATCACAGTCTTAATTTGAGATGAGCGCAATTTTGTTTTCAAATCAGGAATCCACTTACCGATTTTTTCACCTTCCAAATACTCCATTACAAGAAAATTTTTACTAAAATCTATTAATTTTGGTCCGACGCCACAACGGTTTGTTATTTGAAGTAATTGGGCCTCTTTTTTCAAATTTTTTCTCTGAGAATCATTTCGTCTGATTTTGACAGCAACTTTTTTTCTTCCTAATTTACCCAAGACTACGATTCCTACGTATCCCTTGCCTAGTATGCTAATAGTGCCTACTTGCAATTCACCTTGAAATGAAATACTCTCTACACCAAGAGCCTTCAATTCTTTTATTCGTGATTTTATCTGTGCACTGGTTCCATTTGGATAAACCCAGATGTTTGAATATGGCGGTTCAGTTATTTTACTAATTTTAACGAAAGATTGTTTCATCTGTTACGGCAATGTTTGCAATTGCCTCTTTAATGGATTTTGTTGAGACCTTGCTTGCATCAATAATTTTCACACCTTTTTTGAAATCCTTCTCAAGCCCATTTGGTATACCAAAATTTTTTAGATCGTTCTTCAAAATGTCTCGTAAAAATAATTTTACATCATCATGTTTTCGTTTCTGCAAAGATTGTATTTTACCTTCCCCGTTAATCCACATAAGCTGACTTTTTTTTAGATTAGCTGAAATAAACTTTTCACAGTGTTCTTTACTAGATATTTCCGGACCACTTCGAACTAAACTACTTTCAATTTTTTTTGCATGTAATAAAAATATCAACGCCGCATTTGATTTTTCATCCTTAACCGACGAATTTCTCAAAACCATAAACCCACCCAATTCTAACTGAGTTTTTAATGCATTTGACGCTCGTTTAATTTGACCCCAGATAATATCATCACTTCTATCCTTAAACCTGAATTGCACTACAACGATTTTATCATTATTTTTCATAACATGTCTAGAATTTGGCTTTTTAAAAAATTTCTTAGAGGGTTTTTTCAAGAACGCCCTGCTTGCTAAAACAAACTTTCCTAAATTATTCATTGAAATTGCAGTTCCAAGATTTCTATTGTTATCAACCGGGTCAATGATCACAATAGGCGAATCAAATTTTTTTATAGATTTTCCAATAACTTGCCCTTTCTTCAACTCTGAGATTTTCTTTATTGTTTTTTCAAAGCTACCAAAGTAGGAAATTAGTACCTCTGCAACATACCCGCTAAAACCCTCCTTTGCTATTTCAGCACCATAAACATCTATGTGAAGAAAAAACTTCTTGAGAATTCTTACCTCTCCTTTCAACAGATTAGATAATTTTTGTGACATGAATTTTGTATGATATATAGATCTGTCTGTAGCACTTTGCCATTCTCCACTGTTTACATCATAACACGGAACAATGTTTACTCTAGTTCCGTCAATAATTGCTTCTACAAATGGATGCTCTGCATGTCTGGTGTATGGCTTATGTTTCCTTAAGGCCTGAAACCCTATCTTTGTTCCAATATTTCTAAAATCCTTTTCAGATGTTTTTTTGTTAAATTTAACAAAAATATCGATGTCAGCCTTTTCTGGCAGCCATGTACCCTTAGCATACGAACCACCTATCTCAAAACCAACTACTTGAGTATGTTTTTCTATACATTGACTTACTAACTCGCAGGCTTTTTTAGCAATACGCTGTTTTCTTTGTTGCAGTTTTTTTGGCGGGGTTGCTTCTTTTTTTGCATAGTTTAAGATTGAGTTCATTGCTTTCCTTTCACAACCAACAGATCTGTATAAATTGGACCGTCAGGCGTGAGTTCACTTTTCTTTAATTTAATTTCAGAGACTACCTGCTTTCCAAAATAATACGATGAAAATTTTTCCAATTTGCTTGAGATACCTTCAATCTTATTTTTTACTCTGAATATGGTAACGTGCGGTTTGAATTTTTTATCTGGACTAAAACCAAGCTGTGATAACTTTGAGCATACCATCTCTGCCAGTTTTTCAAGTTCATCTACCCCCTCATCCGTTCCAACCCAAACGATTCGTGGAAAACTCGGCTTGGGAAAAACCCCAAGACCCGCGAAACTTATCGAAAATTGAGAAAATTCCAAACTTCTAAGTGCAGAAGAAACCTTTCCTACCATTTCCTCCGAAACTTCTCCTAAAAACTGTACAGTGAAGTGCATGTTATGAGGTTCTACTGGTTTAGCTTTGATGTTTAATTCAGACTGGACTTGACGAATAGAATTTAAAACATTTTGATCATTTACTTCAATTGCAACAAAAGTTCGCATTCCGGTAGCTTCATAGACTCGAATTGATAAATAATTCTACCTTGGCAAAGCTAATAGTCTGTCTAACTGGCATGCCTGGTTCTGGTAAATCGACTATTGTATCTACATTGAAAGCAAAAGGTATTGAAGCTTTGAATTTGGGTGATGGCGTACGTGCTGAGGCAAAAAGACGTAATCTAGAACCATCCGGAGACAACTTGGGCAAGTTGATGTTAGAACTACGTGAAAAAAATGGACCTGGGGCAATTGCCGAACTGCTTACGGAGGGAATAAAAAATTCTGAATCCAAAATAATTATTATCGATGGTGTACGATCCACTGCGGAGATTGAAGTTTTAAAAAATGTTGGATCTGTAAAACTATTATCGATAGAAGCATCTGCAGACACTCGCTATAAATTTTTGAGTACTCGTGGACGTTCAGATGATCCCAAATCAAGAGAAAAATTTGAAGAGCGTGACAATAGAGAGCTTGGTGTCGGAATCGGTGAATCTATAGCAAGAGCAGACGAAACTATTTCTAATAGCAATATCACATTAGACGAACTTACTGAACGGGCATACAAAGTAATTGAAAAATGGATTGGTAGTTGAGATTCTTAGATGTAGATTGTAAAGTATCCGCTTATTGCACGATAAACGCATCAGAGGATATAGAGAAAGTTCGAATATCATTATCAAATATTCTAACCGACATGGATGAAAAGATAACTGGCGATACTTTGGTTGCAAATTCAAACAACTATGAATCATTGACAAAGATCTATGAAACTATGCGTTCAAGAAGGAGTAAAAGTGCGTATCGCCGTCACTTAATGCGTAATATGGCAAAAGACTCAACCTGGTTTTATCTTAACAAGCAAGCAGCCTTTGCAAACGTTGTAGCCCTTTGCGATGAAGCGGACGAATCACCTTTGGGTCCGATAAAAGTAGTATTACATTCTAAAAACATTGAAGATGTAATAGATTGGCTTGTATCTGATGCTGAATAATTATTCTATTTCCACTTTTAATTGATCATTAGCCGCTATTACGGAATTATGAACGGCTCTTGCCTCATCCAACAAAATACTCTCACCCTTGTATCTAGCAGAAAAGTGAGTCAAAATCAAATTTGAAACGCTTGCGTTTTTTGCAAAAGTAGCAGCCTCCTTTGCGGTAGAGTGGCAAGACTCAACGGCTTTTTCTTTCAACTCGTCTGAAAATGTAGAGTCAAAAACCAAATAGTCACAATTTTTAAAAAACACTTCTAGTTTTTTTGTAGGTCTAGTGTCACCAGATATACCAATTTTTTTTCCAGGTACATTTGATCCCATCACCTCGGAAGGTTTTATCGACTTGTCTTCAATCACAACTTCTTCCCCTTGTTGTAGCTTATGCCATAACTCTCCCTTTGAAATACCAAGGGCAGTAGCCTTTTCAGGGTAGAATGTTCCTGGTTTTTCTTTTTCCTGGAAAAGATAAGAAAAAGTTGGTACAGAATGTTCTGCTTCACAAGCATACACTTCATATTTTTTCTCGCTTACAACTAATCCTTCATTTACTGCTGTTATTAAGACTGGAAACGATAACCCAAAATTCATAAATTTTATGTTAGCAGCAATAAACTCGTCAATACCTTCAGGACCATAAATCTCAATGGGCTCTGTTCTATTTTGCAAAGTCATTGTTTGTAAGAATCCTAAAATTCCAATACAGTGATCCCCATGTAAATGCGTAACAAAAATTTTCATTTTTTTATTCCAGCCAAGACCTGATTTTAGATATGAAATTTGCGCACCTTCACCCGCGTCAAACATCAAGATTTCCCCATCTCTTACCAAACAAATGCATGTAGTAGACCGTTCTAGCGTAGGATGTGCACCACCGGTTCCTAAAAAGACAAGTTCCATCATTTTATTAAATCGATTCAGCTATTACTCCAGATATATCAACTTTTGAAGTCGTTCTGGGAATAGTGTTGGTGCTTATGATTTGTGATACCCCAGCTTTTTTGATTTTACTTTCTGCATCTCCCACAAACAGTCCATGTGTACATGCCACAAAAACTCGTTTGCATTTTTGCTTCTTTAGAAACTGAGTAGCCTTGATAATACTACTACCAGTACTTATTATATCATCAACCAAAAGCAAGTCTCTTCCATAAACATCCACTTTGGAAGAGTTAATCTGTACTTTTCCAGTTTTTCTATTCCTTGATTTTTTTAATGCAACAAAATCAGTGTTTAATAAACCGGCAAATTTTTTTGCCCTATAAGAACCACCAATATCAGGGGATACAACTAACGGGTTTTTCAATTTCATCTTTTTGAAATATTTAGCAAGTTCTGGAATGGCAGAAATATTTTCAACAGGAATTTTAAAGTGATTTAATGCTGCCTTGCTGTGTATATCAACAACAAAGGCTTTTTTTGCACCCGCTACTTGGAGCATCTTTGCAACTATTGACATAGTAACCACTTCTCCGCTTAGGAACTGCTTGTCCTGCCTCGCATAACCCATGTAGGGTATTATCGTATAGATCTTTGAGGATGCTTTCTTAGCCTGAGAAATTATTGATAGTGCTTGCAACAGGTTTGTATCAACTGGAGGATATGTGGATTGGACTACTACTATGATACTTTTTTTTGGGATACGCCCACATGTAATCTTACTTTCACCATC
>Ga0315334_10002289_pt1 | contig 11962 bp, 12 predicted proteins | sample M150034915metaG_FD_205555 | JGI IMG/M metagenome (GOLD analysis project Ga0315334, IMG submission 205555) | Ammonia-oxidizing marine archaeal communities from Monterey Bay, California, United States - M1 500m 34915 | ecosystem: Environmental > Aquatic > Marine > Intertidal zone | place: USA... | reverse complement strand
TAGGAATTGGACTGGTGTTGGCTTCGTTAGTTTTTATGAAAAAAATAGCCGAAATAACCAGCAAGGGCTCTAATGTTTCAAGCCTATCAGATGGAGATATCTCTAGGTTACCGCCTCAATTAAAAGAAGAGGTTTTTATAAAAGACATTAATGGCCCATTGTTTTTTGGTTCTGCCAGTGATTTTCAAGAACTGGCCAATCAAATTCCTGAAACAGCTCAAAAAGTAATCTTTACAATGGAAGATGTCAGCTATATTGATCAATCAGGAATTTTTACACTTGAAGATGTTCTAATTGATTTATGTAACAAAAAAATTACTGTTCTTACTGTGGGTGTTCCTGAACAACCAAAATATATGATGGAAAGAATGGATATTATACCAGACTTAATAAAAAAAGAAAATGATTTTGACAACATGAGTGATTGTCTTGATTGGATAAAAACAAACACAAAAGATGTTATTTAATTTAAATCTAAAATGTGATGGAAACATTAAATAAAGAAATACAAAACACAATTACGCCAGACAATGCCGTTCTTCGTTTAAAGGAAGGAAATAAGCGATATATTGAAAATAGAATGTTAAACAGATCGTATAAAGAACAGGTTCGGCTGACATCCGATGCGCAAGCCCCTTATGCTGTCGTTTTAAGTTGTATCGATTCTCGTGTTCCTAATGAAATTGTTTTTGATCAGGGTGTTGGAGATATTTTCAGTACTCGAGTTGCCGGAAATATTGTTAATGAAGATATCTTAGGCTCCTTAGAATATTCTTGCAAGGTTGCTGGCTCTAAGCTAATTGTTGTTATGGGTCACACAAAATGTGAGGCAGTAACGTCAGCTTGTAAAGGTGTAGAGCTAGGAAACATAACTCCATTATTAGAAAAAATTAAGCCTGCTGTAAATGTTATTAGTGGAGAAATGACGACAGAAAACATAGAAAAAGTAGCTATTAAAAATATAGAACTCTCTATTAATCAAATCAGAGATAAAAGTCCTTTATTAAAAGAAATGGAGGATAATCACGAAATAAAAATAATAGGGGCGTCTTACTCGGTTGAGTCTGGGGTTATTACTTTTATCTAACAAAAAAGCCCTCTAACCGGAGGGCTTTTTGCTTTCATTTTTATTCTTGATTAAAAGTGCAAATCAAATTGCAGTCTATACATTAATTCGTTGTCAGCACTCTTTTCTACTGTTAGGTAGCTTACGTCAGTTTGAACCTTTAGTTTGTGTCCTTTAAAATATTTAGAGATTCCAAAAGTATATTGTGTTTGAGCTTCTTTTCCAGTAACATTGGTATTCCAGTCTGTTAATGTGTATCGCCCTGCAACTTCCCAATTGCTTTTAAGCATATATCCCATTTGGAAATTCATTCCTTTTCCAACAGCAACAATGTCACCAGTTTTAGTTCCATCAACATTCATTGCGCTATCTTGAGCTGCAGTTCTAGCTGCATATTCAGCCATCATAGAAAACCCTCCATATTTAAACATCATATCTCCAAATACGGTAACAACATCTGTTTCAAAATACCCCTCATCATTTTCCATATAGCTCCCTTGGTTACTTTTGGTTTTTACAGCGCTATTGTTCAAGTCGTATGTTCCTCCTAGTGCTAATTTTGGTTTCTCTTCTCTTTTTACTGAAGAGCAAACATAATCACCTTTGCTAGAGAATTTTCCAAAAGGAAGAATCTCCACTCTAGTCGTATACTGATACCCCCCTAAATTAACATCTGTAACATTTCTTCCCTCTCCTTGAGAAACAGCAATCATTTCTCGAATAATAAAGTTCTTTCCAATTCTAAAATGGTGTCTTAATTGAGCTCCCATATCTCTATCTATATTAAAATTAGAGTTCAGTTTAGATCGATCTACAAACTGAAGGTTTCCAGAAGAAACAACTCTTTCTCTATTTCCGGGCAGTTTTGTTTGACCTGCCCATAAAACAAAGTTTTTATAAAAGTTCCACTTGATAACAGCATCCAAAATTATCCTAGGGGCTCCTTTGGTGTGTGAAGAAGCTCCAGAAATGTCTCTATTTGTTAGTCCAAGCTCAACCTTATATTTAAGCCTAGGGCTGAAAGCAAATCCACCAAACTTTAATCTTGCTCTTCTTATTAAAAACTGTCCCTGTCCAGATCCAATTCCCGTAGAGTCATTAAGATTCCATTCACTCATATATAACGATTGCATTCTAATAGCAAATTTCATACTAAAAGAGCCATCTTTCGCTATGACATTATACAGTCCTTTTCCAAACTTAATGTTTGTTGTATCTTGTGAAAATCCTGAAGAGGCAACAAGTAAGCCTATTAGAATTATGGTGGTTTTTTTCATCCTTTTATTATTTGTCGTTTTTAATTACAGCACAAAAATATTAGCCTTTTTAAAACGAAGTGTTATGAGATGGTTACTTCTATGTTAAATTTGTGTTAACACCAAAACATCATTATCTAGTTAAAACAACGTAATCTTTAAGTAAGGTTTTAAGAAATTGAATTTTGTTTTTTGGTGCTTCAAGGTCTAGTTCAATTTCTAATTTATTAATCAATAATTCTAATGCCTTCTGATGGGCATAGTTGAGATTATTTTGGTGCCTTTCAATTGTTTCTTTTACTATTAACATGGATTCTTCATTCATTTTTATTACCTGAGGGTAAGTTGTTTTATATTGATCCATTTTGTTTAATTTAAGCAGGTTTTCGAGTTTCAGTCTTTCCGTTTTTCCAATCCTAACCACTACGGTATTGGCTAAAAAATCACCCAAACGTTGATTTTTTGAGGAGGCCAAAATTCCTAATCCAGCTATCGATCCTAAAGATCCATAAATATCGACTAGTCTGAATACCCATCGCATTGCATAGTCTAAGAACTGTGTTTTTTCTCCATCAACCTTAATAACTCTAATTTTCAACGCCATTTTGCCTATTGATTGGCCATTATTAAAATGCTCTAAAGCCAAACTATAAAAGAAAACAATAGGAATTATAGTAAAGTACATTAAGATATCAGCAACATTGCCGAAAATCCCTTTTATAATTAAAGATAAAATACTGGCCCCTATCAAAAGAATTATAAAATCTAATAAAAAAGCAACCGCCCTATAAATAAGATTTGACAACTCATATTCTATGGTTACGTTTTGTGTTGTGGTTATTTCAATCTTATTCATTTTTTTTTATTAATTCTAATGTCTAAATTGGATGCTTCACAAAATGCATTAATGAAGGAATCCAATTTTATCGAACAAAATAAGGAAAAGTGGAAACACTTTGAACAAAGCCTCTTAAAAAAAGCAACCACCCCACAAGAAGTTAGTAAGCTATTTGTTCAAATTACAGATGACCTTTCTTACGCTAGGACCTTTTATGATAAGAGATCTGTAAAGCTTTATCTTAATGGTGTTGCCAAACTTTTATTCAATAACATTAATAAAACTAAAAAAAATAATTGGTCCGTTTTCGCTTCTTTTTGGAAAAAAGATTTGCCCATAATGATGTTTGCTGCAAGAAGGCAAATGTTAATTTCCTTTGTCGTTTTTTGGTTATGCTTTGGACTTGGTGTTATTACCAGTATTTATGAGCCAGATTTTGCAAGAACAATCCTTGGTGATGCCTACATAGAAATGACCAACAAAAATATTGAAGCGGGCGACCCCATGAATGTTTATGCCGATAGTGGGGAGATGGAAACCTTTTTGCCCATCCTTTTAAATAATTTACGAGTAGCTTTTAATACCTTTTTTTTTGGTGTTTTTGCCTCAATTGGTAGTCTTGTAATTATGATGTATAACGGAGTGATGGTTGGAGTTTTTCAGTTTTTCTTTATAGAAAAAGGACTTTTTTGGGAATCATTCTTGTCAATTTGGACACATGGAACAATTGAGATTTCTGCCATAATAATGGCAGGAGGAGCAGGAATAATGCTAGGAAAAGGATTGTTGTTCCCAAAAACATATTCCCGTTTTCAAGCCTTTAAAATGAGTGGAAAAATTGGTTTAAAAATTATTCTAGGAATTAGTCCCATAATTTTTTTAGCTGCTTTTATTGAAGGGTTTTTAACCCGACATACTGATATTCCTGATTTTTTGCGATTGATGTTTATTCTACTTTCTTTTGCTTTTATAATGGTTTACTTTGTTTGGTTCCCTAGAAGGGTAGCTAAAACAACACCAAACCTTAATACCCTACTTGAAACCCCTCCCGTTTATTCAAAAAAAAGAGGATTCAATGCAAATAAAATTCTCTCTGTTGCCGAAATTTTTTCTGAAACACTTCGGCTTTTTTTTAAAAATATAGGGAGCTATTTATTGATATTAATTCCTTGTTCTTTAATTTTTTCAATTGCCATTGTAAAAGACAATTTAGAGTTATTTTATGCACGAAGTTTTTCCTATGGAAACTTTAGTTTCTTTAATCTTTTCAATTATTCTGAATTTCCAGCAACAGCCATTTTTTCTGGAGCATTGTTTATTATGGTGTTAGTCTTTGCTTTGTTGTTTACAAGGCAAAAACTCTTAGCTTCTTCAGATAAATTTAGTATTAAAAAAGGCTTTTTTAATACTACAGTTTATTCTTGTTTGTTGTGTATGCCGATTTTTGTAGGGTTGGTAATTATCGGAAACGGTTGGTTTACTTTTCTCGCATTTTTATTATTACCAATGTTAATTTTAATCACTTGCGTGAGTTCAAACGAAAATATTAGTTTTTTTTCTGCTGTAACACAAATTGGAGGGCTGTTAAATAAAAGCTGGGGTAAATTTTTAGGCAATTCAATAACATTTCTGTTTTTGGTTTGGTTGTTTTTTATATCAACCTCAACAGTATTAAACAATTTTATAGTTAAAAATGGAATTCTATGGAGCCTAACGAATGACGAAGAATTAGCCAATAGTATTTCTATTGGAATTTCCGCCTTTTTGGTAATCTTTAGTTTTATCACATATCTGGTTTTTTTAGCTTCCTCCTCTGGACTACTCTATTTCACCCTAAAAGAGGCCTTTACTGCAAAAGACCTGCTTACCAGAATTAAATCAATTAAAGCCAAAAAATGAATAACCTTAAATTCCTTTTGGTATTGCTATCGTTTTGCTTTTCCTCCTTATTATTAGCTGAGAAAGAGAATTCTTTTATTATAAAAAATAAAGCTTGGGAAAAAGCTGTTAAAGGAATTGATTACACTGAAACCTACAAAGAAGTTAATGACCCTGCACCAAAGAATGTTGATATTAAACCACTTAATTATGACTGGAGTAGTTTAAAATATCTCTTTTATATTGCTGTTATTGGGTTGGTTGTGTTTTTAATTATTAAAATTCTCAGCAATTTAAATAGAAATCCCAACATTAAAAAACAAGACATTAGTGTTGAGTCGATCCAAGAAATTGAGGAAAAACTACATGAAATAGACTTAGATAAGCTTTTAGAAGAAGCAATCCAGGGTAAAAAATTTCACATTGCCTTACGTATAAATTTCTTAATTATTATTAAGCTTTTATCAGAACAAGGTGCTATTAATTGGGCTAAAGAAAAAACCAATTGGGAATATTATACGGAGATTAATGATATAACGATTAAGGATGGTTTTAAAGCTATTATAATGATTTTTGAACCTGTGTGGTACGGTGAGCATTTTTTAACTGAAGAAGGATTTTATGTGCTTCAACCTTCGTTTAGCAACTATAAAAATCGACTAAAAACCAATGAGTAGAAATATTGTTGTCATATTAATAATTGCTATTTTAGTGGCTTCCATAACGGGGTTTTATTATTATGTTAAACAATATACCCCTGAGTATAGTTGGACTGAAAACTACAAGAAAAACAATGACCAGCCTTATGGATTAAATCTTTTTTACGATTTTCTTGAAGACCAAGAAAATGAGATAACAACAATAAGTCGATCCTTTAATGAAACCCTAGATACAACCGTAACAAATACCAATTACCTCGTTTTCGGTCGCAAACTATATTTTGATTCTTTGAGGGCCTATCACATTTTAAAATACGTTGAAAATGGAAATACAGCATTAATTGCTGCCAATCAATCTCCTTTAGAAATTATTTGCAATATCGTTCCTATTACAGATACCATTTATGATTATGATTTTTCTTTAGATAGTGTTATAAATGTTTCTATGGAAGGGGTAAGGGGGAAACTTCTTAAATTTCATCATCAATACCTTAAAGATACTACCTCTTATTATTGGAGCGTGTATGACAATGTATACTTTAATGACACCCTGTCAGATTATGGCTTAAAAGCCCTAAGTTTTCTTAACAACAAAGTAAATAGCTTTTATTTTGATTACGGCAAAGGCAAAGTGATTATTCATGCTAATCCTATCTTATTTACGAATTACAACCTTATTCAAAAAAATGGATTAACAAATGCTAACCATATTTTATCTCATCTAAATGATGGAGAGATCTATTGGGATGTCGTGAGTCAGCGGCAAAATTTTAATTCAAATTTAAGCGGAGAGTCTTTAAACAATCCTTTGCAGTTTTTATTTTCACACTACACATTAAGGTGGGGGTGGTACCTTTTTTTAATTGCATTATTGATCTATTTGTTATTTAGAACAAAACGAGAACAAAGAATTATCCCTATTTTACAAAAAAATACTAACTCAACAATAGCATATACTAAGGCAATTGGTGTATTGTATTTTCAAAAAGGAGAACATAAATTTATTGGAACTGAAATGCACACTTTATTTTTAGCAGACCTACGAGCGAGGTATAACATAATTACAACTATTGAGGAGCCTGCGCTCATCAATCAAGTAAGCATAAAATCAGGCGTTGAAGAGGTTGTTATCAACAAGCTTTTTTTGCTTTTTAGAAAAGTGAGGTATAGCCCTATGGCTAACTCAAAGGATTTAATTAATTTACATAACGCTATTGCGTTTTATCATAAAAATAAAAAATAGATGGAAAATGAAAATTTAAACGCTGAGGACAATAAGCTTTCTAGCCAAGAACATGAAGCCCCACAAACAGAGGCTAAAAATAGTAATGTAACAATTGAATCATCAGAAGCTTTAAATCCTCCTATAGAAATGCCCGAAATTGTTCCCAATACGAATATTGACGTGGCATTTGTTAACGATGTTTTTATTAAAACAAAGAATGAAATTCAAAAGGTTGTTGTGGGTAATGATGACCTTATTCAGCTCATATTAGCAGGGATGTTTACAGGGGGCCATATATTATTAGAGGGGGTTCCGGGTGTTGCAAAAACATTAATTGCTAAGCTTATTGCACAATGTATGGCAATCGATTTTAAGAGAATACAATTTACCCCTGATTTAATGCCTTCAGATTTAATAGGAATTAATGTTTTTAACCTTCAAAAATCGGAGTTCATTTTTAAAAAAGGCCCTGTTTTTTCTAATCTTGTTTTGATTGACGAAATAAACCGTTCGCCAGCAAAAACACAAGCTGCCCTTTTTGAGGCGATGGAAGAAAAACAAATTACGGTAGATGGAGAAACCTACCCTTTGGGCCCACCATTTTTTGTGGTTGCCACTCAAAACCCAATAGAGCAGGAGGGAACCTACAAACTACCCGAGGCGCAACTAGATCGGTTTTTATTTAAGCTGAAAGTTAAGTACCCAAACATGGATGAGGAAATCGCTATTTTAAATCGATTTAAAACTGATTTTTCGAACACTAATATTATTAAAACCGTTAATAGCATTATTAGTGCCAAAGAAATACAAAAATGCAATGATATTATAGAGCAAATTCATATTAAGGATGAGCTTATTAAATACATCGCTAACATTGTACAAGATACTAGAAACAATGGAAGTTTATTTTTAGGAGCTTCTCCAAGAGCCTCTATGGCTATCCTGAAAACCTCAAAAGCGATTGCGGCATTAAACGGAAGAGATTTTGTTACGCCAGATGATATTCAAATGGTGTGTTATCCTGTTCTTACTCATAGAATAATTCTATCCCCAGAAAAAGAGATGGAAGGTTCAACTGTTGACTCTGTTATTAAAGGAATAATTACAAAGATTGAAGTGCCGAGATAGGGGTTAAACTCAGAATGTAATTAGGGCAAACTTATCGTTATACAATGAAATTGATAAAGAGCATATATCTAACCGACCGCATATTTTATGTGCTAGGAATAGTTGTGCTTTCTTTTTTTATTTCTTTTGTTATTCCTTCATTTTTTTATCTTTCTCTAATTTTATTAGGTACAACAATTGCACTATTCTTGATTGATTTTTTTCTTCTTTATAAAAAAAAGAAGACTATTAGTATTACAAGAAATGTGGCTAGCATATTGTCTCTTAGTGATGACAACAACATTATTCTTAAAATTAAAAATTACACCAATATTAATTTACGCCTAAAAATTATTGATGAGCTTCCTTACCAGTTATGTGAGCGAGATTTTAATATTATTACCCGACTTAATAAACATGAAAAAGATACCATTAAATATGCCTTGCGACCGTTAATTCGAGGAAGCTATTCTTTTGGATACCTACATGTAATGGTAAGCTCACCGATTTTTTTTATAAGAAAAAAGGAAACTACTGTAGATAAAGTTGATACTGCAGTTTATCCTTCAATAATACAAATGAAACAGCAAGAACTTATTGCTTTAAACCACTCTTCGTTTACGCAGGGAGATAATAAGATGAAAAAGGTTGGAAAAAGCTATGAATTTGATCAAATTAAGGCATATGTGCCAGGAGATGATCCACGCAACATCAACTGGAAGGCGACTAGTCGAATTAATGAGTTGATGACCAATCATTATGAGGATGAGCGTTCGCAGCAAATTTATTCTGTTATTGATAAAAGTAGAATAATGAAAATGCCTTTTAGTGGTTTAACCTTGGTAGATTATGCCATTAACTCTTCATTGGCTTTATCAAATATTATTCTTAAAAAACAAGATAATGCCGGAGTTATTACTTTTTCAGAAACAGTTACCACTTTTTTAAAGGCTGACAAATCTTCTAATCAATTAAAAAAAATATTGTACACGCTTTACAAAGAAAAATACAATTACTCGGAGGCCAATTATGAATTGTTGTACTCCAATATAAGGCGATCTATACCGAACAGAAGCCTGTTATTTTTGTATACTAATTTTGATAGTGTTTATGCTTTAGATCGAGTTGTACCTATATTACGAATGATTAATAAATATCATCTGTTAATCGTTATGTTTTTCGAAAACACTGAGCTTGAGGAATATTCTTCTCACAAAGCAAAAACCGTTTTAGATATTTATCAGCAAACCATTGCCAAAAAATTTATTTTAGAAAAAGAGCAAATTATAAAAGAATTAAAAAAGCATGGAATTCAAGCAATTAAGTGCAACCCGAGTGAGCTTTCTTTAACCACAATAAATAAGTATTTAGAATTAAAATCTATTGGGGTTATTTAATGTTCTTGTGCTGTTGTTTGAGTGTTATTTTCGGCCTCCTCTTTATCCGCATAATAAATAAGTAAGGTAAGAATTAATAAAAGAAACACTAAAAAATAAAATTTCTTTTGTTTGTAAACTGGCCTTTTGGTAAGCATTTTATGTTTACTTAAAACGCTATCGAGGTTTTCTTTTTGCTTAACCTGAGCGGCAGAAAGTTTTTTCCTGTTAATGTTAATACTATTTTTTTCTTTAGTTGACATTGTTAATTATTCCATTTAAAATTACAACATAATTTTCTTCATTTCTTCCAAAACTCTATAGGTTCTTACCTTTGCATTGTTTTCGGTAATGTTAAGTACGCGCCCTATTTCCTTAAATGATCTTTTTTCAAAAAATCTCATTTCAATTAGTATTAATTTTTGTTCTTCTAAGTTAGTAAGTGTTGTTAATAGTTTTTCTCTTTTTTCTTGATTAAACGTATTGCCAGATTCTTCTGCTATATCTTTTAGGTGTTCTTCTTCTAGATTAACTGATCTTTTATTTTTTGTTTTTCTATAGTGTTGGTTAACCTCATTTAGCGCTATTCGGTATAGCCATGATGAAAAAGGAAATCCTCTAAACTCGTATTTTTCTAAATTTAGTAATGCTTTTAAAAAAACTTGAGAAGTAATGTCTGCGGCATCATCTTCATTATTGAGCCTTTGATACACAAATCTAAATATTTGTTCGTGGTATTTTTTATAGATAGGTTCAAAGTATTTACTATTTTTTTTTGCAAGGTTTATTAACTCTTTTTCAGATTTAACCTCCCTATATTTATTAAACATTGCCATTGGTATGTTTAAAACGAATAAAACATAAAAAGATACATTTTAATTCATATAATCTTGCCATTGTACTAAAATATATTTTGATTTACCGTTTTCACTTTTTTCTAAAAAGCCAAATTCATAACAAAACAAATAAACATCTCCTTTATTGTTTTTCCAATAATGTGTAAAGTATTTTGGGTTAAAACCAACATCTAAAAGCTTATTTTTTCTAACCACTGCTTTACCTGCCCTATTAAAATGTTGCAACAATTTTCTGTTCAATTTTAGCTGTTTATCTATTTCTAAGTAAAGTGTTTTTGCTTTACCCATATTTTTTTTATGATGATAGATAGATTTACAATAAGGTGAACAATATATTTTATCTATTCTCCCTTCAATTGTACCTCCGCACTCTAAACATTTTTTCATATTAGTTGTTTTATCCGTATATTTTAATTTTACGTATATTTTTACGTATAAATATACGGCTAAATTTGTTTTAAAGATAATTGTCTTCTAATTTTAAATACATGATACAGCAACCCAACCATACAATCACATTAAAACACTTACTAATAAAGAATGAAAAGCAAATAGGCATTAAGTTTTATCCCAACAAAGTAATTCAATCTGTTATAAAAGGCTTACCAGAAATAGCGTGGAGCAACAAGTTTGGGATGGCTTATATAAAAAATAACCCAAAAAACTTAACTTCAATTTTTGAAGATTTTAAGGGAATAGCTTGGATAAATTGCGCTCATTTTTTTCCTAATCAAAAAGCGAAAACAAACAATAGTCCGGTATCGGTTAACGATTTTAGAAAAAGAAAAATGCCAGCAACATTTAGAGTTTGCCCTGAAACTTATTTACAAAAATTGGAGCTTAAGCAATATTCCATTAATACTGCTAAAACTTACATTCATTTGTTTGAGGTTTTTATTAACTATTATAAGGAAAAAGCCTTAAATTGTATAGATGAAAATGATATAAGAGCATATATGCAGCTGCTCGTTCAACAACAAAAATCGCATTCTTACATCAATCAAATGATTAATAGCATTAAATTTTATTATGAGGTTGTTATGGAAATGCCCAATCGGTTTTATAGCGTTGAACGGCCTATTAAAAGTGAACAATTACCTAAGGTAATAAGTTTAGAAGAAGTACAAAGCATCATTAAAAATACCAATAACATAAAGCATAAATGTATTGTAAGTTTGATGTATTCTGCTGGATTACGAAGAAGTGAATTGTTAAATTTAAAATTAGAAGACATTGATAGTAAACGAATGGTTATTACGGTTAAACATGGCAAAGGGAATAAAGACCGGTTGACCATATTAAGCCCAACGGTATTAAAAGATTTAAGAAAATATTATAAAGAATGGCAACCTAAAATCTATTTATTTGAAGGTCAAAAAGGGGGTAAATATAGTGCGCAAAGTACTCTTCAAATAATCAAAAAGGCAGCCAAAAAAGCTGGTATTATAAAAAACATCACTCCGCATATGCTTAGACATAGCTTTGCCACTCACTTATTAGAAAACGGTACTGACTTACGATATATCCAAGTTTTATTAGGGCATAGTAGTACCAGAACAACAGAGATTTATACTCGAGTAGCCATTAACAACATTAAAACAATTAAAAGTCCGATTGAAATGTTAAATTTGAGCTAAACACATAATGCGAATAAATGCAATAGCATTTATTCGGTTGTTAGCTACAATAAACCAATGCAC
>Ga0315334_10002286_pt1 | contig 11965 bp, 18 predicted proteins | sample M150034915metaG_FD_205555 | JGI IMG/M metagenome (GOLD analysis project Ga0315334, IMG submission 205555) | Ammonia-oxidizing marine archaeal communities from Monterey Bay, California, United States - M1 500m 34915 | ecosystem: Environmental > Aquatic > Marine > Intertidal zone | place: USA... | reverse complement strand
TGTTATGGGTAACTCCTGAAACTTTTATGCTTCCCGGCATTGTTGGAGCGGCTATTGCTGAAATACTAATAAAAAGTAGAGTCAGCACCAATAATATTTTCTTTAATTTCTTCATGAATTTTCACCCCTTTGCTTATGCATTTTTGTTCTTCTGGTAATTATGCTAACACCTTTAGTTTGAACAACTTCTGATGATTTCTTATTTGCGTATTTTATCGCATCATCTATATTATTTGTCTCCAAGTATTCAGCAACTAGAGCTGCTAAAAAAGTATCTCCCGCTCCAGATAAATCAAATACATCAACACTTTCGACATCATAGTAATGAAAGCCCCGCCCCAAAGAGGCAACATGATCCCTGTAATACATACATCCTCTGTCACCAAGGGTGACGATGAGTTTGTCCATCCAATCATTTAAATTGATATTTCCTTTTAGGCGTTCAAATTCTGGTGAATTTATTTTAATTATTTTCGCTTCCCTGCAATAGTCGCCCAATATCTTCTTGGTATCCAAGAAGGTATTGGCGTTATTTTTGCAAAATTTCTCAATATCTGATTCAGAGAGAAAACCTTTTCCATAATCACTAATTACTACAGCGTCATAATCTCTTATCTCCCTCTCCTCTATAATGCTTCTATTAAGGGGAGTGATCTTATCTTCTCCTTCGTCTACTCTCAAGAAGGTATAATTAAGTTTGGAGTCGATATACCTAGTCTTTTTTATTACTTCTTGTTGCTGGATCAAGTCTACATTAAACCCAAGAGACTCAAGGTTTCTGGCTGTATTACCTGCCATACCGGGAGTATCGGTTGATTCTTTTGGGGAAAAAACCGGAGCTGGCACATCGGGACAAAGACGAGAGGCGCTACCATATACAAAAATATCGTTACAGCTTTCCCCTACTACTAAAACTTTGTTATTTGGCATTTTCTTGTTTGTATTTTTCATATTCTCTTACTATAGCACGACCTTCTTTTTTTGTTATACCGTATTTGTGCCAATATTCCTCATACCAATCGTCCTGCATATACCCAAAGCAATTAAGAATCCTCATTAGCAAGAACTTCCAGTCTGGTTCATTAACTTCGATTTTAAGTAGGATACCCTCGTGAATATCAATCCACTCATAGGTTATCACTTTAGTCATAGAATTTAAAAAATCCTCAATTTCAAGTTTGTCATATTGATTATTATAAAACTCTAGGTCTTGATCAGGTTTAACATCTGATATTTTTTTAGATCCTTCTAAGGGTTTTATAAAAAAAGAAACAAAAATATTTTTCCTAGCCACCCGAACAAACTCAGAAAGAGCATCCCTAAAATCCTTCATATGCTCCAAGGAATGCCTAGAATGAACTATATCAAACGACGAATCACCAAACACCATATCGTTCGCAGTACCTAATACCGCATTTATCCCTTTACTCTGACAATATGAGACAAGTCTGGGGGTTATATCTAACCCAGTGTATTTTAGATCCGGCCTTGATTCTTGCAGCCCAAAATACTCAGGCCCTGCACCGCAAGCTACGTCTAGTATTGTTTTTGCCTTTTCGCTAAACAGTTCGCGTACTTCTTCTCTATTTTTTGAAAACGGACCACCCATCCATAGGCCAAATTTTTCCTCACTATCAATAACTTCGTCTTCGTCACCAAAGCCCCCGTGCGAGGCGTTAAAGCATACACTTTTCTTACCTTCGTAGCCGCTAGTTTTCGACTCTACCCCTAAAGCAGTTTCCCAAATATTCTCATATTTTTCCCTCTTCATAAATACTTCAAATTTAATTGACCGGTTATTTTATCAATCAGCCTTGTTGTTGATTTTCCTTCTAAAAGACTCAGTAGCTTAACAATCCCTCCACTCTTCTCTACGACAAGTCGTTCTCTGGTAGCCACGGGGCATTTCTTCTCCCAGTTACCTGAGTAGTCGCCACCTTTTACATAGATATCTGGCTCTGCTAGTCCTAAAAAATCGCAGGCATCGCCCTCATCATAAATAGAAACCGCATCTACGCTTCTTAAGGCTGACAATACCGCTGCTCTATCTTCCTGTGTGTTTATAGGACGAGTGGAACCTTTTAGCTCCCTGACCGACCGATCACTATTGCATCCGACAAGGAGAACATCCCCAAGTGTGGACGCTTCCTCTAGGTAAGAGGTGTGACCAACGTGAAGTAAATCAAAGCATCCATTGGTTACTACTAGCTTCCTGCCTTCAGAGCGGAGCTTTTCTCTCCATTGTTCTATTTTATTTCCTTCAAGAATCATTTCTTCTTACCTTTAATGTATTCAACGGCATGACCCTCACTAACCAACATGTCGTTATAGCTTCTTTCGCTATCAACATCTCTAAATATCTCTCCCAATAGCCTCCCGTATTTACCTTTTTTGTCTATAAATGTTTCTACAATAAACTCGTTCTGACCTTCTTTAATCATCTCCTTCAGCCGAGCCTTAGCTGCGAGACCCCTTTTCTTCTCCGCTTTATCTCTGGTACGACTCTCTGGTGCGTCTATACCATACAGCCTAATACGCTCCTTTTTGAAAGTGCTAAATCCACAATCGATCATTGCGTCTACGGTATCTCCGTCTACTACTCTTATTAGTTTTGCTTTGTATTGATACATTTTATTATTTGCTCTTTAACCATTTCAAATGAAATTTTCTTAGAGCATTCCCATTTCTTATTTTTGGGACAGTATTCCCAAGGCGGCTCATACAAGTCGCCTAAGCTTTCATCATTTAGGCATCCGTGGCAAACCTCTTTGTTTTGAACCCTAAAGCAATTGCTTTTGAATTCGTTTATCTCTTTCGTTGCCCCACCAATTAAGACAACTTTTTTGCCTAAAGCCCAAGCAAGCCAACTAAGTCCCGAGCTTAGTCCTATGAAAAAATCACAGTTAGTTATCTGTTTTATTCTCAGTTGTATTGGGAGAGGCCCTGTCTTGTCTATGGCTCTCTTGGGAATAGTGTTCCACATATTAAGGTCTGCGTTTCCGTAAGTGTTCCACTGGTCAATACAAAGAACTTTGTAACCCATTTTTTTTAAAAATTTTACGACTTTATTCCAACCGCTCTCTTTCCAGAGCTTACCTTGGTTTGTGCTTTGCGCAGCTATACAAACGTATTTGCCAGAAGGGGTGCTATACTGCTCCGTTCCTTTAAAGGATATGGTTGGTTTTATTTCTTCATATTCTATGTGAAGTTGGTCGCATATTTGTTTTTGAATAGGCTTATTTTTATTAAGAAAAAAGCACATCTTTTTAAGGTTATTTATTTCGGGTAGATTTGCCTGATTAATTTGCTCCCTCCAATCAGTATCAAATTCACCGCTGGTTCCTTTTCCTAACACTTCAGGTAGCCCATTTTCTATAGCTTCCCCTTTTCTTGCTTGTTCCGCGGTTTGGCAAGGAACAAACTTTACTTTGTCGCCAATATCGTCAAAGAGTTCAGCCCATCTAGTCTTAACCACAACATTGTTACCAGTGATCTTGTGGTACTCATAACAATAAGGCGACCAAGCTATGTTGTCGCCTAAGGCATGAGATTCAAATTCTATTAGTTCTGTTACCATTATGCGAATGGTGGACCAGAAACCCAACCGTATAAAGACCTCTTAGCCTCTTTTGTTACTGGGGTGATTCCGTTAAGAAGCCAAGACGGAAACATTAAAGTGGTACCTCTTTCTTTAGGTAAATAAGATGGCGTGCCACTATTATGCAGAAGAACTTCTCCTCCTTCGTAAGAGGTTTCTTCGCTCAACTGAATTAAGAAGCTGATTTTTCTACCTTGCTTAAAAGACTCATTAAAATTTATTCCAATATCTACGCGAGCGGCTTCGGAGTCTCTAGTATCGTATCTTGCATAAGAGATAAGCTCTGTAATTCCCACGACATTGAATTTCCACATAGCTTTGTTTGCTTCCATCGCCATGTCTGAAATTCTTTGGTATATCCATGGTTCTTCTTCGTGAGTGAATTGTTTTCTTTTGTTTTCTCCAGTTAACTCGTCAAAGCTTCTTATTATTTTATTGCACTCTTCTGCGGAAAAGCTCTTCTTAAAAGAATAATAGTCATTAAGCTGGAGGCCTTGTTCTTGCTCGTCTAAAACGCTTCTGTCGCAAATATGATACATATTAATCTATTTTCTTTTGGAAATCATTCCCCTAACTAAAGGAAAGTCGTCATGATAGTAAAATTTAAAGTCTAGCTTGTCAAGAAGCCCTATTTTTTCCAGATGGGCGGGTGCTAATCTATGGTTTGATATGTTCCCACACCAATCGACTAAACTAGACCTACCTTTGTCCCAAGACTTGTTCGGCTTAGTGTACTCGTCTAAGTGTTTAAATAGAGTACAGAAGCTGTCCATGTAGTCTGGGTTGCTTATAAACCATTGGTCAGTAAAGCCCTCGTCATTGTGGGGGTAGCCAACTAGCTTAGATTCATATCCTTTTTCTTTCTGCCTTTCGGTCAGCTCTCCGTCAATAAGATAGGTGAAGTTGTGATCCCAGAACCAGTCTTGATAATTTAGCTCTTCCCCGTCTCTGTAAATCCTATTCCAATTAGCTGAGTAAAATTTTCCTTTGTCTAGGGTGCTAAAGTCTACGTCTCTCTGCCATCCGATATCGTATCTACCTATGTAAACAAAGTCATATTTTGTACCAGACTCTTCTTCGTACTTTTTTCTTAGGTCACTTACTACTTGATAACTGAACCATCTATGGTAATGAGCTCGCTTTCTGGAACTCGCTCCTGTAACGTATCTTGGGATGGTGAAAGTCGGCTCCTCTAGGAAGAGGTAGTTTTTAGGCCTATATAAAGAAAGAACCTCCTCTTTAAAGCCAAGAGAGGAGGTGTGACAAAAAACATCTACGTCATTCTTATCTAAGAGGTGCTTTTTGTAGCCATGGTAACCTAAGCGTAAAACCTGAGGAGATTGGTTAAGTCCGTATTTACCGTCCTTACCCCCTATCGTCCCTATTAAACACAAAGCAACTTTCATGCAACTTCTTCCTCTGCTAGTTTAATAACTTCTTTAGCAAACTCGTGAGAAATCCTTTCGTCGTCATCCTCCATAGCCTCTTTTTTCCACTTTGGTAATTCTTCATACAAGGAATCATAAACCGCTTGGTATCTTTTGGCAAGTTGGCTTTTCTTTTTTCTAGGCACGACTTCCTTTATTATAGTCTAAACTTGGTTTTCAGTCAATGAAAAATAGGTATCCAGTTGCCGTTATCATCGAGTACTGCTTCGCCGCAGTTACTATCAGTATAGGCTTTACTTTCTGGCGAGAATTTGTGCAGTGAATGGTAGCCGGTTTCTTCTTCGTTGCTGCTACCTTTTTCTCTCGGCCAAGGGGCCTTGATAGGCCCGTTGTTCATTTTGTGAAGATCTAACTCCCTTCTTCCTTGGTGTCCTTTCAGGCCCGTATCGAAAGAATTGCCTTTTATGTAGCCCTCTTCATCCGTATTGTCATTTTGACCTAACCGTTCCACTGTGCAAAACCAAGAATTTCTGTTTACTTCGCTGACTCTATCGTTCGGGTCCTTTCTGCCATTCCAGTTCAATAAGCCTTTTCTGTATATTGGGTTGAAGAAAAGCCTCATCATTATATTAGGTCTCTGAAATAAATGATAGTTTAGAAAGCTTTCTATCGGTTGGGGAAAACATTCATCATAATATTTTCTTAACTTCAGAAAACAAGAACAATAATAGTCCATTATATCTGGAGGCCCAAAAGCTACCCAATTATTTAGATTCACAGAATTGTAGCCGCCATAATTGTATACATGATGCCAGTATGGTATACTCAAGTTATTTTCTTGAACAATTTGCATATCGGGGAACGAGCTGCAAGTCTCAGCTCTAATCACAACATCGTACTCTCTGCCAGCTAGAGAAGGTAGTAGGTTGGCTCTCCATATTTTATAAAAAGTAGAGTATGGTCTGCCGTTAATGTGGGCGAAATGGTTGGGCTCGTTAAAAAACTCTGGAGATTTTGTATACTCTTCATTCAAAAATCTAAAACTTTTCATTAAAGCTTTTTGGTCTTCCACTTCTAGCGTAACGGGATTATAGGTTTCCTTGAAATATTCTATGCTGTCCTCCGGTTGATAAACACCCTCTTCATTCCATAGGCTTGCATAGACATCGGCATTGTATCTATTTATAAGCTCTAACCAGTGATTTTTATTTTGCCTAATGAAGTAAGGCATTCCTGCGAAACATATAGCTACTCTCATTTATCTTTCCTCCTAAAAATCTTATCATAGTTTTCTCTGAAAACTTTTTTGTCCCCCGTTCTGTCTGCATCACCTTTTCCTGCTCCCCCTCCGGTTAAGCCTCCCTCTTTAACATGTTTGTAAGTTTCGTTACTGTAGTCTTCGCTGTGTTTAATTCTAGTCTCGTTGTTTTTTCGATCATTTTTTAATTTTTTTGTATGTTTCGGTACTTTGGTCATATCAGCTTTTTTATTTCTTCTATAGTGAATTGTTCTGCTTCGTCTGAAGAGGGGCCATCTTCCAAGATTCTTTCGTGAAAATTTTCTCCTTTACTTAAACCTGTTTTGACTATTTCTAAACTCTTTCCTTCTGGCAAATATTTAGAAGCCATTGCTTCAAGTAAATTATCTAAGCTCATTGATTTCATCGAAGGTAAGTAGGGGAAAGAATTTTCAGCCTTATTCATGCAATTAAAAATTAAATCAACCGCTTGATCTAGCGTCCAAAAAAACCTAGTAGCTTTTGGCTCCGAAACCATAACCGGCTTACCTTGCTTAAGTAGCTCTTTCCATTTGCAAAGAACAGAGCCAGTTGAATATAAAACGTTTCCATATCTAACCGTCCTGAACTGTATTTCTGGGTAGTCTTTCTCGAATTGAGCAAAAAGCCTCTCCATGATGAGCTTAGAAGCTCCATAGACTCCTTTGACTTGAGCAGCTTTGTCGGTGCTTATTCCAACTACAAATTCTACGCCAATATCTACTGCATGCTCTAAAACATTTAGGGAACCTACAACATTGGAGAGCGCGCATTCTCTTGCTTGAGATTCCGCCAACCCAACGTGCTTAAAGGCGGCTAAATGGAATATGCCTTCAATATCTTTAAATCTTCTAAGGGTAAACTTATCCGCTATATCTCCTGTGTAGTATTCTATATTTGGGAATTTTTGTTTCGCTTTTATAAGCTCCCCTTCGTTTCTGGATACTATGGTCACTTTACCACCGAAAGAAAGTATCCTTCTGATTAGTTCTCCACCTAGAAAGCCGCTTCCTCCTGTAATTAAATAATTCTTACCTTCTTCTATTTTAATCATTTTTAAATTGGAGCCAGCTCTCGGATTCGAACCGAGGACCGACGGTTTACAAAACCGTTGCTCTGCCGAACTGAGCTAAGCTGGCGCTATTAAGCCCATAAGCAAATGAGCCTCAATTTTCCTTATTAAATTATACCAGTTTCTTGCTCTTGGCACAAACACTAAATTAACTCTATCTCCTATTAGATTTCTTGTCTTGTAAGTCCTAGTAAAACTTTTTTTAGATTTGTCAACTATTTTGCCGTATTCTTCAAAATTCCCATCGTTTAATACCGCCTCATCCTCTATTATGAAGAAAAATTCCCTACCTTCTTCTATGCATTGTTCGGCATCTTGAAGTGTGGATACTATGAATATATCTGGATTCCAAGGCCAACTACTGAAAACTCTGGAAACAACGCTTCTGTGACCTCTCTCGTTTAATTTTTTATTTAATTTTTTTATAAAATCAAAAGTAGTGTTGTCTGTTTCCTCGTCTCCCCAAAAACAAACAATTTGATAAGAGGTTTTAGTATCTCTTAGTCTTTCGATAGACTCGTAATCTATCATATTTTTGCCTACCGTGTGTTTGTACCAATCCGAACCGGTCCATTCGCTACCTCTTATCTCGCTTATCCCGTACTTCTGTTGACTTGCGTGTTGATCTAAAAGGGCCTGCTTGCGGTCACTAGGTAACTTTTGATCCGAGTTTTTATATACATATATCTTCTCGTTGGGGAAAATCTCTTTAACCATTTCGTGCGTTTCTATGTGCTGCATATGCCCATACTCTCCATATTGATTATGCGTCACTATCATATCCCAATCAGCCTCGTCTTTGACTCTGTTTAAAAAGGCTTCGATGATATCTCTGTTTTCAAAATTATTAAGCGAGGGTGTTTGTTCCAGACATTCAAAGTAGCTAACCCCCGCAGTTCTTAGGGAATCTTCTAGCTCTCTGAATCTGGTTTCGCTCTCGTTTGTCCACCAAACATCATGATCCATTGACGAAGTAAGGCACACGACTTTAGTGTCTTTGCTGTTCAACATCAACCAATCGCCAAAAAATATAGCTTCGTCGTCAGGGTGGGAAACAACTAAAAGTTTCGTTGGTTTGGGGGGTAGAGAAACTCCTTTCCAGCAAAACGTTTTTTCCGTTGATATTTCTAGATGATCTAATGTACTGTCCTCGCCGTTTTTAATCTCTTTCGGTACGAACTTCCACTTATACCCAAAATCTCCCGCTTTATCGGTGTGGCATCTATTATCTATCACTTCCCCAAAGGTAGAGAATTCGTCTGGCCCCATTAAGTCTATATAATCAACCCATTTGTTTTCGATAGAAAATTTAATCAAGTTGAGCCACATCCATTTGCCTACCTCTCTTTTCTTTAACTCTTTTGTGTCGTATAGGGGAGAGTTACAATAGACGTATCTGCCCCATTTAAATACAAAGTGATAGGCGAGACTCTCTTTACCGAGTTTAGCTTCGAAGCATTTTAAAACTCCTCTGTTATGCAGGCTTTGTAAGTTATCTATGTTGTAACTGTCGGCCCACTTCCAACCGTTACATTCTTCCCAAAGCTGCATCCATTTGCTACACTCCTCTTTGCGAAATGGTATGTGTTGATAAGTCAGATCTTCGTTCAGTTTTAGTGTTTGATTTTTGAAATCATTTAGGCTAGATCTAGAAAGCGAAGCAAGGTAATCGGGAAAGCTCAAGAACCTGTCTACTGGCACTATTATTGGGGAGCTTTTGTCTAAAATCATTATCTGAAATAATCCTGAGCAAATTCTAAGGAAACATTTTCTGGTTCAATAGCTTCAATCCAACCAGTGATAATATATTTTGTCTGCCCCTCGCTTGGCGGGTTACCTCTATGCGTGTGCGTCCAGAAAGCTGGGAAGATAGCAGCTGAGCCAGCTTTAGGTTTGATCTTCTTTTTTTGAAATTTAAACTCTGTTTCGCCGCCACCTGACACATCATTCAGATACCACATAAACGCCATTTGTCTGTCTTTCATGCTGGGTTCGTTAAGGCAATTTTCGTAATGCCAAGCATAATACCCCTCTTCGTCTACGTATCTTTGCATCTGCATATGCGGCCCCCCTTGTCTCGTAGCACCAAATCTTCCTTGAGCGGTTCTGACGAGACTTAGTTGGCTGGAGTAATCTCCGGTTATAGTTCTCCAAGGATATTCCCTGAGGTACTCTACTAGGCTATGTAGTAGGTCCTCCCTAAGGTAATCGTATATGTAAGACCATTCCTCGTCTCCGAGTTGGCTGTGAATCATTAAGTCTGTTGATTTTTTTACTGCGTGATTTAAGCCTGCTCCCGAAATCCCTGAACCCTTATCTTGGGAATCTTCAAATTTTTTTATGATATGCTTACATAGATCGGCTGGTAGGCAATCCTCTCTTATATAAATCAAGTCCCCCATATCAAAATTCCTTTTCTAATCCGTAATGCATATCTTCTATTTCGTCATTTAACCTAAGGGGCTTGAAATTTAAGGAGGAAAAATCGAAAGAACAACTCTCAGGAAAATAAACTTTCAAGTTGCAATTAAATTCATTCACTTTATTTGTGCAATATTTTTTTATTGATTCGAAATCAACGCCCTTTCCGATTCTTGATTTGGCTACTAGTATAACGTCTTTGTTAGCTAAATGGTTGTCGTATAGGCAAATCATTTTTTCGCCTTTCCAGAACTCTATTTTCCATTCCTCTATGTCTTCGTAATCGTGCTGCCCCCAGCGACCCGCCCCGAGCTTCATGGTTCCTATGTGATCGTATTCGTCCTTAGCTTTTCTCCTTCTAAACCACTTTACATCATATTCATTATTTAGTTCTTCTTCGTCACTTCTGATAGTAACTTTCGAGACACCGCCAAAACTAACGATTGCGTAGTCCTTTCCTGATAGTTCTGTTCTCATCACCAAAACCAGACCATGTAGTCTTCCCCGTAATCTTCGGGAAGTATATCGTACTGATACTTCTTTTTCTTCTTTTTTTGTTTCTTCTTCAATACTTATAGTTATAAGTTAAATTCGTGTTTTTTAAACATTTTTGATAATCTACTGTTAGCTCCTCTCCTTTTGTAATATTTTTGTTAGTCACAAACTCTCCCTCCCCTTCTGTAACAAGGTTTAAGTTAGGTTCTTTCGAGGCGTTCAAAAACTGAGTAATATGCAAAACCTCTAGTTCAAAGGGAGAAATTAAAAACCCATAGTGAGTCTTTAAATTATAGTCTTTGATCATCTCTTGAGTAGGCTTATCTAATTTTTTTAATTCGTGAGTAGAAACCGGCATTGTCCCAGCTAAAAAATGATGGTTGGAGGTTACCCAAGGAGTGATTCCCTTTGGTATATCTTTAACGGCAAAAACACCTACACCGTGGACTTTAGAAGGCTTGACCCTGCAAAAGACTTGGTTCTCTAATCTATTAAGAAATTCAGTTCTATTCACAATAAAAACTGGCACCCCGAGCTGGATTCGAACCGGCAACCCTCTGCTTAGAAGGCAGATGCTCTATCCAATTGAGCTATCGGGGCAAAGCTTACGTTATCACTCTAGGCATATCTGAATCTTCTTCCTTAGGAGGCCAGACGCCGTCAAACTCAATAGAGTTAAGTTCTACAAGCTTTTCCCTAGTCTTTTTAAAGAAGGTGAGCTTGCCCGGACTACCTTGATAGCAGTCGATATTTTTAACCTCGTCGAACGCTTTCTTGCGGTCTGAGGTAATTAGCTTAACATGCGTTGCTCCTCTAGGAATCGGATTAAGCTTTTGTTTTTGCTTTGGATCTGTTTTCATTTAACGCTATTAAGGATTTAACTGTCTCGTAATCTTCTTGGACTTTTACACTTTCTCGTCGAAGTTGGAGGATAGTATCCTTTCCTTCACTGAAGAATGCTTGAATTTTAATTGGATTAATCGAAATCAAGCGTGTCGGGCCTTTGTTGGAATACAAATTCTCCTCTATTATTTCTGTTAATTCTATAAACATATTATTTTTATCTATATACTCTATAGCTGTCGCTGTCCTTGTGGTAGGTGCTTGTCTCTATAAATTTGACGTCACTGACTACAGCTTTCAGCATATGCGGCATAAATCTATCTAACGTGAAGACTTCTCCTTGCGAAAGGGCAACTTCATACTTTTTAGTTGTCTCGGTATCGATAATATCTATATCTAACTGGCCCTCTAGTATATAAAAGCTCTCATGTTTTTCAGCGTGGAAGTGCATCGAAGTGCTGTGGCCTTTTTTGATGAAAAGAATCTTCCCACAATAATTCTCGTATTTGTTATTTACGAGCCAAATTTCGTGGCCCCACTCCTTGTTCACTATCTTTGGCTTGCTTAACGCATTCATCACAATATACCATTAGTTTACCTTTAACTTGTGCTAATGTCAAGTTTATTTCTTCAAAAGGCTTTTTACATTTAGCGCAATCTGTCATCTTCTACCATTCGTGATTCCAATACCATCCCCATGAGTCTCTTCTGCCGTATCGAACATAAGCGTCGTACGCATTTTCTGGTCCCGTATTCGTTTTGCGCATTTGTCTTGATAGCCCATGAACCCAAGGAAACCATGTATATTTCTGAGCCTTGAAGTTTTCTATTTTGGTGGTGGATCTATCTTTTAACCATTTTACGTCTACGCT
>Ga0315334_10002285_pt1 | contig 11967 bp, 10 predicted proteins | sample M150034915metaG_FD_205555 | JGI IMG/M metagenome (GOLD analysis project Ga0315334, IMG submission 205555) | Ammonia-oxidizing marine archaeal communities from Monterey Bay, California, United States - M1 500m 34915 | ecosystem: Environmental > Aquatic > Marine > Intertidal zone | place: USA... | reverse complement strand
GGTAACAGGCTGATGCCGAAAATGTATTCCGGTTTGTTGGCGAACGCTTCGGTATCTCCCATGATTACTGTGAAAAGTTTTTCATCGCAATTGGGATGCTTTTCTATCAGTATCGCTACTTTTTCTGCGTAGCTCTGTAATAGTTCTGTCACATGGATGAAACTTTTGTTTTGGAAAAAGTTTAACAGCAGGCCAATCTGGTTTTGTAAATCGGCTAGGGATTCAAACACCACATTAACGATAAGTTTACTTTGGAGTTTCAATATTTCTTCAAGGAAATATTTTTGCGACCTCTCCCACGCCGTCGGATAGAGGGTGATATCTATTCGGACATCTCGCTCCATTAATCCGACCAGCCTTTGCCAACGCTGGGACTTTTTTGAAAGTATATCAAGATTGGTATGTAGGCAAACATGCGGCGTGACGGATTGGAACACTTTACTGATCTCTACGATATCCGGATTTTGCGATGCCTCACCGCCGGTCAAGTTGATCTCCTGCTGAGCCAGTGAATTGAGGGCTTCCACATTCTGGATTTTATCGGCCATCACCTGAGCCTGTTGCGCAGTGAGGTGCCACTCGGAGACGGGGTGTTCCATCAACGGTTCGTACACATGGCAGAACTCACATTCGTCTCGGTTGTAGCGATTACAACTGGTTTCAACAAAAATACTGAGCATTAAAAAAACTCCAAAGCAGTCTATCTGGGACGTCTATGCTAGCAGATTTATTCTGTCGAAAACTGGGTTTTATGGGGGACAAATATTTTATCTTGCCACTCCCCGCTACAATCCGAACTGAAGATGAACGAATGAAACAGGCGGAGGAGGAGAATTAAAGGCGGACTCAATATCTTTTTCCCGGTATCCCAGCTTCCTTAAGGGTTTTAGAGCGGCTAGAACTTCTTCCCGTGTGACATAGGCTACAGTATCGGGAACACCCCGACCACTCAAATTCTTTGCCAGTTGGGCAATTTGTTTTCTTTGCTTTTTTGGGGTGCCTTCCATGACTGGGTAGAGGAGTTTTCCTTGATAGGGACTTCGATAAACGGTATTGAGAGCATGCAGTGTGCTGAGCATCAAGATATCTCTATCCCATGGAGGCATTTCGACTACCCGCGGATGGTGTTGCATCAGGTCCACCAGACTTAGAGCTATTGACCCCAGGTCGTTTTGCACAAACTGATTTTGATATTCGCTAGTAATGTTGGTGAAGCCTATTGAGCGCCCCATATTTTCCAACAGTGGAAAGTTCACCATGAACGTGTACTGTCCGCCGTACAAATTGAAATAGGGCCGGCCTTCCTGATTGAGGTCCTGCATCGTTTTCATGCCGTAGTCAAAACTGGTGTAGCCAAAGTTACCTGGACCAAGCAGCTCTTTGGCTTTGGCAATAGTGGAAAACGCACCCATATTAACTGGCATAGGAATTTCATCTTTGAACTCTTTGGCGTGAGCTTGTAGGATTTCTGCATAGGGCCAGTCGGCCAGATTGACTCTTTGGAAATCTCGTTCCCAATGAATAGTATCGAGGAACGGGGGAAGTTCGGCCAGCTTTGCCAGATCCTTGGTTCTAAACTGTTCAAGGAATTCATATTTCTCGATAGGTAATGTCTCCAAATCTAGAAAGGGGCAAAGGTATTCTTCGTAATAGAGGTCTTGATGCTTCAACAGGACTTTGGTTGCCAGGTCATCCCAAATTTCATTGGAAATAATTTTCGTTACGGAGCCGTTTCGAAAACAATCCAAATGTTCGGCATGAATACGAACTGTGGAAAATGTTCCAGCGTGTTCTTGCAGGCGGGGGTTGGCCCGTACGCCTTTTAGTATTTCTTCCGATTCATCGCAAAGGATGTAATGAAGGGAGGGGTAAACTTGGTTTTCGGCATCTATTTCCCGCAGATGACTGAGAAAACACGCCGCTAGGTTGCCATTTCCCACTCCCCACTCTTGTATATACCAGGTTCCATTTTTAGGTTGCTGGCCTTGGGCTTTGTTGAAAAAATCATTAGCTAGTGCATGGGCTAAACGATAATCTAAGCTCACATAAGTTTGAAAATGGTTGTGGATTAGCGGCCCCTTGATGCCATAAAAAATGGAATTGATGTGGGTCTGCCAGATATCAGAAGGTTGGAATTCCCCAAGTGCTGTCAGGTTGGGGGGGGGTTGAGTCATAATGGAAAATGAATAACCCCGCCGAAAAGGAGCGGGGCATCCTTAAAAGTGTTATTCAAAAGATTAGCAATCGTACCACGGCCGGTGAGAACAGACTTCACGCTTTTGTCGAATACGTTGGTTTATTTTCAAAGGAGTTAGTCGTCATCCTGCAACGCTTCCATGCCGGGTGCGTTGCCTTCAATATCGCCACCTCCTGCATATCCGCCAGCTTGCGAAACGCCACCTGGAATATTTGACGGGTTTTCTCCCTCTGTAACAGCACCCGCAGAAGAAACGGGTGCGTTGATCAACGCCTCATATTTGCTGTAAGCCTTCTGTGAGTCTTCCATCAGCCCGACTTCTTTATAACAAGTATATAGGTTCATCCAGGCGGCGGCATCTTCAGGATTCAGTTCTACTGCTATTTTGAACTCTTTGAGAGCGGTCTCGGGTCGTCCCATATTGGCATAAAGGGTTCCAATGTTGGTGTGAGGTAATGAGTAGTCCGGTGCCAGTTCGCTGGCCTTTTTGAATGCACTGATGGCATCGTCAACCATGTTACAAACTGAATAACAGCTGCCCAGATTGCAATAGGCTTGTGGATCTTTTTCGTCAATTTCCACGACCACTTGTGCTGCATCAATGGCCTCCTCATAACGTTCGGCATTAAAATATGCGTTGGACAGCGCCGCTCGGAGCTCCTTGTCTTCGGGAGTAAACATCAACACTTTTCTTAGCGCAATGATGGCCTTGTCATAGAGTTTGAGCATGTCATAGGCCGCCGCTAGGTTGGCATAGGCCGTGGTATCTGTGGGGTCCAGTTTGATAACTGTTTCAAAAGCGTCCATGGCATTTTGGTACATGTCACGGAGTAAATAGAGACCACCCAGATTAAAAAAATTTTCAGGGTCGTTAGGGTCTAGCTCACAGGCCCGGTTAAATTCCAACATGGCTTCTTCTTCATGATTGAACAGCACGTATGCTGTGCCTAGAAGTTTATAGACACGGGCATTTTTAGGTTGTTTATTGCGAATGAGTTTGAGTTGTTTAATGGCTTCTTCATAGTTCGCACCATCAATCATCAAGGTGGCCAGTTCTATCTGTAGGTCCAGATTACTGGGGTCAGCTTTCAACTCTTTGTTAACTTGGCGTGTCTTCTTGGTAATGGCCATTTCACGCTTGGTTTCTTCTGGGTCGCGGACTCCCAGTTCCTCAAAAATCTCCGGATCGATCTTCATCGTGATCCAGTCTGTTGGTTTACCTGCTGCCTCGCCCATATAAAATAACCCTCTATAAAAGGTTTGAAACTAATTTTGTTCTCAGTCTATACGATGGCTCGAATTCTAGGCGATTGCCCCCCCACCTGTCAACTGTTCGCCACTGGGACAACTGGTAAAGAGGCTATGCCTTGAGGAAACGGAGAATATATTTTTTAGGTGGGCAAAGAGTTGCCTCGGCTTTGCGAGGGCTTCCAGTCGTAAAAATTTGTGAAGTTGATTCGCCGTCTCCGGGCCTCAAGAGGGCAAGCGAGTATTGTATTTGGCCTAAGGTGTTACTGTCGTTTTGGCCATGTTTAAGATTTCTTCTTTGCCAAACCGGTCGAGGTAGAGCAGGAAGTGCTCACGTGAAAGGTAATTCCAGATATTACGTGAGGGAAAGGTGTCTTCTATCACGGAGTTGAAACTTTTGTAGACCTCCATCACTTCTTCGCGAGGCATACCTTCCTTGATTTCGAAATCAAATACGATAGCCATATCCCTATCGGGATCCTGAATAATCCGGTCAATTTTAAACTTTTCAGGGTTATGGAAGATAGCAGAATCTTTTTCCAACGCGAATATAGACTGGCCTACAGAGTGGATATAGCCGGTCCCTACCTCCGAGTTTTCTACAGTAAACTGGATGGTGTCTTCTGCTTCTTCACGTTCTTCGGTGGGAAACCCGAAAAACAGGTAGAGATGGTTCCAGATACCGGCCTCGGAGCTGTTTTTTAGAACGCTCTTTTCTGTTTCCTGGTCGCAGCCCTTGTCGATAATAGAGAGGATGCGATCGTTTGCGCTTTCTAATCCAAAAAACAGCATGAGGAACCCTGCTTTATAGATATCTTCAAACAGTTCGGGTGTTTCCTTATCTCCCGATTCAAATTTGAGCATTCCCAGTGAGCGCATTTCAACGTCTCTTTTCAGGAGTGCCTGAGACATTCTGTTGAATGCGTTCGGCGAAATGGCTTCATCGGAAAAGGTGAAATATTTAGTTTTATATTTTTTAGAGAGATAATCTATTTCTTCCGCCACTCGGGTTTCGTTTTCTTTCCGGTAGTAGGAATCATAGATAAAACTATGGGTGCAGAAAGTACACTTCCCCCAATAACACCCACGGCTGGACATATAAGGCAAAACGGGATAAGGCATTAAATATTTTTCCAGCGGTAACTGATCGAAGGTAGGGCAGACCAACTGGTCGTAAGGAAGCGCTTCCGATTTTGGGTTATGAATCACCTCCTGTTCCCGCATATAAATTAGATTGGGAACCGTGGCCAGGGGTTGGTCGGCCTTGAGATGGCTGATCAACTCCTCTAAAGGTTTTTCCCCTTCCGAGACGATGACGCTATCAAAAAATTTTTCGAATAAGATCTGCTTATTGTCGAGCAGGTCGGCATGGCGGTTGAACACACTTCCACCGATTACAATATGTAAATGTTTGAAATGTTCACGCAGCAGGCGTGCGAGAGTTAGGCCGGGAATCACTTGTCCGATATGAATGATAGATATACCCGCCAGTCTGTAATTGCTCCAGTCCACTTTTTCAATCAGGTGGTTTTGATACATATCGATGAAAGGATTTCTTACCTTATCCGCTGTTGCTGAGAGGATTCCTGATAGGTTTTCTTCCGGGTTGCCCATCATGAAAAATGAATCCAGGTCCAGTCGGCTGGGGTGATGAGCGTATGAGATAAGCTTCATCGCTACTTTGAGTGTGGTGTAAGCTTTCTTATAAGTTTCAAACTGGAAAAAACGTTCTTCATCCCGCATAACGTTTTTAGCGTCTTCTACTTCGTTTAAAACGGAATCCAGAAAAGCATTGTCCGACAAAATATCGCGATACACGGCTTTAACTTCCTGCTCTTCATTTGTGTAAGCAGGACGGGACAATCGCTCGCGGATAATTTCCACGCAAAAGTTGAGGTATTCCTGAGACAGGAAAATCTCATAACATTGAATGTTAAAATCGAATTGGTCCACCTCATGGCCCTTGGCTTCGAGATGGGCTTTTAAGGTGGGGAGAGCGAGGTAAGGTTGACTAGGATACCACTGAGGCGGAAACAGGAGGACGGTTTTCACACTGCCTCCTTAATTTGACCGACTAGATTTTGTGAACTGAAAAACGGCACACGCTTTTACCTGGAAGTTGATTTGTCTGTAGGTTTTTATCAGATAAGCATAACCCTAATAAGAAACCCCTGTCAATCAAACCCCAAGATATGTTGCAACCAATTGCTTTTTAGAACCTTTAGTCAAAATTTTAATAATCCTACTTTTTTCGACTTTCGCAATGGCTTTTCTTGGAGGGGGGAGGGCCTCATGGGCAATATCTATCTATTTATCAGACAGAGAGTTGTTGCGGTTCAACGAGCCCCTGCTATCTGTCTTTCACGCTAGTGGATGGCTAGCAGTTGACACTTTCAAGGAAAAAGGATTATACTTACTCCAGAATCCCAAAACCCTTTTAAAAATAATGGTTAAATGTTTTACCCTTGTTAGGAAGGAGACTTGCGTTGAGCGAACAGGATACAGAATCTAAACAAAACCCGGAAGGCGATGATACTGCTACCGAGGAAAAGGAAATTGATCACCTCAGTGATTTAAGCGAGTTGGAGAAGATCAAACTCGAGCTTCAAAAGGAAAAGGAAAAAGCCACAAAGGAACTGGCTGAAGGTGAAGGCGAAGAAGAGGATTTACGTGAGGTTGATTATCTGCAAAAGTTGATTACCCTTTCTGTGAAATTTGATCACCATGTGGGCATGTACCTTATGCCAGCGTATATCGACTGTGGCATGAAATACGATCACCGGTTAGCTGAAAGCTATACTGTTCAAATCACCACGATCCAGTCATTTTTACGTCTGCTTGAAAAGGTAGATGGTGTGACTCGAGAAGAAGTGACGAAGCAGTGTATTCTCAATCTTCGAAATATTATCCAGTTGGTTTTCAAAAATATGGTTAAGCCATTATATAGAGAACTCTCGCTGATGAAAAAGAAGCCTAAATCTGAAAGCTTGGATAATTTTAAACAGAACTGGAACGAAAGGGTTGATGAGCTTCAAAAAACTTGCGATTTCGAATACCAAATTTTAGATGTAAAAGGCTTCTTGATCAAATAAAGGTTTCTGAGTAGTTGGTTTAGTTCCGAAGATGGGTATTGTATATTTGATGTGGTGCGGAAGAGCCCCTTTCGGGGCTTTTTCTTATTGGAGTTTAATTCTATCCCGGTTCGGGAGTGAGGTTTATCTTGGTAGAAAATAATACAGAGAATAACGAAGATAAAGACGCTTCATCTGAGGCTCTAGAAATAATTGGTACTGAAGAGACTCTTCCTGAAGAGGCGCCTCAGATTGATCATAGCCAGCTTTATGTCTGGGTGGCGGATAGCGGTAATGACCGGATCCAAAAATTCGATGGCAATGGAAAGCTGTTAATGGGTTTTGGGACGTCCGGTAAAACTCGTCCACCTTATTTGCCGGGAGAATTTAAAACTCCAAGTGGCGTGGGTGTGGATACGGAGGGTTATATTTGGGTTGTAGACACTGGTTCCCACCGAATTCAAAAGTTTGATGCCGATGGGGATTTCTTTCTTGAGTTTGGCGGTGAGGGTTGGGGGCAGGACAAGTTTTATATGCCTGAGGAAATTGTTGTTGAACCGACAGGAACCATATTAGTGGCAGATACCTCTAACCATTGCGTCAAAAGGTATGACAGCGACGGTGAATTTGTTCTCAGTTTTGGTTTTGCCGGGAATTTTGACGGTTTCATGAAGTTCCCTGTTGGATTGGCGTTGGACCGGGAAGGAAATATTTATGTGGCCGACAGAGACAATCAACGTGTTCAAATTTTTAATGAAGATGGACAGTTCTTATCCAAATTTGGAGAATACGGGTTTGAAGAGGGCAGGTTAAACTTTCCAACAGGAATTGCCGTGCGCAGGGATGGCACCATCATGGTGGCCGAAAAAAGCCAGAACCGAGTTCAGCTTTTTGACCGGGAAGGACATTGCTTGGGTGTTTTGGGTGAGTCTGGCAAACGAGATGGTCAGTTTAATGTTCCATGTTCCGTGGTGGAAGATCCTTATGGATATGTTTTTGTGGTCGATACTTTGAACCAGAGAATCCAGAAGTTTGACCCGGACCTGAATTTCGTTTCTAAGTGGGGAATTTTAGGGAAAGAACCAGGGCAGCTTTATAATCCATGTGGTATTGGTCTCTCATGGGAGCCAGACTGGGCACCTCAGGAAGAGTAAGTATTTTTGGAACAGCAATTTAATTAAAACATCTTTTAATGATTCCCAAAATGATTCAATCTTTCAAATGGTTTTTCCCATCCCTTCAGCTTGCCTTTTTTGTGTTGGTAATGTGTGGAGCCGGTTCCGCTCGGGCGAACCCTAATGGCAGTGGTACTGATGAGATATTTGGCGGCCAGATTCTTTCGCTCACGGCAGAAAAACCTGAGCTGGAGCCTTCTAATGACCCCAGGTTTCAGGATAATAAGGATGGAACCATTACAGACTGGAATGAAGGGTTGATGTGGAAGAAAATTGACATCTATCAGGAAAAAAAAGTTTGGATAAACTGGAATGAGTCACAAGTCTTCCTGAAAAAGTTCAACAAGGGAGCTTACGCCAATTATTCGGATTGGCGCCTGCCTACTCGCAAGGAACTGGCATCCCTCTATGAGGAAGATAAAAATGTTCCTTGGAAATATTATTGGACCGAAAATGTGCTCCATATTGACCCTGTTTTTGGCTATTCCAGTTGTTGTTTCTGGTCCAGCGAGAGCTATAAGGAAACATACGCCTGGGGATTCAACTATATTGGGGGAAAAAGTTACCCTAGTACGAAAGGGGGTCCTGGACTTTCTTTGTCTACTATCAGGCCGGTTCGATCTATTTTGAATGCAGGTATGAAATCGAGTGCTCTTGCTAAATAGCTTTACAATGAGTTGAAGGGGCTGAGCTTTACAAAGCGCATTTTGACCTTAAATTTTGTTGGGGAATAAATTAGTTTAGAAAAGGTGAGGCTATGATTAATATTTTTGCCGAAGCCAATTGCAATCGTTATGTACGTGATGAATGTCAATATTGTCATGTCTACGAACCGCTTAGCCAGATACCTAAAAGCGATTGGCATTTGATGCCGGAGCAGGCTCAGGTCATGGTAGATAAGATTCGCCAGATGGAGGTGTTCCATGAGTTAGCCAAAAGGGAAATCAATCTAACGGGTGGGGAGCCTTCACAAAATCCTTATATCGTTGAAATTTTTAAGGTTTTTAGGGAAATAACACCCAACGTACGGATTCATACCAATCTGGATATCAACTCAGAAAAATCTCAGCGTTGGCAGAGGTTGGTTGAGATCATGAAACTATCCGGGCGGGTTGATTTTACTTTATATCCAACTGTTTGGGAGTCGCGGCAAAGATCGCTCCTTACTGAAATTCTTAGACTGCAAGATGAATTGATCGTCAACATGATCTTTGAGAAAGTTTCAGACTTGTTGAGCCAGATAGAAATCTTGATTACCTTTTTTGGTGGACAAGAGAAGAAATATCAATCCGTCTTGTCTTTGCTTTCGACTTATCGCGGAAAATTAATAAATGTGTTAGCAGAAACCCCCGATTGCAGTGAGGTGGCATTTTTGAAGCATATGGAAGGTGTTGAAAACTATATTTGTGCCGACGATTTCACTTTTGGACTGAATATGATTCCTGGGTTCTATGTGGATAAAAATGGGGGGCGGTCTATGAATGCGCAGCCTTTCCCAAAAGATTTTAACCTGCTGGAATGCACCATTCCTCGTGGCACGATTGAAATAGTGACGGTTCAGCAAACGGGAGAAATCACCCCTTGTTGTGATGTCGGCAACTTAAAATGTCAGCCTAAGTTTGGTAATCTCTTGCTGGACTCACCGGAAAAAATTATGAGACAGATCGAGGTGTCTCGGAAAAAGATGGTTTCAGGTACTTTAAAAAATCACCAAAATATAAACAATGGTAAAGCCGGAGAATGGGTGGAAGAAGGAATTCCCCCTTACTGTGTTTAATTATGAGTGAAGACGAAAAAGAACTGGAGCCGGATTCCGAAGAATCAAAATCTGAAGAATTGACCCCTGAAGAATCGAGCTCCGGAGAATCGGCGGAAAGTGACTCTTCCCAGCTAAAAGAAGCTGAAGAATCAGACGGGGATATCGACGAGGAGGAAGAAGAGGTTGAGTTTGACCTGGAAGCCCAGGTAGAAGAATTCAGGCGCCAGATAGAGGAAGATCCAGATAACTGTGTCCATTTTTATAACCTGGGCGAAGCGCTTGCTGAGTTGGGGCAATTGGATGAGGCGCATGAAGCTTTTGATCAGGCTTTGTTGCTGGATGATAGCCATTCCTTCAGTGCTATAATTCATTTCGGAATCGGCAACCTTTATTACCACCAGTTGATGTCTGGAATACAATCCATGGTGGTAAAAAGTTCTGTGGGCCTGCATTCTCAACACAGAGCGGGGACGCAGATTTCCTCGGTGAATGATGATGATTATGCCATTCCTCTGCGAGAGTTTGAGGCGTCCCTCCATGATCTCCCAACCTTGCAGGCGGATGAAGAAATCATGGAATATATCAGCAAGAATGTTCCTCAACAGATAGCCACGGTATATTATAAATGGGGCTCAGATCTGTTCGACAAGGCGCGACAAATTGATCTCTATGGGGATGAAGTGAAGGACATCAAGCAGGGTTTGAGGCATTTGAAAAAAGCGATCGATATAGATCCAAATCACAGTCAGGCCAACCTGATGGTCAAATACGGAAAAAAGATGATTCAGGAAGGTTTCAGTATCTATGATGAATATGGATTTGAAGCTAAGGTAATCCCAGGTATTGGGTAGATTTTAGAGAGGGAGTGTGTATGCCAAATATAGACGAGTTGATCAGGGATCGATTGAGCAAGGATGGGCAAGTGCTGAACTTGAAAGCTCAGTTTTTGAGAGAGGTGGGCGCGAAAGAATTGGCCCAGAAAGAAAGCTTGAAAAACGTTCGGTCATTGGACCTGTCTCAGAACGGTATTGGAGATGAAGGGGTCCGGGCGATTGCAGAATCTCCCGTGCTAGGCAATTTGAGAAATCTCAACTTGGCATCAAATATCATTAGTGACGTGGGAGCTAAATATCTTGCAACATCGAAACATTTGACCAATATTCGCGTTTTACAGCTGATGGTTAATGATATTTCTGAGCAAGGCGAAAAGAGTCTCAGGAACTCTACGGACTTATCAAACCTGACTTCTTTGAAGTTCAGGGTATAAAGGTCAACGGTACGTGCTTTATAGATAAAAAAAGAGCCCAAGATGCGCGTCAGCTGCTATAATTTTTGACTCACAACTTATTGATATTTAAGGTGTTTTTATGTCGGTTTTGGGGCGGGTATTAAAGGCTTGACTTCATCGAGCGGGTTTGATAGTTTCAGTGCAATCGAGTCAGGCTTTTAAAGTATAAGGCGAGGTGCCTATTTTCACTTTAAAGCATGATGGATGTAGCTTAAGAATTAGTATAAATCAACGAAAAGGTTGATAGTTTAATAGAGTTTCCAAAGTTGCAGGTTTTACCTTTAATTAAGCTTCGAAAGGGGGAGCACATGAAGAAGACTGTAGTAGCTTTATTCGCGGTATTTTTTGTTTTTTCCGTTTCCATTGCTAGCGCAAATGTTTCAACTCTTAAAGCGGGTAGTTCAACGGTTTGTCTTAATGCCAGTTGGGTTATTGAGAATTTGAGTGAAGTTGCTGGCACCAAGGTTCATATCCACATTGGTCCATTGGGATATTCTTGGAACAAAAATTTTAACAGGACTCTTATGCCGGGCGGATTTTTGGCCAATTCCTTGGAACCAAAAACTGTCTTTAAGAACAATGGTCCTGGTGAGGTTTTGGTAAATTGTCAGCGCTCTCGTGTTGAAAGTTCCAATCGACACGAGTGGAAAAAGGATGCTGGTTCTCAAAAGACCTATCAGACCAATTACCACATGGATCATGTTCGGCCTTCAACGTATGTTGAGCCGGGTATGGGTCAACCTGAAGGCACCGAGCGCGGTCTCTTCAGTCAAGCGGGTGGTGGATCTGGTGGCGCGACAGGCGAATCAAATCGCTAAGCTTTGATTAGATTTAAAAGCCGGGGGGCTTGTCCCCTCGGCTTTTTTTTTTGATTTTTGTTTGATAGGAATAATAAAATACTGATACCGTCTTTCAAAAATTTATAATAGACAATCATGAGCAAAAATAGATTTGTGGATAATGGGGATGGCACAATTTCAGATAGCCTGACCCAATTGATGTGGATGAAAAACGACTCCTTTTTGGACCTGCTAAAATTCCTCAGTTACAGAGCGGCTGTAAAATATTTGACCAAAAAAAATGAAGAGTCTTTTGCAGGTTATGCTGACTGGCGGCTTCCCAATAAAAGAGAGGCGCACTCCCTTTTTGATAAAGATAAGGCCTTGAGTGATAAGTACGACATGATCATACATATTGATCCTGTATTTGCCGAAGGTTGTGGGTACGAT
>Ga0315334_10002282_pt1 | contig 11972 bp, 10 predicted proteins | sample M150034915metaG_FD_205555 | JGI IMG/M metagenome (GOLD analysis project Ga0315334, IMG submission 205555) | Ammonia-oxidizing marine archaeal communities from Monterey Bay, California, United States - M1 500m 34915 | ecosystem: Environmental > Aquatic > Marine > Intertidal zone | place: USA... | reverse complement strand
GAAGCATGGAGGCGACGTTCCGGCCCTTCAAGGAGGCTGTGCCGACCACGGCGGACGAGGCGGCGGGCATCGCTCGCCGGGTGGCTGAAGCGGGCCGCGAGATCCGCCAGCTCTGTGCCGCTCCGCTGATGCACGGGACCTCGGGCATACCGGGCCTGGCAACCCTTAGCCACGGAGGGATGCTGTCCACCCTGGGTAACCCGAACTTCGACGCCGACGAGTTGTGGCGAACCGTGGAGACCGATCGCATCACCATGATCACCATGGTGGGCGACGCCTTCGGCCGTCCCATGATCGAGTCCCTCGACCGGGCAGCCGCCGAGGGCCGCATACCTGACCTGTCGTCGCTGCGTCTGTTGCTGTCGTCCGGAGTGATGTTCAGCGCGCCGATAAAGGACGCCATCCTCGACCATCATCCGTGCACCATCGTCGACACCCTCGGTTCCAGCGAGGGCACCGGGATGGCCAGCCAGGTGACCTCGGGCAAGGCCCGGGCCGCCGGCCACCGAGCGACCACGGCCCGCTTCGCGCTGGGCGAACACACCCGAGTCTTCGCCGAGGACGGTCGGGAGGTCGATCCGGGATCGGGCGAGCGGGGGCAGATCGCCCTGGGCTGGCCGCTTCCCGTCGGGTACTACAAGGATCCCGAGAAGACCGAGTCGGCCTTCCCGATGGTGGCCGGCTGTCGCTGGTCGATCCCCGGAGACTGGGCGACCGTGGAGGCCGACGGCACCATCACCCTGCTGGGTCGGGGTTCGGCGTGCATCAACACGGGCGGCGAGAAGGTCTTTCCCGAGGAGGTCGAGGAGGCGCTCAAGGAGCTGGTCGCCGTCACCGACTGCAACGTCGTGGGCGTCGAGGATGAGCGCTGGGGTCAGGCGGTCACCGCGGTGGTGGAGTTGGCGTCGCCCGGAGCGGCCGACGAGGATTCGCTGCGGGGCGAGTTGCGGAACGGTCTGGCCGGCTACAAGGTCCCCAAGCGGATCGTCTTCGTGGACCGGCTCCAACGCAGCCCCAACGGCAAGTCCGACTACCGCTGGGCCAAGGCGTTCGTCGTCGCAGCGCTGGCCGACTGATCAGCGGTCAGGTTCCTCAGTCGAGGGCGTCCTCGGTGATGGCGCGGGCCTCGGTGGGGTTGCGGCGCCCGGCGATCTCGGCGTGCCGGTTGATGATGTTCTCCACGTGGCGGTCGTCGGTGAACACCCAGAACGTCCCGTCCAGGATGGCGTCGTGCACCAGGTCGGCCACCGCGTCCGGCTTGAGTGCCTCCGAGGCGATCATCTCCAGGAAGGCCTCCCGGGCTGCCCGATCCTCGTCGGCCTCCGGCTCGGCGAGGGTGTCGATGAGGTGCTCGGGGCGGTTCCGACCGGAATGGAAGATCCCTGTGTCGACGAAGCCCGGGCAGAGAGCGGTGGCGCCGACCCGGGAGCCGCTGGAGGCCAGCTCGTTGTAGAGCGTCTCGGCTATCACCGCGGCGGCGTGCTTGGTGGCCGAGTAGATGCCCAGTCCGGGGTAGGCGGTGTGGCCGGCCACCGAGGAGGTCACGACCACATGGCCCTCATCGCGTTCGATGAGGCCGGGCAGGAAGGCGTCGAGGCCGTGGACGACGCCCATCAGGTTCACGCCGAGGATCCATTCCCAGTCGGCCAGGCTCTGCTCGTGCAGGTCTCCCGAGCCAGCCACCCCGGCGTTTAGGCAGATGACGTGGGCCGCCCCGAAGGTTTCGTCGGTGGCCGAGGCCAGAGCGTGCACTGAGGCGGCATCGGACACATCGCAACGCACGCCCAGCACATCGGCTCCAACGTCGCGCAGACCGGTCACCGCGGCATCCAGCGCTGGAACCTCGATGTCACCCAGTACAACTTTCATGCCGGCTGTTGCGAACCGGTGGGCGAAGGCCAGGCCCATGCCGGAGGCGCCGCCGGTGATGACGGCCACCTTTCCCTGTAGGTCGTCCACGCTTGCTCGTTTCTCTCGGATGCTGTCGTTAGTTTCGAGTCGTTGGGTCGCGGATTGGCGGGCGCCGGACCGGTATCAGAGCGCGAGGAGGGCTTGTTCGACCAGTTCGGGCATGGCTGGATGGATCCAGAGCTGGTCGTGGGCCATCTGGTCGACGGTCTGCCCGGCCACCATCCCCTGGATGAGCTGCTGGACCAGCGTCGGTGCCTGCGGGCCCACGATGTGGGCGCCTAGTAGGAGACGGGTCTCCGGGTCGGCCAGGACTTTGGCGAATCCGGTGATGTCCTCCATGGCCCAGCCGTAGGCGGTCGAGGCGTAGTCGCTGGTGGCCACCACGTAGGGACGGCCCGTGTCGATCAGGTCCTGCTCTGTGGGGCCGATGGACCCCACCTGCGGGTGGCCGAACACCGCGTGGGGTACGAACCGTCGATCGACGGACCGGGCCTCATCCGGGCGGACGAGGTTGTGGGCCACCAGACGGGCCTCGGCGTTGGCGGTGTGCTTGAGCTGCACGGGGTTGGTTACGTCACCCAGGGCCCAGACGCCGTCTGCCGTGGTTCGTAGGTGTTCGTCGGTGGTCACGTAGCCGCGATCGTCGACGGCGATGCCGCCCCGGCTGACGTCGGCCAGGTCGCCGTTGGGTACCCGCCCGGTGGCCACCAGCAGCTGGTCAGCCTCCAGAGTCGTCCCGTCAGAGAGGTTCAGGCGGAACGTGCCGCTGCCCCCATCCGTTGCCTCGTGGGCGACGCGGGCCACGGTGGTCTGCAGCCGAAGAGCCATGCGGTCGCCGTACACCTCGGTGAGGCGACGACGCACGTCGGTGTCGGCCCCCCGGAGCAACAGGTCGCCCCGGTGGACGATGGTCACATGGCTGCCCAGCCCCTCGAACACGTGGGCCATCTCCACGGCGATGAAGCCGCCGCCGAGGATCACCAAGTGCTCGGGCAGGGCATCGACCCGCATGACGTCATCCGACGTCCGGTACGGCACATCGGCCAGGCCGTCGATGGGGGGCACGGCCGAGCGGGCACCCATGGCCAGCACGATCCGATCGGCGGTGGCCTCGACGTCACCGATCACCACGGTCCGGTCACAGGTGAAGCGGGCGGCGTGCCGATAGACGGTCACATTGTCCAGGGACTCCCGGTAGGCCAGGCCAGCATCGGCGATGGGGTCGATTCGCCCGAAGATCCGGTCCCGGATGGCCGGCCAGTCGGCGCGGGCGGCGGTGGTCCGTAGGCCGAGGTGGTGGCCGTGGCGGGCAGCGAGGGACACGTCGGCCGCGTACACCAGCATCTTGGACGGGATGCAGCCTCGATTCATGCAGGTCCCGCCGAAGTCCCACGGTTCGGCAATGGCGACATCCCAGCCGTCGTGCTCCGGGCCGATGACCGAGTTGCCGGAACCGCCGCCCAGGATCAGGAGGTCGTGGTGGGGCATGGGGTATCTCCCTCGATCGGGCCGGTCAGCCGGCCAGGAGGGCGCCGAGCCGGCGCAGGGTCTGGTTTCCGGCCCCCAGCGAGGCGGTGAGGTGCTTATTCCACAGCGTGTACCGGTGGAGGGGGTAGTCGGTGGCTACGCCTATGCCGCCGTGTACGTGCTGAGTGGCGTGGGCCACGTCGGTGGCCCGTTCGGTGGCCCACCACTTGGCCACCAGGAGGTCCTCGGTGGCGTCGCGGTCGTTGGCCAGGCGCCAGGCGGCCGAGAGGGTGGCCAGTCGGATGCCGCCCACGTTTACGAACTGGTCGGCAAGTCGCTGTCCCACGGCCTGGAAGGTGGCGATGGGGCGACCGAACTGCTCGCGGGTCGAGGTGTAGTCGGCGGTCATGGCCAATGCCCGTTCCGTTACCCCGAGCTGGGTGGCGCAGATGCCCAGTCGGAGGTGGTCCAACAGGGTGGTGACCGATCCGTCGTCGGGGCCTCTGTCCAGGATCTGGCCGGGGACGTCGTCCAACGTGATGTCGGACAAAGGTTGGAGGCGGGTCGACAGGCCGGTCTCGGCGGTGAGTCCCGGGGCGGATCGGTCCACCAGCACGCAGCAGGGGCCATCAGGAGTCGAGGCGGTGACCAGCAGGTGATCGGCCGCGTCGAAGTGCTCTACGACGACCTTTCTCCCAGTCAACTTCCCCTCGGTGAACGTGCAGCCCGGCGCCTCCAGTCGGTCGTCGAGCAGCTCCTGGACGGCGACGGTCAGCACCGTCGATCCATCGGCCACGCCGGGCAGGAGGCGCTGACGTTGCTCGCCGGAGCCGTGCCGATCCACCACCAGGGCGGCCACCGACGAGGGCAGCAGGGGGAGTGGTGCCACATGGGCGCCCTGGGCACGTAGCAACAGGGCGAGGGCCACCGCGTCGAGGCCGGCTCCGCCCACGTCGGTCGACAGGGCGATGCCCAGCAGTCCGGCATCGGCCAGTGTCCTCCACAGATCATGGTCGAACCAGTCGCCGGCCTGCTCGACGGCCCGGAGGCGCTCGGTCTGGTCGTCGGGACTCAGGGCGTCCCCGAGGATCTGCTCGGCCAGGTCGGTGACGGCCTGCTGTTCTTCATTCAGGGTGAAGTCCATGGTGGTCAGCGGTCCCTCGCCGGAGCGGCGTCGACGGCCTTTCGGCGCTTCTCCCGGGGGAGACCCAGGCCGGCCATGCCGATGATGTCGCGCTGCACCTCGTTGGTCCCGCCCCCGAAGGTCAGGACCCACACGCTGCGGTAGGAGGCCTCGACGGACTGGAGGATGGTGGCGCCTGGGGCGTCGGCCCGCAGGATCCCGGTGGCCCCCATGACCTCGGTCAGCAGGGTGTACACCCGGTGCATGGACTCCGATCCGTGGACTTTGACCGACGACGAGTCGGCCGGGCTCATCCGTCCGGCGGTGTTCTCGGCGGCCACGTACCAGTTGAGGAGGTCGAGGTGGCGGGCCAGGGCCCGGCACTCGGCTAGGGCGACCCGGACCCACTCGTGGTCGATGACCCGGAGGCCGTCGGCGGCCATCGTGTCGCGGGCCCACGCCACCGCGTCATCGGTGAGCTTCACCAGACGGGCACCCGGGAACAACGAGACCCGCTCGTGGTTCAACTGGTTGGTGATGAGGCTCCAGCCACCGTTGACCTCGCCCACCCGCATGGTGTCGGGCACCCGGACCTCGTCGTAGAAGGTGGCCGTGGTGTGGACCTGGCAGAACGTCTCGAAGGGCTGGATGGAGAACCCCGGATCGGTCGTGTCGACCAGGAACATGGTGATGCCCTTGTGGGCCGGGGCGTCGGGGTCGGTGCGAGCGGCCAGCCACACGTAGTCGGCGTTGAAGGCGAGGCTGGTGAACAACTTCTGACCGTCGATGATCCAGTCGTCGCCGTCGCGGGTCGCCCGGGTCCGGAGAGCGGCCAGGTCGGTGCCGGCGCCCGGCTCGGAGTAGCCGATCGAGAAGTGCATTTCGCCGGCCAGCACCCTGGGGAGGAAGAACTCCTTCTGCTCGTCGGTACCGAACCGGCGGATCGTCGGGCCGACGGTGTTGGTGCTCAGAAAGGGGATGGGGCATCCTGCGGCCTGCGATTCGTCGAAGAAGATGTACTGCTCGACAGGGGTGAAGCCCTTTCCGCCGTACTCGGTCGGCCAACCCACGCCCAGCCATCCGTCGGCGCCGACCTGTCGGATCAGGGCCTTGTACTCGAGGTTCTCGGCGAAGTCGGCACTCGACACACGGGCCTTGACCTCGGGGGTCATGAGGTCGGCGAAGTAGGTCCGGAGTTCGGCCCGGAGGGCCTGCTGGTCGTCGGTGAGGTCCAGGAACATGAGGTCAGTTCAGATGCAGGGTCAGTCCAGGTGCAGGGTCAGCTGCGGGGGACTTCCTGCCAGGGGGCGCCCTTGAACGGGTCGGGCTCCTTGGGAAGGCCGAGAACCCGTTCACCGATGATGTTGCGCTGCACCTCGTCGGTACCGCCAGCTAGGCTGATCCCCGCCGCGCTGACGCAGAAGCCGGACCACTTCCGGCCGGCCATCGACCGGTCGTCGGGGCCTCCGTCACCGTCGGAGCGGCTCCACGCCTGGCCCGCCGTGCCCACGATGGCCATGGCTGTGTCGCGGACCTGACGGGCCAGGAGGGCGCCGGTGAGCTTGGCGATCGAGCCCTCGGGACCCGGCACACGTCCGGCGGCCACCGCAGACCGGATGCGTTGCCCGATGTAGCCCTTGATCTCCTCGTTGATGTGTAGGTCGGCCAACGCCTGGCGGACCACCGGATCGTCGGACCGGCCCAGGTGGCGGGCCAGTTGGATCAGTTCGGGGTTCCGCTTGGCGTTGAGCGCGCCGCCGCCGGCCCCGATGGAGACCCGCTCGAACATGAGCATGGACACCGCCAGGTTCCAACCCTGATTCACGTCTCCGAGCAGGTTGGCGGCCGGGACCCGGACGTCCTGGAAGAAGACCTCGTTGAAGCCCCGCGCGCCGGACATCTGAACCAGTGGTCGGATCTCAACGCCGGGGGCGTGCAGGTCGACGATGAACATCGACAGGCCCTGGTGCTTGGGGAGGGTGGGATCGGTGCGGGCCACCACGAGCCCGAAGTCGCAGTAGTGGGCTCCCGACGTCCAGACCTTCTGACCGTCGATGATCCACTCGTCACCGTCCAGGAGGGCCCGGGTGGACAGGCCGGCCACGTCCGACCCGGCCCCCGGCTCGGAGAACATCTGACACCAGATGGTGGTGCCGCGGATCAGGTCGGCCAGGTGGGCCGCCTTCTGCTCGTGGGTGCCGAACTGGCCCAGCATGGGCAGGCACATGCCGTGCGAGATGCTGAGTGCCGAGTCGGGTCGGTACCAGGCCGTAGCGGTGCGGGTGAAGAGCTCTTGGTGGTGCGCGGTGAGTCCCGCGCCGCCGTACTCCACCGGGTGGGTCAGACCAGCCAGGCCGGCATCGACCAGCGCCCCCTGGTAGGCCCGGGCCGCCACGAGACCGTCGGGGTCCTCGGATCCGCCGCCTGAACCCGAGGGGTCGTCGATCCGAACGCAGTGCTCGGCGTGGAAGGCTTCGACCCGGCCGATGAAGGCCACGTCGTCATCCGGGGTGGTGGGGTCGGTGTCGCTCACCGCGGGGACGGTACCGGTGGACATTTGGCCGGTCGGCATCGGGCACCCGGCCGACGTCGGGACCCGACCGGTGCCCGGCGACGGGCTTAGTCGACTCAGGCGTACTCGGACACGTCAGGGCACGAGCAGACGAGGTTCTTGTCGCCGTGGGCCCCGTCGACGCGCCCGACCGGCGACCAGTACTTGGCATGTCCCCGGGCCGCCGAGGCCGGCCCACTGGGGAGCGCCGCGCGGGTCCGTCGTAAGATCGCTCCGATGCGTGGAGGGAACTGCTCATGACCATGACCAGCGGGCGGGCGCGCGTGCCGGCCGTCGAGGGGTTCTTCACCATGGGTGACGAGCCACAACTCATAGGGGGCCGACTGGAGACTGGCGGTTACTGCTTTCCCCTGCACCTTGGAGGCAGCGATCCCCGTCGTCCGGCCGGAGCCGTCGAAGAGGTCCTGCTGAGTCGCCGGGGCAGGATCTGGTCGTTCACCAACAGCGCTTACCCTCCGCCCCCGCCGTTCATCATTTCCGAGCCCTACGTGCCCGTCGTGGTGGCTGCTGTGGAGCTCGATGTCGAGCGGATGGTCATTCTCGGTCAGGTGGTGCCCGGTTGGACGGTCGACGAACTCGAGGTGGGGATGGAGGTCGAACTGGAGCTGGGCGTCCTGTACGCCGATGACGAGACCGAACACATGACCTGGCAGTGGCGGCCCGTCGCCGCCGAGGGGGCCTGAACATGGAAGAGATCGCCATCCTCGGCGTGGGGATGCATCCCTGGGGCAAGTGGGGACGCAACTTCACCGAATACGGCGTACACGCGGCGCGAGCGGCGCTGGCCGATGCCGACGCCGACTGGAATGACGTGGGCTTCGTGTCGGGCGCCATCACTGTTCGCTGTGGCTACCCGGGCTATGTGTCCGGTTCGACGTTCGCCCGGGCGCTGGGCTTCAATGGCGCGCAGGTGGCTAGCAGCTATGCGGCCTGCGCCTCGGGAGTCACCGCCCTGTCGACGGCCCGTGGTCAGATCCTGTCCGGAGCGTGCGACGTGGCCGTCGTGGTGGGTGCCGATACCACCCCCAAGGGTTTCCTCGCGCCGACGGCTGGCGACCGGCCCGACGACACCGACTGGTTGCGGTTCCACATGGTCGGGGCGACCAACCCGGTGTACTTCGCGCTCCATGCCCGGCGACGCATGGCCCTCTACGGGGCCACACCGGATGACTTTGCCATGGTGAAGGTCAAGAACAGCCGCCACGGCGTCCACAACCCGAACGCCCGCTTCCCCAAGGAGTACGACGTGGACGACGTCGCCAACTCCCCGGTGGTGTCCGATCCGCTGCGCCTGCTGGAGATCTGTGCCACCAGCGACGGGGGCGCGGCCCTCGTCGTCTGCTCCACGGACTACGCCCGCTACAAGGGCGTCACCGACCCGGTGCGGGTGGCCGGACTGTCGACGGTGACGCCGACCTATCCGGACACGGTGATCGACCTGCCGTATCTGGCCACCGACTCGGCGGCCGCCGCCGAGCCGCCGGCACTGGGTTTCAAGGACTCCATCGGGGCGCAGGTGTACGCCGAAGCCGGGATGGGCCCCGCCGACGTGGACGTGGCCGAGGTGTACGACCTCTCGTCGGCCCTCGAACTGGACTGGTACGAGCACCTCGGACTGTGTGCCGAGGGTGAGGCCGAGGCGCTGTTGCGAGCCGGCGAGACCTCCATCGGTGGCCGCATCCCCGTGAATCCCAGTGGCGGCCTCGGGGCGTTCGGCGAAGCCGTACCGGCCCAGGCCATTGCTCAGGTGTGCGAGCTCACGTGGCAGCTCCGGGGACAGGCCGGCGGCCGCCAGGTCGACGGTGCCCGGGTCGGGGTGAGCGCCAACCAGGGACTATTCGGCCACGGATCCTCGGTGCTGGTCCGGCGCTGAGCGCGTCGATGCACGACGGGCTGACAGGCTGACGGGACGACAGGGGAGAGACGATGACACTGCACGAGACGGTCGGTGATGGTGTGGCCACCATCACCATGGACAACCCGCCGGTCAATGCGTTGGGCGTCGCCGACACCTACGGGCTGGCCACCCTCCTGGACGGCTACCGCGGCCGGAGTGACGTCCGCGCCGTGGTCCTGACCGCCAAGGGGCGGGGCTTCTGCGCCGGCGTGGACATCAAGGAGATCCAGGCCGTCGACGCCGACGGGGGATATCTGGGCCTGGTGGAAGCCAACCGGGCGTGCGCCGAGGCCTTCCGGGCCGTCTACGAGTGTGCGGTGCCGGTCGTGGCGGCCGTCAACGGGTTTTGCCTGGGTACCGGCATCGGGCTGGTGGGCAACGCGGACGTGATCGTGGCTACCGAGGGCGCGGACTTCGGCCTCCCGGAGGTCGACAACGGGGCACTCGGTGCGGCCACCCACTTGATGCGTCTGGTGCCGGCCCACCGGGCCCGGTGGATGCTCTACAGCTGCGAACCGGCCACCGCGGAGGAACTCCACGACCACGGCTCGGTCCTTCGTGTGGTGGCCGCCGGGGATCTGGCTACCACGGCGGCTGAGATTGCAGCCACCATTGCGTCCAAGGACAGCGCCGTGATGCGCGCTGCCAAGGCCTCGATGAACGGCATCGATCCGGTGGACGTGCGGACCAGCTATCGCTTCGAGCAGGGCTTCACCTTCGAGTTGAACCTGTTGGGGCGGGGTGACGAGGCCCGTTCGGCATTCCTGCGCGGTGAGCGGAACCCCGACGCGGCCGCCGACTGAGGCACCTTGAGGACCGACCCTCCACCGCTATGGCCGCCGACAGCGTGACCAGCCTGCTGCTCCTCGCCGGTGGCCTTGGTTCGCGCTTCGGGGGGACCAAGCAGTTGGCTGACGTGGGTCCACGCGGGGCGGCCATCCTGGACCACTCGATCCGGGAGGCGACGGTGGCCGGGGTGACCCGGGTGGTGGTGATCGGCCGGACCGACCTCGACGACGACATCCGTCGTCACCTGGCCGCCCAGCACGGCGACAACCTCGACCTGGTGATGGTCCATCAGGACGCCTTCGGACCATCGAGGGCCAAGCCGTGGGGGACCGGCCACGCCGTGGTCAGCGCCCGGGCGGTGCTCGATGGTCCGGTGGTGGTCCTCAACGCCGACGACCACTACGGCCCCACCGGCATCGCCCGGATCGTGGCCGCCGCTGCCGAACCGACGGGACCGCTGGCTGCCGCGGCCATGCTCGGCTTCCGACTGGGGCGCACCCTGCCGGCCACCGGAACGGTCTCCCGGGGCGTCTGCCGTCAGGATTCCGAGGGACGACTGGTGGGCCTCGTCGAGACCCACGGCATCGGTCGACAGGGTGGGACCATCCGTTCCACCGAGCCATCCGGCGAGTTGTCGGCCGACACGCCGGTCTCGATGAACATCTGGGCCCTTCCGTTGGCCGCCGTCGAGGCGTTGGGCGAACAGTGGGCGGCCTTCCACGACGAGCACCGTGATTCCGAGACCGCCGAGTTCCTGCTGCCCGAGGCGTTGGACGACCAGCGGGCCGCCGGTCGCCTCTCCATCGAGGTGGTCGATACCGACGAGGACTGGATCGGCATCACCAACCGGGAGGACCTGAAGGTGGCCCGGGCCGCCTTCGCGGCGTTGGCCCGGAATCACCACGACTCGTCCGCCGAGGACGCCGCCCGATGATCTTGCTCCGATTCGATCTCCGGATCCCGCCGTTCGTGGACGGGCTGACCCATGCCCGACAGTACGCCGAGATGCTCGAGATGTGCCGGTTCGCCGACGAGCACGGGTTCACCGGGGTGGTCCTTTCCGAGCACCACGGATCCGAGGACGGCTTCATGAGCGCCCCACTGGTGGTGGCCGCCGGCGTGCTGGGCGCCACCCGCAACATCTTCTGCTCGGTCTCGGCCCTCCTGCTTCCCCTGCATGAGCCGCTGCGGATGGCTGAGGACATCGCAGCGATCGACCTCATGGCTCCCGGTCGGATCAACGTGGTGGCCGGCGTGGGCTACCGCGACGAGGAGTTCGCCATGTTCGGTCGGGACCGCACCCGGCGGGGACGGGCCACCGACGAGGCATTGGCCATCATGCTGGAGGCGTGGAAGGGCGAGCCCTTCGAGGTCGACGATCGACCCGCCCTCGTGACGCCGCGACCGGCCAGCGACCCCCATTCGCTCCTGGCTGTGGGTGGCTCGGTGGAGGCCTCGGCCCGTCGGGCAGCCCGGCATCACCTCCCCTTCGTCCCCGCGGTGCACGACCCGGACCTGGAGGCCGCCTATCTGGACGAGTCGGCCCGGGTGGGCCACGGGGCGCCGTTCTGTCTGATGCCTTCGGGTCCGGGCCTGGTCCTTGTCACCCGGGATACCGAGGCGCTGTGGGACCGGATCGCCGAAAACCTGCTGTACGACGCTCGGACGTACGCCACCTGGCAGAAGCCCGACCAACGCACCAGTTGGCAGGTTGACGCCACCGATCTGGATGCCCTGAGGGCCGGAGGCCAGCACGCGATCCTCACACCCGGCCAGTGCATCGACCTGGTGCGCTCGAAGGGAGCAGCGGTCGTGCACCCGCTGTGCGGAGGCATCGACCCGGAGATCGGCTGGGAAACGCTCCGATTGATCGCTGACGAGGTCATGCCGGCGTTGACCGGCGACTGAGCGGGAGAGAGCGACGTCGTGCCCGACCTTCTGATCGACCGTCACGGTCCGGTGGTGGTGCTCACCATGCACCGACCTGAGCGGCGAAACGCCATGACGTTGGCCATGTTCGCTCGCCTGGCTGACGCCTGGGACGAGATCGACGCCGACACGACAATCAGGGCCTGCATCCTGACCGGTGCCGGGGACCACTTCTGTGCCGGCATGGACCTGCGGGCCATGGCCGGCGACGTGGACGCCAGCGACGACTACGACGTGGCCGGGCGGATGGAGCGCGAGGGGACCGGCTGGATCTACGACGGGCT
>Ga0315334_10002280_pt1 | contig 11976 bp, 6 predicted proteins | sample M150034915metaG_FD_205555 | JGI IMG/M metagenome (GOLD analysis project Ga0315334, IMG submission 205555) | Ammonia-oxidizing marine archaeal communities from Monterey Bay, California, United States - M1 500m 34915 | ecosystem: Environmental > Aquatic > Marine > Intertidal zone | place: USA... | reverse complement strand
TCATCCGCTGGTACGCACGCATCCGGAAACCGGTGAACGTGCATTGTATTTCAGCCGGGAACATACCATCAATTTCGAAGATATGACGCCCGGGGAAAGCAGGCCACTACTGGACTGGCTCGAAAGCCACATGACGCAGCCGGTTTTCACGACGCGTTTTCATTGGCGCAAAGGTTCAATCGCGTTCTGGGACAACCGCTGCGTCAGTCATTGCGCGCTCAACGACTATCAAGGTGAACGCCGGCACATGCACCGTCTGACTATCGCGGGTGACACCCCTCGATAATCACTTCGATTCGATCGGCTTGCGATCACAATGTTTCAACTTCAACTTCAATTTAAGTTCAAATCTAGATCTAATTCGATATCTATTTCTAATACATCGCTGGGATTAAAGCTGATAGAGAGAGATACGCCGATATCACGTCACTCGTTATAACACCTGGTCCAAACGCCTCTTTAACGGCATCAGGTAGTGATGCAAAGAAATCAGCAGGCATCAGGTGTTTTTTTGTGTCAACTGATATGCGCTTGCTCTTCCTGATCGTTCAAGCATAAACAGGCGGCTCAATCCTGAAAGGGGTGTGCCCTAGAGTAGGGGTCTACCCAGCTGGAAAGGGTAAGAGGGCGGGGTATAGACTAGTTAATCAGCAGTGCAGCACAGATACACAGGGCAAAAAATAGAATAGCTGATGTGACTTGCCAGAATAACACTGGATTTTTATCCATTAAGGCGGCGCTGTGGTTTCGTTTGTATTTTGGGTTGGGGTGCTGCAATTCATGTATAAATTCTGCCACTTCTTTGTATCGTCGTTCCGGATTAAAGCGCAAACCCTTTTTAATAGCGCCATCCATCCAAATGGGGACCAATGGGTTATGCTCGAAGCAGGGAATGTATTTAGTTTTTAAATAGGCCTTTGCGGTTCTACATTCACTGAGCTTTCCGCCAAAGGGAGCAGTCCCAGTTAACATTTCATAGACAATAACGGCCAGAGAAAAAACTTCAGATTGAATTGTACCTTTGGCGGTCAATACTATTTCTGGTGCAGAGTAACTGGCGGTTCCTAAAATGCCCTCACGCTCTAGAGGAGTATCAATCTCGGCAATGCCTTTGATATAACATGAGCCAAAATCAATAATGGTAGCCTGACCATTTTTATCAATCATAATATTGCCAGGTTTGATATCTTGATGGAGCGTTTCTCGGCGATGCATTGCCGTCATGCCTTTAGCAATTTGTTGCACCAGATAAATGGCATTCTGTACAGCCGGCTTAGAATTCTCTTTTATCCACTGCTGAAGTGTAATGCCTTCAATATATTCAGTGAGGTAATAAAGACAGGATTTTGGTCTATTCGGCTCAACGACTTTAACAACATGAGCATTATTGATTCGGTTGCCTATCCAGTTTTCCATAACAAAACGATCGATATAGAGCAAATCATCGCTGTAATTAACGGATGGCGTTTTCATACAGTAGCGGCCGCCACTTTCGACATCGCTTACTAAATAGATTTGGCTTCTATTACTTGCGTGTAATTCTTTTTCGATTCGATAGCCATCTAATATCATTCCTTCATCAAGCTCGGGCGGGAAGGGTGATTGCGATAGTTTTCTGCTTACCTCGCCGATGGTCTGCTTGGGTAAATTGTCGATACGCAAGATTTGGCAGCTTACATTATCATCGCTGCCATTTTGTATAGATTTATTGATAAGGGATTGACAGCAATTTTCAAACGACTGTTCAGACTTTTCACTAACCAGCTGTTTTAAATGGGATCGAATAGCTGAATTTTTTAAATTGTCATGTAAGCCGTCGGTGCTCAATAGATATATATCGCCTGTTTCTATATGGAAGTTTAAATAGTCTACGTCCAGCTTGATATCCAAACCCATGGCGCGGGATAAATAGGATTGTTGTTTACTGATAACGGTGGTGTGATCGTTAGTTAATTGTTCTATGTCTCCATTGCGTAGTCGATAGATGCGAGAGTCGCCCACGTGAAAAATATGTGCGGTACGAGATTTAAAAATAATTGTACTGAAGGTGCTCACATAGCCTTTTTGTGCGTCAGCCAGTTGTCGACCCTGGCCATAAAGCCAGTTATTTAGAGCCGTTAGCACTTGAGAAGTGGATTTTTTAACCCCCCAACTATCTGGGGTGGAGTAGTAGTCATTGAGGAAGTTTTTGACGCAGGTTTCACTAGCTTCTTTGCCGGCTTCTGCCGCACTAACCCCATCGGCAATTACCGCGACTGCCCCTTTATTGCTGAGCAATGCGCCGGCGGGAATGCGGATACCGATGGCATCTTCATTGTCCGGCTTTTTGCCTGCGGCCGAATGTTGCGCCACGGTGAAGGCTAATGCTGCTTCCAGGTGCTCGGCCATATTCCTCTGTGATCTCTCTCAGTATTTGGGGGCTGTGATTATAGATTAATGCACTTCAATTAGCTGTATCGTTCCATCCGGTAGCACCTCGGTCATGGCACCCTTTGGTTCGTCCAAAAACATAGCACAGGCCATGGCAAGGCCGATTCCACCAGCAATACTTAAAAAGAACAATGATGGCGTCACAAACGAAAAAACGGTTAGAAACAGTACGGCTCCGATATTTCCATAGGCACCAACCATACCAGCAATTTGTCCTGTTAAACGGCGCTTAATGAGCGGCACGACTGCAAATACACCGCCGGCAGCAGCGCCTAAAAAGAACGAGCACAGCATCATGGTTATAACAGCCAATGCAATGGGCCATTCACCCTTAATTTGTGACATCATAAAAAATCCAAATGCTGCTCCTCCCAGTAAAATAACCAAAGACCATTTTCGGCCAAACTTATCGCTGATAAACCCACCTGACGGGCAAGAGAGCACATCAATAATGGCAAAACAGGCACCAAAAATTCCCGCCAGAGCCATAGGAATAAAAAAAGTGTCTTTGAAAAATAGTGGCAACATAGAGACTACTGCTAATTCAGCTCCAAAAGTTACGGCGTAGGCAATACTCAGAATAGCCACTTGTTTAAATTTGTATTGTTGTAGTTCATCGACTGGTATTTGAAATATATCTTTATTAACTTTAAATAATTGGCTTGCCTGTAATAGATAAACACCAACTAGTAGTAAATAGATAATATTGGCTGTTGCAGCACTTAATAATCCCAGCTCTGTGACTTTCCAGGTTAGTACCGCCAGCGTGCCACAAATGGGAATGTTCATAAGTAGGCAGAAACAGAAATCACCTTTGCTGGTTAACTCCAAGCCACCAGATTTATTGGGCTTGAAGTAGGTGGATCCTGCTGGAGTATTAGCTACTGACCAATAATAGATAACTGCATAGATGAGTGCGATTACACCGGTTGATGCGGTGGCGTATCGCCAACCATCATCGCCACCGTACATCAATGCCAGGGTGGGCAGGGTAATTGCAGCAGCTGCAGAGCCCACATTCCCCATGCCCTTATAGATACCTTCGGCCAGGCCCAGTTGTTTGGCGGGATACCATTCACTAATCATTCGTATGCCGATAACAAAACCGGCACCCACAAAGCCTATTAAAAATCGAGCAAGTGCCAGCATCTCAAATGAGGTGGCTGATGCAAAGAAAAAGCACAGCCCGGCAGTCGCTAATAAAATGGCGCTGTATGTTTTTCGGGGTCCATAAACGTCCACCAGCATACCGGTAACAATGCGAGCGGGGATGGTAAGCGCCACATTGAGGATCAGCAGTGTTTTGATTTGCTGGTCCGTTAAGCCCATGTTTTCCTGGATGGCAGCTAACAGGGGTGCATGGTTAAACCAGACTAAGAAGGTGATAAAAAAGGCGAACCAGGTCATATGTAAGATCTTGGCTCTACCGGTAAATGACATAAAATTGGATTTCAGGCTGGTTTGACGCATTACTAATTACTACCTTGATCTTAACTTTAGGGTTACTGGTGTTCGAACCCTAATCGCAATAAGCGTACCAACCCTAATACAACCCCATGACAGCAAATAACAAGGACTTAAGCCTTTAAATCGATATAGAGGCGTTTTAAAGTTGGGCAGCGGGACTTTCAGCCGCACCAGTATGGTGCACAAATCCCGGCAGAATTGCTTAGGTCGACCTGAAATACAGCGATTTAATTACAAAACCTTTTAAAAAAGGCGATAAATCAATCATTTACTAACTGGCACGGCGGTTGCAACGGTTGCAACGGTTGCAATAGATAGCCCATAGGCTATGCGCCATGTATTTAGGTAAGTGAGGTTCAATTGTGAAGCCAAAAGTCGTTGTTGTTGGAAATGGCCCCATAGGGCATAAATTCCTCGAATGTCTATTGGAGCTGCAGGGCCAAAGTGAAAGCTACCAAATTATTGTATTTGGTGAGGAGCCTCTAGCTGCTTATGATCGAGTACATCTGACCCAGTGGTTCGAAACTCGGGATGCGGCGGGCCTAAATATGGTGCCGGTGAACTTTTACGCCGATCACCAGATTGAATGCATCTCCGGTGACAAAGTTACTTCCATTGATCGAGATAACAAAACGGTTACTTCGACCAGTGGGCGCATAGAATCCTATGACAAACTGGTATTGGCTACCGGATCTTACCCCTTTGTGCCACCCATTCCCGGTCACGATAGAAAAAATACCTTTGTTTACCGGACCATTGAAGACCTTGAGGCTATTACCACAGCAGCGGCAGATGCCAAGGTAGGTGTTGTTGTGGGCGGCGGGTTGTTGGGTCTGGAGGCTGCTAAGGCTTTACACGACCTGAATTTAACAACCCATGTAGTTGAATTTGCCCCACGACTGATGGCCGTACAAATTGATGATGGTGGTGGCAACTTATTACGCGAGAAAATTGAAGCATTAGGCGTTAGCGTTCATACCGGTAAGAATACACAAGACATAGGTAATGGCGAAAGCCGTGCACACAAAATGTGTTTCGCCGATGAAACCGAGTTAGAAACTGATTTAATTGTGTTTTCTGCTGGGATTCGTCCTCGCGATGAATTAGCCAGGGCGTGTGATTTAAGAGTAGGGGAGAAGGGCGGCATTGTTATTAACAATAATTGCCAAACTTCCGATCATGATATTTATGCCATCGGTGAAGTCGCTTTATGGGGCGGCCGCATTTACGGTCTCATAGCACCGGGTAACACCATGGCACGGGCTGCTGCCCACGATTTAATGCCAACTGATACCAAATCTGAATTTGATGGTGCAGATATGAGCACTAAATTAAAACTAATGGGTGTTGATGTGGCTTCTGTGGGAGACGCCCACGCGGATACTGAAGGTGCCTTATCGTATACCTATGTGAACGAAGTAGAGCAGGTTTACAAAAAAATTGTTGTATCCCACGATAAAAAACACCTATTAGGTGCGGTGTTAGTGGGCGACGCAGAGGATTACGGTACCTTACTGCAGTTTTCATTAAATAAAATTGCATTGCCAGAAAACCCTGAAATATTGATTCTCCCGGCCTTTGATGGTACCGCCGGTGGTGGTTTAGGGGTAGATATGTTGCCAGACGCTGCACAAATTTGCTCCTGTAATAATGTCAACAAGGCCAATTTGGTAGAGGCCGTTCAGGGCGGATGCTGGACCCTGGGCCAATTAAAATCGGAGACTAACGCTGCTACTGGTTGCGGTGGTTGCACAGCATTGGTAACTAAAGTTCTGAATGCTGAGCTTGAAAATTTAGGCATGGAAGTCAATACAGATATCTGTGAGCACTTTTCTTATACTCGCCAAGATTTATATAGCTTGATCAGAGTTAATAAAATTCAATCTTTTGATGAGTTGATAACTAAGTACGGTAATCAAGAAGTTATACCTAATTTGGGTTGTGATATCTGCAAGCCCACCGTTGCTTCAATCCTGGCATCTACATGGAATGACTATATTCTTGAAGATAAGCATCGCGGCCTGCAGGATAGCAACGATCATTATTTAGCCAATATTCAAAAGAACGGCACCTATTCCATCGTGCCGCGAATACCCGGTGGTGAAATAACCCCTGATAAGTTAATTGTGCTGGGTGAAGTGGCTAAGAGGTATGACCTGTATACAAAAATCACTGGCGGTCAGCGAATCGATTTGTTCGGTGCCCGTAGTGAACAGTTGCCAGTAATCTGGAAAGAGCTGATAGACGCAGGGTTTGAGTCTGGCCATGCCTACGGCAAGGCACTCAGGACGGTTAAGTCATGTGTAGGGTCTACCTGGTGCCGCTTTGGCGTACAAGATAGCGTTGGTGAAGCGATTCACATTGAACAGCGTTATCGGGGTTTGCGTTCTCCGCACAAATTAAAAATGGCGGTTTCTGGTTGTGCTCGAGAGTGCGCAGAAGCTCAATCAAAAGATGTGGGTGTTATTGCAGTGGAGAATGGCTGGAATTTATACGTGGGTGGCAATGGTGGTATGAAGCCCCGCCATGCTGATTTATTCGCTTCTGAAATCAATACAGAAACACTGATTAAATATATAGATCGTTTCTTGATGTTTTATGTTCGCACAGCAGATCGCCTACAGCGTACATCCGTATGGATAGATAACATGGAAGGTGGTTTGGATTATCTCAAGCAGATTGTTATTGAAGACAAATTGGGTATTTGTAACGAGCTTGAAAAAGAAATGGCGCACGTTATCAATACTTATCAGTGTGAATGGAAGACCACAGTAGAAGACCCTGAAAAAGTTAAGCGCTTTTCACATTTTGTAAACAGTAATGACATAGATCGTAATGTTGTGTTTGTTAAAGAGCGTGGCCAGATCAGGCCGGCTACAGAAGATGAGCGCGCGCAGTGTCAAGAACAGCAATCCAATAAAGTTATAGCCATTGCTGGTTAGCTTATTACGAGGTGCCGGTTATGAGTTATGAATTTATCTGTTCGACAACGAATATTATTATTAATAGCGGTAGGGCTGCTTTGGTAGAGGGCCAGCAGGTCGCTATATTTCGATTACAGACCCCGCAAGGTGACAAATACTTTGCGCTACAAAACTATTGCCCTTTTGCTAAAGCCAATGTTATCTCCAGGGGAATCGTTGGCTCACTAAACAACAAGTTAGTTGTTGCTTCACCTATTTATAAACAGCATTTTTGCTTAGAAACAGGTGTTTGTTTGGAGGATGAAGCAGTAATGCTTAAGACTTGGCAGGTTTTGATCAGAGATAACAATCTTCAGGTGATTATCGCAGACCAGAAAACTGCTTAAGGTTTATTTTGTTACGGGTCGTAAGCAATTAGTAAAAGTGTTAGTGAGTAGGCAAGAACATGTTATTTGGTCGAAGTAAAAAAAATCCCATCAAGTTAGCCGACAAAGGTGTCGTTCAGTGGAAGTACGCGACTTGTGGTTACTGTTCCGTGGGATGTTCCATGGAAGTAGGCACCAACAGCGATGGGCTGGCTGTTACAACCCGTGGTGTGGGTGCTGCTGATGTAAACCGTGGCAAATTATGTATTAAGGGCCTTACCGAGGCAGAAATACTGCAGGCCGCTGGCAGAGGAAGTGAGCCGCTTATTCGCGATGACATTTCCGAATCCTGGCAATCAACGGATTGGAATACTGCGCTAGATAAAACAGCAGATGAATTTAAGCGCATACAGGAAAAGTATGGTCGCGACACTGTGGCCGTGGTTTCAACGGGGCAAATCATGACTGAAGAGTTTTATACCCTGGGGAAATTAGTCCGTGGGGTCATTGGTACTAACAATTACGATGGCAATACTACTTTGTGTATGGCTTCTGCTGTATCCGGCTATAAACGCAGCTTTGGCTCCGATGGACCACCAGGCTGCTATGGAGATTTTGAGCGCACGGCGTGCTTAATGGCTTTCGGTAGTAATTTGCCGGAGCAACACCCCATTCTCTACTGGCGTCTCAAGGAAGCTCTGGAAAAGAAAAAATTCCCAGTCATTGTCGTGGATCCACGGGTAACAATGATGGCTCAAATGGCCGATATCCATCTCCCTATCACGCCGGGCACCGATCTTGTGCTGTTAAACAGCTTGGCCCATGTGATTATCGAAGAGGGCTTACATGATAAGCAATATATTGATGGCCAATGCAATGGCTTTGAGGCGTTATCTGCTTTGATTGCAGATTATGACCCCGTTTCCGCTTCTAAAATTTGTGGCATTGATGAACAGATTATTCGCAAAGTAGCGAGAACGTATGGCAATGCAGGCAGTGCCATGTGTATATGGACCATGGGAATTAATCAGAGCACCCACGGAAGTGATGGGGTCTGTGCAATTAATAACTTAAATTTGATTACCGGTAATATTGGCAAGCCAGGAGGCACTTCTCTTTCCATTACTGGTCAGTGCAATGCCATGGGTACCCGTGAATGGTCCTCCTGTTCGGGTTTGCCCGGTTATCGCGCCTTAGAAAATGCAGAGCACCGCGAAGAGGTAGGGAAGTTTTGGAATATCGACCCAGCCTTTTTCCCAGAAAAGCGCGGTTTAGCTCAAACAGATATTTTCCCAGCCATTGAGGCGGGAAAAATAAAAGCGTTATGGATCGTGGCCACTAATCCTATAACCTCTATGCCGGATTCAGGGCGTATAAGAAAAAATCTTGAGAAGCTCGAGTTTTGTGTAGTGCAGGACAGTTATGTGGATGCGGAAAGTAATCAGTATGCCAATGTGTACTTTCCTGCTGGGGTTTGGGCAGAAAAAACCGGCTGCTTCACGAATACTGAGCGACGGGTCAATATCACACGACAAGTACAGAAACCATTTGCTAATTCTAAGCCAGATCTGTGGATATTTAATCAGCTGGCTAAGCGATGGAAACAGTCTGAAATAATGAATTTTCCAGCCCGAGCGGAAGAAGTCTTTGATGAAATGAAGCAGCTTTCGAAGGGTCAGGGCAGAATGCTGGATATATCCGGTATGAGTTATGACAAAATTGAATTAGCTAGGGGCTTACAATGGCCCATGCGTGAGGGTGATCCAAAAGGAGCTGAGCGCCTGTACACTGATGGTAGGTTCCAATTTCCGGACGGCAAGGCAAGATTATTAGCATTGGCCTACAAAGAAAATAACGAGCGACCCGATAATGAATACCCATTTTGGTTAAACAGTGGTCGAGTGGTAGAGCATTTCCACACGCGAACCAAGACTGGAAAAGTAGGCAATTGCAATAAGTTTAGCCCAACACCCTATATGGAAATGAATCCTGATGCTGCTGAATCTCTCGGTGTTGAGCATATGCAATATGTGCGCTTGGTTTCTAAGCGGGGTGATGCGGTGGTTATGGTACAACTGACCCAGAGAGTTCCCGCCAACATGGTGTTTATTCCGTTTCATTTTTATAACTGCGTCAATCGCTTATCACTGGGTCTGCTAGACCCTTATTCACGACAGCCGGCATATAAGCAATGTGCGGTTCGGATTGAATACTGTGATCAACAGGAAGCAGCAAATATCAATATTGCCAGACGGAATTTCTAATGGGCGTTAACGTGCTTGACCCGTCGCATAATAGCATTCTTGATAAAAAGCAGACTTTATCGATTTTCCCTGTCCGGGATGATGAGCCTGAATACGCCAAGCTGCGTGTCGACATCAAAGATAACACTAGCCACCAAACGAATTATTACGGCAATCGGATCTCCTTGGTAGCCCTGGATCAAACAGAAAGCCTGGTAATTAACGGTGTTGATGAGATTGGTGAAAACGCCAATAGAAATAAACAGCATGCGTTTTATTTTAATGCAGATAATTGCACTGGTTGTCATGCCTGCGAATCTGCCTGTAGTGAAAAGAATGATTTAGCCCCTCATTTAAGTTTTAGGTCTGTGGGCTATGTGGAGGGCGGCACCTATCCTAATTATCAGCGCATGAACATCAGTATGGCCTGTAATCATTGCGATGATCCAGTTTGTTTAAAAGGTTGTCCCACTCGCGCCTATACTAAGCATTCAGAATACGGTGCTGTAATACAGGACCCGGATATTTGTTTTGGGTGTGGCTACTGTACCTGGGTTTGTCCCTATAACGCTCCTCAGTTGGATACCACTGCTGGTCAAGTTGAAAAGTGCAACATGTGCGTGGATCGTTTGGAAGTAGGATTAAAGCCTGCCTGTGTCAGTGCCTGTTTAGGTAATGCGCTCGATTTTGGTGTGGCAGAAGAGTTGCCAGACAACAGAGAGCAGATGAACACTAATTTGCCCGGATTCCCTGACCCTGAAATTACTCAGCCGAATATACGCTTTCAACAAACCTGCGGCATGCCCGGCGAAGTGACGCGAACAGATTCTATGCCTATTAAGTATGAGCGGGACAAAGCCGGTGTATTTAAGCCAGTAGTGGATCAAAAGGCCGGCAAGAAAAAATATTGGAGCATTCCTCGATTGAGTTCCAAGGAAAATCCATTGGTTGTTTTTACCTTGGCTACACAAGCATCCGTCGGAGTTTTTCTTACTTTGTTTCTCGGTAACACATTCAATGTGACAGCGATAAACGCTATTGTTGATTCAGTAATCTATTTGCCGCTATTGTTAGCTTCCCTGGGTTTGGTCGGTTTAGGTTTGGTAATGTCCACAGTTCACCTGGGTAAACCATTGCGGTTTTATCGTGGGTTTAATAACTTGCGCCATTCGCCGGTAAGTCGAGAAGGCTTGGGTATTGTCATTTTTATGGCCTGTGTTGGCCTGCATTTTTTGGCGATGCTTCCTTCTACCCATTGGTTGATTGCATATTTGCCTCTCATAAAGCCATTGCAAGTACCCGCTAGCATATTGGCTGGCTTGATGGGCGGCTTGGCTGTCCCTGCAGGAATTATTGCGCTTTACTATATGTATCGTTGTTATTGTATTCGGGCCAGGCCTTTCTGGAATCACTGGCAGGCTGCTACTACATTTTTTGGCAATATGTTTAATCTGGGCGCGTTAGTTACTAGTCTGCTGGCTGTTCCTTATCTGTTATACATGGACGAATCTTTTACTGGTTTGTTAACTGTATTAGGATTGTTAATGGCTATAGGTATAGCTATAGAAGGCATCGGATTATATTTTCATGCTCGGGCTATGCGCGCAGTTGAAAACGAGGGTGCTGCATCCCACTATATCCAGTGCACAACCTTTGGGCTGACTTACTATGCGCGTAACGGCTTGATCATATTTAATTTACTGTTGCTGAGCTGGTTGCTAATTAGCGGCCTGGAAAATGGCGTTGGTCTATTAGGCTGGGTCTTGTTGGTGTTAAGTGCTTCGTTGGTCGCTCTAGTGGGCCGGGCACTGTTTTATATATTAGTAGTACCGACCACCATGCCTGGTGCTTTTTTCTGGAAAAATAAAGCCTTTGAACAGCATGCTAGAGATATCGGGTTGGCGGAACTTCCCCAAGTAGGTGTGCTACCAGACAGTCACTGATAACGGCGAGTATGTCAAAATGAAACATGTAGAGAACCCTTTATTAATATCATATTTAGCCTAAAAAAATATTTAAATACATAAAATACAAATAGTTATAGGTATATCCTCGAACTAGTAGAGAATTTAAAGTGACAGGCTGAGCTCAGACCGGATGGGTATACTTAGCCATGATCTGTAATCTCTCGAATTCGCTCTATCCAGGGAAATCCAGAACGGAGGGATAACAGACCTGTCACTGACGAGTGTATTGTTGCGTGCGCGCAAGTGACAGGTTTTGGTCGCGGGCCAGACACCGCTCACCGCCAACTAGTCTGTTTGGCACTGGATACAACTTTTCTGACATCTGCTAAGTATTGGCTGAATTTGCTTTTTTCCGACCAGTTCAACCTGGCACCAGCGCGGGTCACTTAACGATATCCAAACGCGAAATTCACATCATCGGAACCCTATTCATCAAGAATGAAAATCGACATTATGCACCAGGGCACAGAAGTACTTGGCTAACTATGTAGAAATGTGGTTAATTCTTCTTTTCCCAACTCATAAAGTCGGATAGAACAATGAAAAAGGTGCTGATCAGTCTTGTTGGTGTGATGGTGAT